>Ga0310697_10003173_pt1 | contig 16772 bp, 9 predicted proteins | sample 172DNAGHGlowgp2_FD_203883 | JGI IMG/M metagenome (GOLD analysis project Ga0310697, IMG submission 203883) | Sheep rumen microbial communities from Palmerston North, Manawatu-Wanganui, New Zealand - 1728 DNA GHGlow gp2 (v2) (version 2) | ecosystem: Host-associated > Mammals > Digestive system >... | reverse complement strand
CAGCGCAAACGCCGCGTCATCTGCCAGCCGGTGCAACAGATCGTTTTCCTTCCCGTAAAGCTTGACCTGCTCCGCCGCGGCGATCGCATGCAGGCGAATGCTCTCATGCAGCTGCTGCCGATCTCCGCCTTTTTCTTTGACGCAATACATCAGGATGTTCTCTGTGGCAAGGAATGGGAGTTCCTCCGCCAGATGCTTTTCCATCACCGCCGGGAACAGACGCAGCCCCGAAACGATATTCCCGTACAGGTTCAGGATCCCGTCGCAGGCCAGAAACGCCTCCGGGATGGCGATCCGACGGTTTGCCGAATCGTCCAGCGTGCGCTCCAGCCATTGAGAAGCGGCGGTAAAGGCAGCATTCTGCAAGTCGCAGATCACATAGCGGGCCAGGGAAGCAATTCTTTCACTGCGCATGGGATTGCGCTTGTACGCCATGGCGGAGGAGCCGATCTGCCCGCTTTCAAAGGGTTCTTCCAGCTCCTTGAGATGGCTCAGCAGGCGAATATCTCCGGCAAATTTGGACGCGCTCTGGGCGATCCCGCTGAGCACCTGCAAGACCGCGAAGTCCTGCTTGCGGCTATAGGTCTGCCCGCTCACCTTCTGGCAGGAGGGGAATTCCATCTTCTGCGCGATCAACTGTTCCAGCCTTTGAACCTTTTCCCCGTCTCCATCAAAGAGCGCCAGGAAGCTTGCCGCCGTCCCGGTCGTGCCTTTACAGCCCAAAAGCTTCAGCTGGCTCAGCGCAAAATCAATCTGAGCCAGATCCATTTCCAGATCCTGCAGCCAGAGGCAGGCGCGTTTTCCCACAGTCGTGGGCTGCGCCGCCTGAAAATGGGTAAAGGCAAGGGTCGGCAGGTCTTTCTTCTTTTCCGCAAAATCTGCCAGCGCCGCCATCGTTCCCAGCAGTTTGCGGCGGATCAGCAGCAGCGCGTCGCGCATATTGATCACATCCGTGTTGTCGCCCACATAGCAGGAGGTGGCGCCCAGATGGATGATCGGCGCTGCGGACGGGCAGCATGCCGCAAAGGTGTGGACATGGGCCATCACATCATGACGCAGCTCTTTTTCCTTTTTCGCTGCCAGGTCATAATCGATATCATCCAGATGGAGACGCATTTCCTCCAGCTGTTCCTCTGTGATGGGGACGCCAAGCTCTTGCTCGCTCTCCGCCAGGGCCAGCCAAAGTCTGCGCCAGGTGGAAAACTTTCGGTCATCTGAAAAGATCTTCTGCATCTCTTTCCCGGCATAGCGGGTGCAGAGAGGATTCACATAGGATTCGTGCATTTCATTCTCCTCTGTATACCGGAATGGGTCTGCGCTTATGCTCACTTTTATCATGGAAACGGCGCATGACTTCAAGGTCCTGTTCTGTTCCCTTCCCGTTCAGGATCCAATCGTCGATCGCCTGGTACGTCACGCCCATCTCCGTCTCGTCGGTCTGCCCGTCGAACAACCCGGCCGACGGGGCCTTGTCGATGATCTGCTGCGGAGCTTTCAGGTATGCCAGGAAAGCAAAAATCTCTGTCACGGTCAGATCGCCGATCGGATTGAAATCGTGCGCTCCGTCACCCCACTTGGTAAAGTAGCCCATATAAGCCTCGCTTCGGTTGCCGGTTCCGGCTACGAGACGGTTTTCCGATGCCGCGACTGCGTAAAGGGTCAGCATCCTCAGGCGAGGCGCGAGGTTTGCAACAGCAAGCGCTGAGATGTTTGTCGCTCCTTGCAGCACGGATAACTCCTGCTCCCGGACGGCGGTCAGATCCGTCACACGGGTTTCGATCCCGTATTGGGCTGCGACCGCAAGCCCGTCCTCCATGTCCAAATGAAAGTTTCGCCGGGACGAGCAGGGCATGATCAAGCCCACCGTATTGTCGCAGGCCGCTTTGCAGAGGATCCCGACCAGCGCGCTGTCCTTGCCGCCGGAGTTTCCGTAGACGATGCCCTCAGCGCCGCTCTCGCTCATCAGAGCGCGGATCCACTCCACACGTCGGGTGTATTCGTCACTCCAATTTCTTGCTGTCATCACTGTCTCCTTTCTGCTGTCTATTCATCAATTCGTGAAACACCGATCGTCATTTCCTCCAACACGTCCAGCAGCACGCGGACGGTGTCCAGCGAGGTGAGCATGGTAACATTGTTCTCACTGGCACAGCGCCTAATCTCGATCCCATCGGCATAGTGGACACCTGAGAGGATGGCGCGGGTATTGATCACGTAGCTCACATACCCGGCGCGAATCGATTCAAGGATCTCCTCGCTCCCCTCGCTGAGCTTTCGACGGATTCTTGTTCGGATTCCATGCTCCTTCAGAAAATTTGCCGTGCCAACGGTGGCTTCGATGTTAAAGCCCATCTCATAAAACCGCCGCACCAGCGGCAGTGCTTCCGCCTTATCCTCGTCAGCCAGTGTGACCAAAACGGTTCCGTAATTCAGGAGCTTCATCCCTGATGCCTGCAGCGCCTTATACATGGCGCGGCTCAATTGATCATCATAGCCGATTGCCTCTCCGGTGGATTTCATCTCAGGGCTCAAATAGGCGTCCGTACCCTTGAGTTTGCTGAAGGAAAACACCGGCGCCTTCACATAGTGCCGTCTTCTCTCCTCAGGGTACAGATCGAAGATACCCTGTTCCCGGAGGCTTTTCCCCAGAATGACCTCTGTCGCAATATCCGCGAGGGAATAGCCGGTGGCCTTGGAGAGGAAGGGAACGGTACGGGAGGATCGTGGGTTGACCTCAATGATATAGACCCGGTCTTTTTCATCCACGATAAATTGGATATTGAACAGGCCGACGATCCCGATCCCCAATCCCAACTGCTTGGTATACTGCAGGATGGTCCCCTTGGCCTTGTTGGAGATGGAGAAAGAGGGGTACACACTGATCGAATCGCCGGAGTGAACGCCTGTGCGTTCCACCAGTTCCATGATGCCGGGAACAAATACATTCTCGCCGTCGCAGATCGCGTCGACCTCGACCTCACGGCCTTTTATATACTTGTCCACAAGCACCGGCTTATCCGCGTCGATCTCCACCGCGCTTTGAAGATACCGCCGAAGCGCCTCCTCCTTTGCAACGATCTGCATCGCCCTGCCGCCCAGGACAAAGCTGGGACGTACCAGCACAGGATAGCCGATCTCCTCGGCTGCCCGCGCGCCGTCGGCCACATTAGTTACGGCTGTGCCGCGAGGCTGCGGAATATGCAGCCGCTGAAGCACACGTTCAAAGCTGTCCCGGTTTTCCGCCCTCTCGATTGCCGCGCAGTCTGTGCCAATGATTTTCACACCGTGCTCTGCCAGGGGCGCCGCCAGATTGATTGCCGTCTGCCCACCCAGCGTGGCTATGACACCGTCGGGCTTTTCCATGGCGATGATATTCAAAACATCTTCTGTGCACAGCGGCTCAAAGTAGAGCTTATCCGCGCAGGTATAATCCGTGGAAACCGTCTCGGGATTGTTGTTGATAATAATGGCCTCAAAGCCGGCGCGCTTGATGGTCTGCACCGCATGGACGGTGGAATAGTCAAATTCGATTCCCTGACCGATCCGAATGGGGCCGGAGCCCAGCACCACAATTTTCTTTTTCTCGCTGACCGGCGACTCGTTCTCCTCCTCATAAGTGGAATAGAAGTAGGGCACATAGCTTTGAAACTCCGAGGCGCAGGTGTCGATCATCTTATAAACCGGTACGATCGCTTCCCTCTGGCGCATGGAGAAGACCTCCGTTTCCGTCGTATCCCAGAGAGCGGCGATTTCACGATCGGAAAAGCCCATCCGCTTGGCGCGGCGGAGCGCCTCCGCATCACCCGGATGCTGCCGAAGGATTTCCTCTTCGTCGACAACATTTCTAAGCTTTCGCAGGAAAAACATATCGATCGCAGTCAGACTGTGTATCGACTCCAAAGACGCTCCCCGCCGGATCAGCTCCGAGATCGCGAAGATCCGATCGTCGAGGCCTTCACGGATTTCATCGAAGAGATCGTCTGTCCGCATGCCATCAAAGCGGCTGCTGTGAAGGTGGGAAAGACCGGTCTCCAGCGACCGGATTGCTTTCAGCAGACTCTCCTCAAAGGTCCTTCCGATGCTCATCACTTCACCGGTCGACTTCATCTGCGTCCCCAGGCGGCGGCTGGCTTCCGGGAACTTGTCGAAGGGAAAGCGCGGCATTTTGGTCACCACGTAATCCAGAGACGGTTCAAAGCAGGCCGGTGTGTTTGCCAGTTGGATTTCATCCAGCGTCATACCGACGCCGATCTTCGCGGAGACCCGGGCGATCGGATAGCCGCTGGCTTTGCTGGCCAGGGCGGATGAGCGCGAGACCCGGGGATTGACTTCAATGAGATAGTATTGAAAGGAATTCGGATCCAGCGCGAACTGCACATTGCATCCGCCCTCGATCTCCAGTGCGCGGATGATCTTCAGTGCGCTGTCGCGGAGCATGTGGTATTCCTTGTTTGTCAACGTCTGGGAGGGACAGACCACGATGGAATCCCCTGTATGGATCCCCACCGGGTCCAGGTTCTCCATATTGCAGACCGTGATCGCCGTATCCCTGGAATCGCGGATGACCTCATATTCGATCTCCTTATAGCCCTTGACGCTCTTTTCCACCAGCACCTGGTGCACGGGAGAGAGCTGAAAGGCATTGCGGCCGATTTCGGTCAGTTCCTCCTCGTTGTCGGCAAACCCGCCGCCTGTTCCACCCAGAGTAAAGGCCGGCCGAAGTACGACAGGGTAGCCGATTTCCCGTGCAGCTTTTACCGCGTCCTCCACATCATAGGTGATCCGGGAGGGGATCACCGGTTCTCCAAGCCTTTCGCAGAGCTCCTTGAATCGTTCGCGATCCTCCGCACGCTCAATACTGCCGCTCTTCGTTCCGAGCAATTCGACCCGGCATTCCCGGAGGACGCCCTTTCTCTCAAGCTCCATGGCGAGATTCAACCCGGTCTGCCCGCCTATTCCGGGCAGGATGGCATCCGGCCTTTCAAAGCGGATGATTCTGGCCATATATTCCAAGGTCAGCGGCTCCATATAGACTTTATCCGCAACTGTCGTATCTGTCATGATCGTGGCGGGATTGGAGTTGCAGAGAACGACCTCATACCCCTCTTCCTTCAGTGCAAGGCACGCCTGCGTGCCGGCATAATCAAACTCCGCGGCCTGTCCGATCACGATGGGCCCCGAGCCAATGACCATGATTTTATGAAGATCTGTCCTTTTAGGCATCTTGCCCAGCCTCCTCCATCAAAGCAAGAAAACGATCGAACAGATACGCGCTGTCCTGTGGTCCGGGCGCACTCTCCGGGTGAAACTGAACGCTGAACACCCGATCCGCCTCACACTTCACGCCTTCGACCGTGCCATCCAACAGATTGATGTGCGTCGGCGTCAGCCGTGTGTTCTTCAGGCTGTCCATGGAGACGGCATAGGAATGATTCTGGGATGTGATCTCAATTCTTTCTGTTTCCAGATTTCGAACCGGATGATTTCCGCCCCGATGCCCGAACTTCAATTTATATGTTGCTGCGCCATATGCCAGGGAGATCAGCTGGTGTCCCAGACAGACGCCGAAGATCGGCTGACATCCGATCAGAGCGCGCAGCGTCGCCGTCAACTCCGGGACATCGGTCGGATCACCGGGGCCGTTGGACACCAAAATCCCATCCGGACGAAGGGCCCGGATGGAATCGGCATCTGTATCCCACGGCACCACTGTCACGCTGCAGCCGCGCCTGTTCAGTTCACGGATCAGATTGTGCTTCGCCCCGCAGTCGATCAACACCACGCGGAACCGCTCCTGTTCACCTGGAGCATGCCAGATCTCCCGTGTGCTGACACGGGAAACGGCATCGCGGGGCAGCGCCGCCGCGCGCAGCAGGGACAGTCCTTCCTCCACGGGCATGTCCGCCGATGTGATCAGCGCCTTTCGACTGCCGTGATCCCGAATGGATCGGGTCAGCATTCTTGTATCCACACCGCTTACGCCGACGACCCCAAAGCGCCGCATGACAGTCTCCAGGGCTTCGGCGCTTCGGAAGTTGGAGGGCTCGTCGTTGTATTCTCTGACGATCATGGCAGAAATGGTCGGTTTGAAAGACTCATAGTCATCCTCGGCCATACCGTAATTGCCGATCAGAGGATAGGTCATCACCACAGCCTGATCGGTATAGGACGGATCTGACAGGATTTCCTGATATCCGACCATAGAGGTGTTGAACACAATCTCACAAACCCTGTCGCCCTCTGCGCCAAACGCAGTTCCGCAAAACTGCCTGCCGTCCTCCAGGATGATTTTTCTGCCGTTTGCCATTCCAGGCTCCTCCTAAAGCTCCTCGCGGTTTGCATGTATTTTGTATTCAAAGCGACCCTTTGCCGCTTTTTCCGGAATCGCCGTCGGGTAGTTTCGGTCAAAACACGCTGTGCAAAGACCGCATGTATGTTCCGGAAGATTCCGGACACGCTCGACCGGCAGATATCCGAGAGAATCCACGCCGATCAAAGCCGCGATCTCTTCCACACTGTGCCGGTTTGCGATCAGCGTCTCCGGGCTGTCAATATCCGTTCCGTAGTAACAGGCGGAAATAAAGGGCGGTGCCGAGATCCGCATGTGGATTTCCCGTGCCCCGGCCTTCCGCAGCAGCGAGACGATTCTGCGGCTTGTGGTCCCACGCACGATGGAATCGTCAATGAGCACAACACGTTTCCCCTCCACGGTTGCCCGTATGGGATTGAGTTTGATGCTAACATTCCGCTCCCGCATTGCCTGCTCCGGTGCGATAAAGGTCCTGCCGATATACTTGTTTTTGACAAAGCCGAGCCCATATGGGATCCCGCTTTCACGGGCATATCCGATCGCTGCGTCCAGACCTGAGTCGGGAACGCCGATGATCACATCCGCTTCGGCGGGGTGTTCTCTGGCCAGAATTCTCCCCGCCCGCTGACGTGCCGTATGCACGCTGCAGCCGTCCATGACAGAATCCGGTCGGGCAAAATAGATATACTCAAAAGCGCAAAGGGTCTGAGGGAACCGCCCGCAGTGGGATGTGTCTACTGCAATTCCATCCTCACCGACAGTGATGATCTCCCCCGGAAGGAGATCCCGGATAAATTCCGCGCCGATGGCATCCAGCGCGCAGCTTTCCGAGGCAAACACCGTGACGCCGTCGGGCATCGCGCCCATACAAAGCGGGCGAAACCCGTGGGGGTCTCTTGCTGCGATCAGCTTGGACGGAGAGGAAAGCACAAGTGAGTATGCGCCGTCCAGCCGGTCCATTGCAGCGGCGACCGCGTCTTCGATCGAACGCGCTCGGAGCCGTTCCTGAACGATGATATAGGCGATCACTTCCGTATCGGTCGTCGAGTGAAAAATGGAGCCCATGCTCTCCAGCTCACGCCGCAGGATATGCGCATTGGTCAGATTCCCGTTGTGAGCCAGCGCCAACTGCCCCTTGTAATGGTTGATCCGCAGCGGCTGTGCATTGCGCCTGCTGTCGCTTCCGGTTGTGCTGTAGCGCACATGCCCCACAGCGATATTTCCTTCGCCAAGACTCTTCAGGCGGTCGGTCGTGAACACTTCTGATACCAGCCCCACGTCTCTTACCGATGTTATGACGCCATCGTCATTCACAGCAATGCCCGCGCTCTCCTGCCCGCGATGCTGCAGCGCGGACAAGGCACAGTAAGCCAGATCCGCAAGCTGTGTCCTCTTCGGCGAATAGATCCCGAATACGCCGCATTCCTCGTGGAGTACTCCCATTTTATGAGCCCCACAGGCGCCTGCTCATTTCCTCGTAGGCTCCCTCCACGTTTCCCAGATCCCGGCGGAAACGGTCTTTGTCCAGCTTCTCACCGGTCTTGCTGTCCCAGAATCGGCAGGTATCCGGGCTGATTTCATCGGCCAGGATGAGCTTGCCGGCTTCGGTTTTCCCAAACTCCAGCTTAAAATCAACCAGCGTAACGCCCACAGCGGCCAATGTATCCTTCAGCAGCTCGTTGACTCTCAACGCATAAGTACGGATCTGTGCGATCTCGTCCCGTGTCGCAAGGCCAAGGGCAATTGCGTGGTCGTCGTTGAGCAGGGGATCGTGGAGCTCGTCGTTCTTGTATGAAAACTCCACGACCGGACTTTCAAACACGATACCTTCCGGCACGCCGTATCGGCTGGCGAAATGGCCGGCAGAGATGTTCCTCACGATAACCTCCAAAGGAACGATCCGAACCTTTTTGACCAGGGTCTCACGGTCATTCAATTCCTCCGCATAATGGGTGGGGATCCCCTGTGCTTCCAGCTTCCGCATCAGCAGGTTCGTCATGCGATTGTTGATGGCGCCCTTCCCGGCAATCGTTCCTCTCTTTGTCCCGTCGAACGCCGTCGCGTCATCTTTATAGGAGACGATCACGAAAGCCGGATCATCCGTTGAGAATACCTTTTTGGCTTTTCCCTCGTAGAGCTGTTCTCTTTTTTCCATATGCATCGTACGCTCCTTTGCTGTTAAAAACAAAAAAGAGACACTGACGCAGAGGGCAGAAATCCCTCTGAGACGTCAGTGTCTCAACACGTGGGAGTATAATCCGGTTTGCCGTCCTTGTCAAGACGCTTTGGCAAAAATCGCGCCGCACCGAACACGGCTTTTCCTTGACAAAATCCGTATGCAGGTGTAGTGTGATCTCGGTGAACAAAGGCGTTCATCCGGGCTTCCCATGCCCGGATGGGCGCTTTTTGTTTTTGGAAGCTGGAAGAGTGTCAAACGATAAAGGAGCGATACAGATGATCCCATTTGCCAAACGAATCCAGACCATGGCGGGCTCTGCCGGGGTTGTCGGCGGGCTCTTCAAAGCCAACGCAGACCCTGAGACCATCAATTTTGGCATTGGCTCTCCCGCAAAGGAGACACTGCCGCGTGAACAGATCCGCGAGATTGCGGATGAACTGCTGCTTGATCCGGTGCTTGGCCCACGTATGCTGTCCTACGGGGCACCGCAGGGAGAGAAAGAGCTGAGGGAGGCCGTGGCGGAGGTGTTGCTGCGCCCAAAGGGGGTCGCGGCTGATCCGGAGGACATCATGATCGTCAACGGAGGCATTGAGACCATGAATCTCCTGTGCCAGCTTTTTATTGAGCCCGGAGATGTGATTCTGGTGGAATCACCTGAATTTGTTCACAGCGTGGAAATCTTCGAGATGTTTGAGGCCAAGTGTGTCCCGGTCAAAACTGACGACGACGGGATCTGTCCCGACGCGGTGGAGGAAGCGATCCAAAAGCTGCACCCGAAATTTGTCTACGTTGTCCCAACTTTCCACAATCCCAGCGGCAGGACGCTGTCGCTGGAACGCCGGAAACGCCTGGCCGAGATCGGCAGCCGGTATGACGTCATCATCCTGGAGGACGATCCTTACCGGGATATCCGCTTCTCCGGGGAGGAACTGCCGCCCATCAAGGCCTTTGACAAAACAGGCAACACCGTTCTTGCCAACAGCTTCTCCAAAATCTTCTCGCCCGGCGCGCGTTTGGGCTACGTGCTCTCGACGCCGGAAATCATTGAAAAACTCTATGACATCAAGATCGCGACCAACTCCCAGACCAACACAACGCTCCAGCTCATCTGTGCGGAGTTCTTTCGCCGCGGGTATTTCGACGCGCATCTGGCTAAAACACGCGAGCTCTACCGCCGCCGCAGCCAGGTCATGATGGAGTGCATCGATCACTGCTTTCCCGCCGGCACAAAGCGCACCACGCCTGAAGGCGGTCTCTTCGTCTGGGTACAATTGCCGGAGGGTTACGATACCACAGCGCTTTTGCAAAAGGCCGCAGAGTACCGGGTCTCTTTCGTCCCCGGCGAGGGTTTCTTTGTCGAGGGCGGCGGCATGGGCAAAAACTGCATGCGCTTAAGCTACGGTGCGATCCCGGAGGAAAAGATCCGCATCGGAATCGAGCGCCTCGGCCGGCTTCTCGCAGAAGAGGGCTGACTCGCAGAAGAAAGGATGGATGAACGATGCATGGAAAAACAGCAATCATGGACGGGAATGAGGCCGCGGCGTATGCCTCCTATGCCTTTACCGAGGTCGCGGGCATCTTCCCCATCACCCCGTCGAGCCCGATGGCAGAGCATGTGGATGCCTGGGCGGCCAACGGGAAAAAGAATCTCTTCGGCCAACCGGTACGCGTAGTAGAGATGCAGTCTGAGGGCGGCGCCGCGGGCACGGTCCACGGCTCGCTCCAGGCCGGCGCACTGACAACCACCTATACAGCTTCTCAGGGGCTTTTGCTGATGATCCCCAATATGTATAAGATCGCGGGCGAGTTTCTGCCGGGCGTCTTTCATGTCTCGGCGCGTACCCTTTCGGCACATGCGCTGTCCATCTTCGGCGACCATTCGGACGTGATGGGCTGCCGTATGACGGGCTTTGCCCTGCTGGCCTCGTCAAGTGTGCAGGAGTGCATGGATCTCGGTGCGGTGGCGCACCTGGCCGCTATCGACCGACGCGTGCCCTTCCTGCATTTCTTCGACGGCTTTCGCACCAGCCACGAGATCCAGAAGATCGAAACGCTGGACTATGAAGACCTGCGGCCGCTTGTCAATATGGAGGCGCTGCGCGCTTTCCGCCGCAACTCTCTGAATCCCGAGCATCCCGCGACAAGGGGCACAACCGTTAACCCGGATATTTTCTTCCAGTGCCGCGAGGGTGCCAATGAGATCTACGACGCCGTGCCCGACCGCGTGCAGCACTACATGGACGAGATTGGGCGTCGCACCGGGCGTCAGTACCGCCTCTTCGACTACTACGGGGCGCCGGACGCCGAACGCGTCATTGTTGCCATGGGCTCCGTCACCGAGACGATCCGCGAGACCGTGGATTATCTCACGGCCAAAGGCGAGAAGGTGGGCATGGTGGCAGTGCACCTCTACCGTCCCTTTTCAGCAAAGCATCTCCTCTCCACCCTGCCCCAGAGCGTGAAGGCCATCGCCGCTCTCGACCGCACCAAGGAACCCGGCGGCATGGGAGAGCCGCTGTATCAGGATCTCTGCAGTATCTTTCGCGGCAGGCGCGATCTGATCGTCGTCGGCGGCCGCTACGGTCTCGCCTCCAAAGATACGACCCCGGGTCAGATCCTGGCGGTATTTGAAAACCTCCGGCTGCCGGAATCCAAAGACAGTTTCACCATCGGTATTACAGACGATGTGGGCTTTACTTCTCTCCCCGTCCCAGCAGAGCCGGCGCTTCCGGATGAGGGAGCGACCAGCTGCAAGTTCTGGGGTCTCGGCTCAGACGGAACGGTGGGCGCGAACAAGAACTCCATCAAGATTATCGGCGAGAACACCAAGCTTTTTACGCAGGCCTACTTTGTCTATGACTCCAAAAAATCCGGCGGTCTGACCCAGAGCCACCTGCGCTTCGGGCCGAAGGAGATCCGCAAGCCTTATCTTGTGAGCACCGCGGACTTTGTAGCCTGTCACAACGCCTCCTATCTTGACAAGTACGACATGGCGAAAGACCTCCGGGAGGGCGGCGTCTTTCTTCTCAATTGCGGTTATGATGCAGAGGGTATGGAGAAGCACATCCCGGCGGCGATGAAGCGGGAACTTGCGAGAAAGCGCGTCCGCTTCTATACCATCGACGCTACCCGTATTGCCCGGGAGATCGGTCTCGGCAATCGGAGCAACGCCATTTTGCAGGCGGCTTTTTTCAAACTTGCCGGGATTATCCCCATGGACGCCGCCATGGAGGCCATGAAGAAAGCCATTTATGACAGCTATTACATAAAGCGTGGACAGGCAGTCGTGGATATGAACTGTCTCGCTCTTGAAAAAGGCGTGAGTGAGCTTGTCCGCTTCGAGATTCCGGCTCATTGGGCTGACGCGCAGGATAAAGCCACAGAGCCGCACAGAGACATCCCGGCTTTCGTGCGTGAAGTGGTCGAACCCATGAACCGGCAGGAGGGGGATGCGCTCCCGGTCTCAGTGTTCAAGAAGTTTGGAAACCTGGACGGCACCTGGCAGGCGGGTACGACGAGGTATGAAAAGCGCGGTACCGCGGTGGAGGTTCCGGTCTGGGACGCGGTCAGGTGTTTGCAGTGCAACCGCTGTTCGCTGGTCTGCCCGCACGCGGCCATCCGCCCCTTTCTGCTGGACAGCGCGGAGATGGAGACCGCACCCGCGGGCTTTGCCACCGTCCCGGCCAGAGGTGTCAAGGGCAGCTACAGCTACCGGCTGCAGGTCTCGCCCTATGACTGCACCGGCTGCGGCAGCTGTGTCAACGTGTGTCCTGCGCCGGAGAAAGCAATCTCCATGCAGCATCTGGACGGTCAGCTTGGAGAGGCGGTTAAGTGGGATTACGCCATGGACGCCGTCACGGTCAAAAAAGACGCTGCCGGCGACAGGTCTGTGAAAGCCTCCCAGTTCTTCAAGCCCTATTTTGAATTCTCCGGAGCCTGCGCGGGCTGCGGGGAGACGCCCTACATCAAGCTGGTCACCCAGCTTTTCGGCGACCACATGTACATTGCCAACGCCTCCGGCTGCTCCTCGGCCTATGGCGGCTCCACGCCTTCCACTCCTTACTGCGCGGACAGTTGCGGAAGAGGGCCCGCCTGGGCCATGTCTCTCTTCGAGGATAACGCCGAGTATGCCTACGGCTTTCTGCTGGGTGCGGAAGCGGTTCGCGCTCAGCTTACGGACCGCATCACACGACTGAAGGCGTCTGGCCTTGCAGAGGCAGCCTGTGAGCGCTGGCTTCAGTTCCGTGGCGAAGCGCTTCACTCCCTGGACGCGTCAGACGAGTTGCTCACCGCGCTTGACAAGATTACCATTGAAGATCAAGAGACCGAGCAATGTGTTGCTTTCATCCGGCACAACGCGGAGTATCTGAGCAAAAAGAGCATCTGGGCCTTCGGCGGCGACGGCTGGGCCTATGATATCGGCTACGGCGGGCTGGACCATGTGCTGGCCTCCGGGCAGAATATCAATGTCCTGGTTCTCGACACCGAGGTCTATTCCAACACCGGCGGTCAGGCCTCCAAGGCCAGCAATGTTGGCGCTGTGGCAAAGTTCGCCGCGGGCGGCAAGCGCACGCGCAAAAAGGATCTCGGCAGCATGTTCATGAGCTATGGCTACGTCTATGTGGCGCAGGTCGCCATGGGAGCCGATCCGAACCAGACCCTGCGCGCCATCCGCGAGGCCGAGGCCTATGACGGGCCTTCCATCGTCATCTGCTACTGTCCCTGCATTGAGCACGGCCTCAAGTGTGGCATGGGCTTGAGCCAGCAGGAGGAGAAAAAGGCCGTGGACTGCGGCTACTGGACGCTCTATCGCTTCGATCCCCGCCTGCGCGGCGAAGGGAAGAACCCCTTCCAGCTCGACTCAAAGCAGCCGACGGAAGATCTGCTCAGCTTTATGCGTGGAGAGAATCGCTATACCGCGCTGGAGCTCTCCTTCCCCCGAACGGCGGAGGAGCTCTTTGGGCGGGCAGAACGGGACAGCGCCGTGCGCTTCCTGCAATACGAGAAAAAGGCGCAGAGTTAGAGGAGGAGCTGCAGATGAACAGTCAGGAACTGTATCAAAAGAAGCTGGGGACGCTGAAGGGCGCGCTGGCGCTGCTTCGTCCGGGCGACGTGCTGGCCACAGCCTGTTATGGGAATGAGCCCTCCTGCTTCCTCGGGCAGCTGCACACGGTCGCACCTGCTCTCCGGGATGTAAAGGTCTGGCTTGGCAATACGGTGCAACGCTATCCCTTTGCCTATGACGGTTCTCTTGCCGGGCATGTCGATATTCTGAGCGTCTTCTTCGGCAGGGACTGCCGCGACGCCCATGCGGATAAGCGCTCCACGCTCTCCCCTGTGAACCTCCGGGATTCCGGCAGCTGCATCGTCAATACGAAAAGGCCCAACATCTTCGTCGCCGCAGTCTCCCCCATGGACAAGGACGGAAATGTGTATATGTCCTTCGATCTCGAATGGGGGCCTGAATGTCTGGATGCCGCGGACACCGTCATTTTCGAGGTCAACAAAAATCATCCCCGCTTCTGCGGTGAGACCGCGATCCCGATCACGCGGGCAAGCTATCTCTATGAGGTGGACGCGCCCCTGCCATATGCCCCTGAGATCCGTTCCTCCCCGGTGGAGGAGACCATCGCTGGCTATGTGGCCACGCTGGTGAAGGCCGGGGACTGCATCCAGCTTGGGATCGGCGGAACATCGAATGCTGTGGGCCGCGCCCTCACGGGCAAACGCGATCTCGGCATCCACTCAGAGATGATTACCGCTACCATGGGCGAGCTGATGCGCGCTGGCGCGGTGACGAACGCGCGGAAAAACATCAACAGAGGGAAGACCATCGGCAGTTTCGCCTTTGGCGATCAGGCCCTCTATGACTACCTCAATGGAAATGAGGATGTGGTTTTTCGCCGCTGCTCCTGGGTGAATGATCCCTTCGTCATCGCACAAAACGACAATTTTGTCTCCATTAACACCGCCATGCAGGTTGATCTCACAGGGCAGATCTGCTCGGAGAGCATCGGGACCCGGCAGTATTCCGGCAGCGGCGGTGCCTTCGATTTCGCATACGGGGCCTACCGCTCCCGAGGTGGAAGGGGGATCATCGCCATCAGCTCCACGACCCGGGACGGCAGCATCTCCAAGATCCAGCCAGTGCTCGATCCCGGCGCGGTGGTTACGATCCCGCGCAACGTCTCTGACTACATCGTCACAGAATACGGCATTGCCAGAATACGGGACCGGACCGTCCGGGAGCGTGTCGACGCGCTGGTCGCCATCTCCCACCCGGACTTCCGGGCAGAGCTTCGCAGGCAGGCGGAACGGTATGGACTCTGGTGAGAGGCGCTATCCATGCAGCCTTTAGGTATTTTTCGATCGTGTTCGATCTTGTCCTTCCCAGGCGCCCAGAATGCGTATACCCATCATGTCAGTGAGCGTGTGTTTGCCAACGCGCAGACAGGCAAAATCGTTTCGATGAGGCAGAATCCTGTGATATTCCATTATGCAAATATCATTTGAAAATTCTTCCTTGACAGCATTGGTCTTCCAATACCGGCAACCCGCCACTCCCTCAACAGCAAATCAGCTCATGGCATAAGATTTCCTCCGCCCGGTTCCGTATACTGTTCATCCGTCCGACCCATTCCATTTGGTCTTCTGCTTTCAGTTGCTCGGTGATTCCCTCGGCTTTCGCCATCTGTCGGATCAGCAGCGCAAGCTGTTCGTTGGCTTGAGTGTCAATGTCCAGCAGATACTCGTACAGTCTGCCGGTAGTCAGAAGATTGGTAAAGGTCACACGCCGGTTTTGTTTCAGCCAGTGCAGGTGACGTTGACCCCAGATGCCGATCGGCGAGAGCTCTGCTTCATCTTCCCTGGCGATAAAATAGTAGTCCCCCTGTAGTTCGTATTGCAGTCCGTTTTCCGTGTCAGTCTTCATTCTTTCCATCTTGCCCTCCTTATTTAGCCCCATGTGTGGAGAAAAAAAGAAAAGCGGTAAATAAAGAACCGGGAGGAAAAAATCCTCGCGGCTTTCTGTTTGGCGCTTTAGTCATGCAAAAAGCGCCAATCATATGAGGGGCGCAGCCAATCACAAGAGGGGCGCAGCCAATCGGCTGCGCCCCTCATATGACACATATATAATTCAGTCGGAGTTCTTTATTTTAAGGGAACTTATTCGCCGCTGGCGCCGTAGTTCTTGAGCACGCGGGCGGAGGGGTCGTTCACGTCGCAGCCGGGCCAGGACTTGTTCGGCATCCAGAAGTCTGCGATCATCTCCGCCTGGCCGGGATAGTATTTCTCGAAGATTTCCCGGTACAGCAGGCTCTCCTTGGTAAAGGGTCGGCCATAATCGTAAGCCATCCGCTTGCGCTCAAATTCCTCGTCGGTGTACAGGCTCTCGGCATAGGCCTTCAGGTCGTCCACCATGGAGTGACCCACCGCGTCGGAGAAGGCCGCCTTCTGCCGCCAGAGGATCTCGTCGGGCAGGAGGTGGTCCTTTTCAAAGGCGTGGCGCAGGAGATACTTGCCCATGTCGTAGGTGTTCATCTTAAGTGCCGGGTCGATGGACATCACGTATTTTACAAACTCCAGATCCCCGAAGGGCACGCGGGCCTCGAGGGAGTTGACGGAGATGCAGCGGTCGGCGCGCAGCACGTCATACATATAGATCTCGTCGATGCGCTTCTTCGCCTCCCGCTGAAATTCCTCCGGCGAGGGGGCAAAGTCCGTGTACTTGTAGCCGAAGAGCTCGTCGCTGATCTCGCCGGTCAGCAACACGCGCACGTCCGTCTGCTCATGGATGGCTTTGCAGCAGAGATACATGCCCATGCTGGCGCGCACGGTGGTGATGTCCCAGGTACCGAGGGCGGCGATGACCTCCTCCAGGGTGTCCAGCACCTGCTGCCGGGTCATGTACACCTCCGTGTGCTCGGCCCCGATGAAGTCCGCCGCGGTGCGGGCGTACTTGAGGTCGATGGCGTCCACGTCCATGCCGATGGCAAAGGTGCGCACATGCTTGCCCAGGATCTTGGCGGAAATGGCGCAGACCAGGCTGGAGTCCAGCCCGCCCGAGAGCAGGAAGCCCAGGGGCGCGTCCGCGTCCAGACGCTTGTCCACCGCGAGGATCAGCCGCTCACGGATGCCGGCGCAGATCGAATCCAGATCGCCGCCGAGATAGGAATCGACCGTGGTCAGATCGGCATAGCGGACAAACACGCCGTCCTTCCAGTAGTGTCCCGGCGGGAAGGGCTTGATCTCTTCGCAGAGACCGACGAGGTTTTTGGCTTCGCT
>Ga0310697_10003172_pt1 | contig 16774 bp, 16 predicted proteins | sample 172DNAGHGlowgp2_FD_203883 | JGI IMG/M metagenome (GOLD analysis project Ga0310697, IMG submission 203883) | Sheep rumen microbial communities from Palmerston North, Manawatu-Wanganui, New Zealand - 1728 DNA GHGlow gp2 (v2) (version 2) | ecosystem: Host-associated > Mammals > Digestive system >... | reverse complement strand
ACGAGCGTCTGAGCCCTTTCAGAGTGATCATGATACTGAAGCGCCAATGCATATCCTTTCTCGCCCAATGCCTTAGCACAGGCGCCGCCAATGACGCCGGAAGCACCGGTGATTAACGCTATCCTCATATCCTGATCCTCCTCTTTCATTACTCGTAACTATACTCCAATCTTCTTTTTCTGTAAAGAGAAGGCCTGCCAAATGGCAGGCCGATCAGGATAAGATCATTCGTCGTATTCGCCTGTATGTCGAACGTTTCGTTGAAAGAGCATCACGATGCCCCAAATGCCGGCTATGCCGACCAAGGCGTATACAATGCGTGAAAACGTGGTCATGGATCCGAACAGCGCTGCCACCAAGTCGAAGTGGAAGAGCCCGATAAGACCCCAGTTGAGCGCGCCGATGACCATTATGATCAAAGCAAGTACATTCATTCCTTTGCCACTCCTTTCGAGGATAGTGTTTCGTAAAAGAGAGCCGTTTATGCAAAGGAATAGGGATTCGTGCTGCGTTTCTTCTTTTCAGAAAGGACTTCCACTTCAAACTCGTCGAAATCGATGGATTCGATGAAATCAGCCGCTTTGAAAACAACGCGGGAAAACTGCTTGAGATCGTTCACATGCTTGCGCAGGATCACAGGACGGCAAAGATCTAAATCCTGACACAGTTCATGGAGAAGCACGCTCCACCCCACCATATCGGAAGGCCGTGCGGTAGCGAACTCCCGCACGGTCTCACGCATGATTTTATGATCTTGCAGCACCTTGGCCCAAATACGCATCAGTCGCGAACCTGGAACCAGGCAGTGATGAACAGACTGGTTCCATCCGTGTACAGGCCGTTGAGCGTGCTGTACAGCTTGAAGGATTTGCCTACCTGTTTTGTGGCGTCGAAGTTGACTATGGCATTGAGCACATAGATCTTCACGGTTTCCTTGTTGCTGGTCTTGGCCTCGAAGGTGATCACACCGGTTTCAGGGTCTACCTCCAGGATCTTGCCGACAAAGCGATAGAAGCCGCCGTCGGTGGGATTTTCCATGACTTTAGAGAAGGCATATCCAGTAGGTACTTCATGGTAGGACTTGGTCTTGTTGTACCCGTTGATGGCTTTGGACCTGTCGGCATACATCCGTGACACGGTACAGCTGGTTTCTCCTTCTTCATAGCCATCTTTCTTGGCGTGGATGGTGATGGTAGCGATACCATAGTAATCCTTGCCGAAGGTCACGTCGAAGGAGTAGTTGCCCTCCGCATCCACAGTGGGGGAACCGCAGGCGACGGCGGACATATATTCCGCAGCAGGCGTAGCGGTCAGCGTCGCACCGGGCGCGGTGACGCCGGTCACCGTGACCTTGTTGTTCTTGTCGGCGCGAAGCTTGTCCACAGCAGTAACCACGGTAAGAGGCATTTTCTCGGGAATAAACACATAGGGCGTGACAGTGAAGGAGTAGCTCGAAGACACACAGTTGGCTTTGCTGGCTTCAATCAGCACGGTTTCTGCTTCTTCGCCGGTCATGGAATAGGTGTATTCGAAGTTGCCGCCCTCGTAGATCGGCACAGGTTGACCGTTGACAGTCACCGTCACGGTGTGATCGTCCACTTTGCCCTTAAGAGCAATTTCGTTTCCTTCCGCAGCCATGATCCCTTCCTCGGTGATATCGGCTGCAGCAGGTTCCGTAACTTCCAGATTAAGGGTGGGGAAGGTGATATCAAAGGAATCCACATGCAGCGACTCCTGGGTGCCGTCCGCATGGGTCACCAGGATCTGCGGAGTCACCGTATACACGGAATCAGTCAGCGGCGCGTTGGGGTAGTAGCAGGACTTGGGAATGGTCAGCTGATAGGGCTGATCGGTGGCCTCGTTGTTGGGCTGGACGAAATCGTCCTGATTAGGCAGCACGATGGTCACGGTGTCTCCGGGTCGAGCGGTCATACTGATGGTGATGCAGGGGATGCCCTCACCGTCAATGATCTCCTCAAGATGAGTAACGGAATAATCCACCGGTGTACCCGTCACAGGCGCTTCGGAAGGATCGGCGTTCTGATTGTTCGCGGGAACATTGGCCTGCTGAGTCGGAACGTCGGTCGTGGTAGAAGCTTTCTTGCCGCCGCAGTTGAACTGCAGGAAACCGGGCAGTTTGGCTTTCGTTTCGCCGCCTTTAATATTGCAGAAGCCAACGATGCCGATGATGATCAACAGGATCGCAAGCAAAGCACAGATCAAAATAGTGACGATGTTGAAATCGCCGCCGCGGCCGCTGCGGCTCTGAGAAGACTTCTTCCGACGGGGAGGCGTAGGTTCATACTCTTCGTATTCTTCGTCCTCGTCGTCATCATAGCTATCGTCATCGTAGCCGTCATCGTCGTCTTCATCATCATCGTCGTCTTCGTCGTCGGCTATCCGATTTTTCTTGCCGGAGGAACGGGCGAAGCGAGTGGTCTTGGGTTCGGACTCCAGCTTTTTGACGTCTTCATCCTCTTCGTAATCGTCGTCATCCTCGTCCTCATCATCGTCCTCATCTTCTTCATCAACGATGCGGCGCTTTTGGGCGGGTGCGGCAGCACGGGAGAAGAAAGGCTTCTTGGCGGGCTTGGTTTCTTCTTCCTCCTCCTCGTCGAGATCCTCATCCTCTACATCTTCGTCTTCATCCGGTTCTTCGACTTTCTGAGGCGCTTTGAAGCTGGTAGCGCGGCGAGCCGCAGAAAAATCGGGGGCTTTCACGTTGCCGCGCCGGGGACGGAGTTCGCTTTCCACAGCCTCTTCCGCATCGGTGACCTGAGCTGCTTCGTCTGTATCCGTCTGATCCTTCAGATTGGCGGCGCAGACCTTGCAGAAGGTCGCGTGGTCGGGGTTATAGGCTCCGCATTTCTTACAAATCATAAAACTGCCTCCTTGGACATATTTACATAGAAACAGTATAAATTATAGAATAGCTTTATTGAGGTTTTGTTGCCGATACATGACGAATATGTAAACAATTGAAGGACAGAACTTTTTTTATCATTGTGCCATGCTGTTAATTATGGTATAAATAGTGCAATGTGAAAAGATAGTAACTCTTTAACGGCATTTTGAATACCATAGAGTATACTTTGACAGGATGGGATTCTGGATGATTTATTTAGATAACAGCGCCACAACTCGTACGCTGCCGGAAGCCGCTCAAGCTTCCATGCAGGCTATGACGGAGGACTTCTATAACCCGGCGGCTGCCTATGCTTATGGGGCGCGAACAGAAAAGCGAGTGAACGAAGCGCGCGCCGTCGTCGCGAGACCTCTTCGGGCGAAACGTGATGAGATCATCTTCACCTCCGGCGGTACGGAAAGCAACAATGCAGCCGTCTTCGGCAGCCTTCGCAGCTGGCATGGGCCGAAGCGGGTAATAACCACCGCAGTAGAGCATCCTTCGATTTTCGAGGCGGTCCAATCTCTTAAACAAAGCGGGGACGTGGATATCGTGATACTTCCTGTGAACGAGCAAGGATATCCTGATTTTGCCGCTCTCAGGGATTCGCTGACGGAGAATACGGCCTTGGTTTCCATGATGCACGTGAACAATGAATTGGGCACAGTGACGGACCTTTCCGCTGCCGGCAGGCTGATTCATCGGCTGGCGCCCAGGGCCATCTTTCATGCAGACGGCGTACAGGCATATTTGAAAGTAGATACTGAGAATCTCGGCGTGGATCTTTATTCCATTTCCGGCCACAAGTTTCATGCTCCCAAAGGGGAAGGGGCTCTATACAAACGCAGCGGCGTTCGCTTTGCCGGAGGACAGATCGGCGGCGGTCAGGAGAACAACCTGCGCTCCGGCACGCTGAACGTGCCGGGTATCCTGGGCATGGAAAAAGCGGTGATACTGTATGAACAGAATCTTGCCGCGTGGCGGCAGAACATGCGCCTCTGCAAGCGCCGTCTGTACGAAGATCTGATGTCCATTCCGGATGTAATCCTAAACGGGCCTTCGCTTGATGAAGCCGCGCCTCATATCCTGAATATGTCCTTCCTGGGGGTCAGGGGAGAAGTGTTGCTTCACGCTCTGGAGCAATTCGACGTATGCGTGTCTACAGGCTCGGCCTGCGCTGCCCGGAAGGCGGGGAAGAATCGCATTCTTACGGCGGCGGGTATCAACGGGCCTCGACAGGAGGGTGCTATCCGCTTCAGTTTTTGTCCCTTCAACACAGTGGAGGAGATGGATACCGCAGCACAGATCGTTTCCGATCAAGTTAAGTTTTTGCGAAAATACAGGAGAAGATAAGATGAACAACAGCGCGCTGGTTGTAAAATACGCCGAGATACACCTGAAGGGGCTCAATCGCCCCTTCTTCGAACGCAAGCTGGTGGAGAAAATAGAGGAAGCTCTGTCGGACGCCCACCCCCACGTAGTTCGGGAGCAGGGACGTATCTTTGTATACGATCTGCCGGAGGAGCATTTGGAGGAATACGCCCAGCGGCTTCAAAAAGTCTTCGGCATTCATTCAGTTTCCATTGCCGCATGCGGAGAAAAGACATGGGAGCAGGTGCGCACTCTTGGCATACGGCTCATGGCTGCTTACCGGGACGAGCCTAAGACCTTCAAAGTTTTTGCCCGCCGTGCGGACAAGCGGTTCCCCATGACCTCGGAGATGATCTGTCGGGAGCTGGGAGCAGAACTGCTGTCGGCTTATCCCAACATAAAGGTGGATGTGCATCATCCCGAGATCCCGTTGACCGTTGAGATCCGTCAGGACAAGGCTTTTCTATATACCGGTGAGATTCCCTGCGCAGGCGGCATGCCAGTAGGCACCAACGGCAAGGCAATGCTCCTCATCTCCGGCGGCATCGACAGTCCCGTGGCCGGATACATGATCGCCAAGCGAGGCGTAGCCCTTTCAGCGATCCACTTTTATAGCTACCCTTATACCAGCGAACGGGCTCGGGACAAGGTGGTGGAGCTGGCTCAGATCGTTTCTCAATACGCCGGGGTCTTCGACCTCTATCTGGTTCCCTTTACGGAGATACAAACCACCATCTACGATAAGTGCCCTTCTTCCGAGACAACGGTGCTTATGCGGCGGCTGATGATGAAGATCGCAGAGCGCACCGCCCGAAGCTGCGGATGCCTTGCTCTTATCACCGGGGAATCCATCGGTCAGGTGGCCAGTCAGACCATCGAGAGCCTTGCGGTTACCAACGACGCCGTGGATATGCCTGTGTTCCGGCCTCTGATCGGCTTCGACAAAGAGGAGATCATCGAAAGGGCCAAAAAGATCGGCACCTTCGAAACTTCCATTCTGCCCTACGAGGATTGCTGCACCGTATTCGTTCCCCAGCATCCGGTCACTCGGCCTCAGGTCCAAAAGCTTCGGGAGAGCGAGGCTTTGGTGGATTTCGAGCCCATGATCGAGGAGGCCGTTCGTAACACGGAGGTCATACGGATTTCACACAATATTTCCGATTGATCCCGTACATATATGGTATACTAACGTCAATTCCTGGAAAGGAGACTGAGAATGAAGTCATTGATGCGTTTTATTGGCATAGTCGTGGTCATCGCGGTCCTGGCCGGTTTCGTCCTGTTCAAACTGAATGAGAAAGGGTTCCTGTCTGGGAATCTGTCCGAATGGATCTCGGTCATGACCGAGCATATTGTCGGCATCAAGAACGATACCGAGGACTTTCTTCATGAGGAAGGTTATCTGTTGCCCACGGCCACCATCGAGCCGAATCAGCAGCAGACTACGAATCCGACTTATTAATATTTCATGCTATGAAAAAAGGACAGGAAGCATCCTGTCCTTTTTTGTTGGTCTGGGTGAGAAGATTTGAACTTCCGGCCTCTTGAACCCCATTCAAGCACGCTACCAAACTGCGCTACACCCAGATATATGCGGTCGTTCTTTCGACTTTCGATATATTAGCATCGAGGCATGAAAAAGTCAAGCCCTTTTTTAATACGCGAACATTTCTGCTGATGCAACGATTTATGCGAATTATTTGCGGTATGCTTAATCAGAGAACAACTTCTGCAAAAGGAAATGATGTTTCCTAACAAATAACGAAATATTTTCTCGATATTTATTATGTTAATTGAAAATATATATTGCAAGGAGTATAATTAAGAAAAAAATACGGAGCGTGAAGATCGTGGACAGAACGGATATTCAAATTCTGACCTGTTTGCAGGAGAATGCAAGAATGAATGCTTCCACCATCGCCGAACGGGTGAATCTTTCCACCTCGGCGGTAATCGAACGCATGCGTAAGATGGAAAACAGCGGCTGTATTGAACGATACACCGCTATTTTTAGTGAATCAGCCATGGGGCGTGACGTATCCGCCTTTATCTCGGTAGGCATGGAACATCCGAAATACGTGGAGGGATTCGTACACACCGTCAACGGCCATAAGGACATTATTCAGTGCTACTATATGGCCGGAGACTTCGACTTTTTACTGCATGTGGTGACCGCTTCCACCAGCACCCTGACCAACGTGCTGGAGGACATCAAGCGCATCCCCGGTGTCAGCAAGACGCGGACGCATCTGGTGCTGCGGACGGATAAAAACATTCTGTCCCCATTGCCGGAAGCGACGAAATAACTATCAAATAATACAAGGAGGAAAAACAAATGATCATTGGTATCCCCAAAGAAATCATGCATGGCGAGCGTCGTGTGGCTGCAACGCCGGAAACCGTGGCTAAGTTCGTCAAGGACGGCGCGAATGTACTGGTAGAGAACGGTGCCGGCGTAGGTGCGTTCTTCGCTGACGAGGCCTATGCGGCGGCCGGTGCCGAGATGGTGGCGGACGTGGCCGACCTGTACGCCCGTGCGGATGTGATCCTGAAGGTCAAGGAGCCCCTGTTCAACGAGGAGAAGGGCTGCTCCGAGATCGACATGATGCATGCCGGTCAGTACATCATCACCTTCATCCATCCCGCCTCTCCCGTGAACCATCAGATGGTCAAGGATATGGCGAAGAAGGGCGTTATCGGCCTCACTTTGGACGGTGTGCCCCGCATCTCCCGTGCCCAGAATATGGACGCCCTCACGTCCATGAGCACCGTGGCTGGCTATAAGGGCATGCTGATGGCCGCTTCCGACCTCGAAAAGTTCATGCCCCAGATCTTCTGCGCCGTAGGCATGATACGCCCCTGCAACGTGCTGGTCATCGGTGTGGGCGTGGCTGGCCTGCAGGCTCTTGCCACCGCCAAGCGTCTCGGCGCCGTCACCTATGCCGCCGACATCCGCCCCGCAGCCGTGGAGCAGGCCAAGTCCCTGGGCGCTAAGCCCGTGGAACTGGACGTTCCCGCCGAGGAAGCCATCGCCCCGGGCGGCTATGCTCAGAAGCTCCCCGAAGCCACCTTGCTCCGTGAGCGGGAAGCCATCGCGGCAGTCCTGCCCAACATGGACGTGGTGTTCTGCTCCGCGCTGATCCCCGGTAAGCTGGCCCCCGTGGTCATCACCGACGAGATGGTCAAGACCATGAAGGAAGGCTCCGTCATTGTGGATATCGCCATCGACCAGGGCGGCAACTGCGCCATCACTCCGTCGGGCACCCGCGAGATCAAGCACGGCGTGGTCCTCGAAGGCATCAAGAACATCCCCGGGATGCTCGCTTCCAGCTCCACCTGGATGTTCGCCCAGAACATCTACAACCTGACCAAGTTCCTCACCCATGATGGCAAGATACAGCTGGATATGAACGACCAGATCGTCAAGTCCATCCTGGTCACCATGGACGGCAAGATCGTCCATGAGGGCGCTCTCGAGGCCATGGGCCTGAAATAAGGAGGTATCCCTTGCATCCGCTGATCCTTGTGGGCATCTTCATCGTCTCCAGCGTGTTAGGATACGTGCTCATTAAAAACGTGCCGAGCTTGCTGCACACGCCCCTCATGTCCGGTATGAACGCTCTCTCCGGCGTAACGGTCCTGGGCGCTATGATCGCTGTTGCTGCTGCCGCATTTACGGGCAGTAAGGTGCTGGCGGTAATCGCCATTGCCCTTGCTATGCTCAACGTGACAGGCGGCTTTTTGGTGACGCACCGCATGCTGCTGATGTTCAGCCATAAGAAAGAGAAGGAGGAGAAGGAAGCATGATCGATTCCGTCTACTACGTTCTCTGTATCGTCCTGGCCGGGCTGGTGCTGCTGGGCATCTCCATGATGAGCAAGGTCAAATCCGCCCTGTGGGGCAACCTGCTCTCCTGCGCCTGCATGATGGCCGCCATAGTGCTGACCATCATCCGATACGACTTCTCCGGCAAGTGGCTTTGGCTCCTTGTGGGCCTTGTACCCGCGGCCATCGCCGGGGCGATCCTGGCCAAGAAGGTGAAGATGATCGAAATGCCCCAGACCGTGGCTATGCTCAACGGTTTCGGCGGCGCAGCTTCCGCTCTCGTAGCGGCGGTCACACTGACCGATGGAAAGGCTATCGGCGCCTTCGAAGCAGTCACGGCGGGTATCGCCCTGGTCATCGGCATGGTGACGCTCCTTGGCAGCATCCTGGCCGCCGGAAAGCTGGCCAAATGGTTCAATCAGCGTCCCGTGATCCTGAAGGGCCACAAGACGTGGGTGCTGCTCGCCGGGATCCTGGCCGTCCTCTGCATCTTGCCTCTGGTCCTCTGTCAGGGGAACAACGGGCAGCTGATCCTGTTCACCCTGCTGTGCGCGGTCCTGGCCAGTGCCTTCGGCTGGCTGTTCGTGCTGCGGGTGGGCGGCGCTGACATGCCTATCACCATCAGCCTGCTGAACTCTCTGTCCGGCGTGGCGGGCGGTATCGCGGGCATGGCCATCGGCGAACCCCTGTTGGTGGCCGTGGGCGGCATCGTGGGCGCATCCGGCTTGATCCTCACCGAGGTCATGTGCCGGGCTATGAACCGGAAGCTATCCGCCATCCTGACGGGCGCTACCACCGTTTCCACTGCCCCCAAGGCTGTCGAACAGCCCGCTGTAGAGGAGAAGGAAGAGCCTGCCGAGGAAGCGGCCCCTGTGGAGGAAGCCGCGCCTGTGGTGGACAAGGCGGCTGAAGAGCAGAAGGTGTTCGAGGCCTTCAAAGGGGCCAAGAACGTGATCATCGTGCCGGGCTACGGCATGGCTTTGTCCCAGGCTCAGTACGCCGTACGGGAGCTCAAAGACGCCCTGGAGGCCCATGGGGCCACGGTGCGCTTCGCCATCCATCCTGTGGCAGGCCGTATGCCGGGGCATATGAACGTTCTGCTATGCGAGGTGGATATCCCCTATGAGGATCTGTTCCAAATGGAGGATATCAACGACGACTTCAAGAACGCCGACGTGACTCTAGTCATCGGTGCAAACGACGTTATGAACCCCGCCGCCAATACCGCCGAAGGAACGCCGATCTACGGCATGCCCGTGCTGAACGTGGGCGACTGTCGGAACGTGATCATCTGCAACTTTGATCTGAATCCCGGGTACGCCGGCGTGCCCAACCCCTTGTACGAACGCACCGAAGGGGTGGCGCTTCTGATCGGCGACGCCAAGGAGAGCCTTACGAAGCTGAAGGAAATGCTCTGATCGAATCACAAGACCGAAAGGATCGTCTTGCACGACGATCCTTTTTTTGTCTTCCGTTTGGTAGATGAATGTGATATACTACATAAAAAGTCTGGAGAACAACAGGAACATTTCCATATAAGGGGGACGCACCATGAAAAAGACCATTATCACCATCAGCAGAGAATTCGGAAGCGGCGGAAGGACTATCGGTCATCAGGTGGCCGAACGGCTTGGGTACCCATATTACGACAAGGAACTGATCAAGACTGTGGCGGAGAAAACAGGCTTTGACCCCAATTATGTGGAGGAGTACGGCGAATATTCTCCGGGGAAAAGCTTGCTGTCTCTGTTATCCTCCTATACCGGCACCCACGGCACCATGGGCGGCATGAGTGTGTACGATTTTCTGTATGTGGTTCAGCGCAAGGCTATTTTGGAGGTAGCGGATCAAGGCCCCTGTGTCATCGTTGGGCGATGCGCAGATTACATTCTGAAGGATCGGGAGGACGCCCTGCACATATTCATCCATGCGGACGAAGCCTTCAAGGCTGAACGGATCGTGCGGCTGTATGGAGAGAGCGAAAAGAAGCCGGAGGAAAGGCTCAAAGAGAAAGATACGAAACGTGCTGTGAATTATAAGCACTTTACGGACAGGACCTGGGGCGATTGCCGTAACTACGACCTTTCATTGAACAGTGGCAAGCTTGGGATCGAACGCTGTGTAGATCTTATCGTGCAGCTTGCCAACGAAACCTAAATATTGCACCGGTCCGGAGTCTTACGGGCCGGTTTTCTATTTAGGAAATCAAACGGTTTCCAGTTGAAAATATGAACGTAGTATGATAAAATACATTTTGATTGTGGAAACACAAATTCAACAGGGAGGAAAACTATGAACAAGAAAGTATTTGCTTGTCTGCTGGCTGTCGTGATGCTGCTGGGCATGATCGTGGTGCCCGCCGCTGCCAAAGCCGAAGGAGAGGAACCCGAGAAGGAAATTGTGATCCTCTACACCAACGATGTGCATTGCGGCGTCACCGACGGAATGGGCTATGTCGGCGTTGCCCGCGTGAAGGCTGCCTTGGAGGCCGCCGGCAAGGAAGTCATCCTGGTGGACAACGGTGATGCCGTTCAGGGCGATGTTATCGGCACGCTCAGCAAAGGCGAAGCCATCGTAGAACTCATGAATGACGTCGGCTACGACGTAGCCGTCATCGGCAACCACGAGTTCGACTACGGCATGGAGCAGTTTAAAAAGAACGTGTCTCTGGCCAAGTTCCAGTATGTCTGCTGCAACTTCCTTGATGATAAGGGCGCCGCTGTTTTGAAGCCCTACACCATCATCGAGAAGGCCGGCAAGAAGATCGCCTTCGTGGGCATCGATACGCCGGAAGCCTTTACCAAGTCCACGCCCAAGTACTTCCAGGATGGGGAAGGCAACTTCATCTATTCCTTCTGCGAAGGCAACGACGGCCAGGACCTGTACAACAAGGTCCAGGAGACCGTGGACGCCGCCCGTGCTGAAGGCGCCGACTACGTGATCGCCCTGGCCCACCTGGGTGTGGATTACCAGAGCGCGCCTTGGACGGCTTCCGAGGTCATCGTGAACACCACCGGTATCGATGTGGTGCTGGACGGCCATTCTCACACCGATTTCAAGCTTGCGTATGGACAGGATTTCGTCGCCGTCAAGAACAAGGAGGGCAACGAGGTGATCCATACCTCTACCGGCACCAAGCTGGCCAACGTAGGCATCCTGACCATCGCCGGCGATAAGATCACCGCGAAGCTCGTCGACACAAGCGCCATGAAGTTCATGGATATGGCCGGTCTTCTTGCCGAGGATAACGGCGTCGGCGAAGTGGTGAAGGCTGCCATCGCCAAGAACGAAGAGCTGGTGAACACCGTTGTGGCCCACACCGATGTGGACCTCGTCATCAAGGACCCCGTATCCGGCGAGCGTATCGTCCGCAACCAGGAGACCAACCTGGGCGACCTGTGCGCCGATGCCTACCGTGCCATGGGTGAGACCGACATCGCCTTCGTCAACGGCGGCGGCGTGCGCGATACCATTCCCGCCGGCGACGTCACCTACGGCCAGATCATCAAAGTCCATCCCTTCGGCAACGCTCTGTGCACGGTGGAAGCCACCGGTCAGGAGATCCTGGACGCTCTCGAGATGTCCGTGTCCAGCATGCCCGGCGAGTCCGGCGGATTCCTGCAGGTCTCTGGTCTCAAGTTCACCGTGGATATGAATGTCGATTCCACCGTGGTCAAGGACGAGAAGAAGATGTTCGTTGAAGTCTCCGGTGATCGCCGCATCAAGGACGTGGAGGTCCTCCAGGCGGACGGCAGCTACGCGCCCATCGATCCTGCGAAGACCTACACACTGGCCTGCCACAACTACCTGCTGAAGGATATGGGCGATGGCTACACCATGTTTGCCGACAACAAGTTCCTGTCTGAGAACGTGATGCTGGACAACCAGGTGCTCATCAACTACATCGTTGAGAAGCTGGGCGGTACCGTGGGCGCCGACTATGTCGATCCCTACGGCCAGGGCCGTATCACCATCGTCCAGAAGGGCAACTAAGACGATCGATTGTTGATCGAAATCGAGGCGGCGGGCAAGACCCGCCGTCTTTTCTCGTCAAGCATTGACAGAACAGGAGGAAGATGGTAGTATGACATGCCAAATGAAAAACAGGAGTGAATGAGATGCCTGCTTGTTTTACATCCGAATCCGTCACCGGGGGACACCCGGACAAGCTCTGCGACAAAACCGCTGACGCCATACTGGATGCTATCCTCGCCCAGGACTCGGCAGCCCGTGTAGCTTGTGAGATCACAGCAAACACGGATCATATGCACATTATGGGGGAGATTACCAGCACCGCCCACGTGGATTATGAAGCTATCGCCCGTCGGGTGATCCGTGAGACCGGCTATACTGAGCACGGCCGCGGATTCGATTGCGACACCGCCGTTATCGACGTTTCTTTGAATCATCAATCTCCGGATATCGCCATGGGTGTGGACAACGTGGATCCTTTGGAAATCGGTGCCGGCGATCAGGGGATGATGTTTGGGTACGCCTGCCGGGAGACAGAAAACTATATGCCTCTGCCCATCGAGCTTTCCCATCGTCTCACCCGGCAGCTGGAAACCTTGCGGAACGACGGCACACTGCCGTTTCTGCTCCCTGACGGAAAATCCCAAGTGACGGTGGAATATAGGGACAATGCCCCCAGCCGGATCCTCGCCGTGGTCCTTTCCGCTCAGCATAAGGAATCCATCGACATCGAATCTTTGCGTGAGATCCTTAAGGAACAGGTGATCCTGCCTGCTCTTCCCAAGAACATGCTGGGAGATTGGACGAAGTTCTTCATCAATCCTACAGGCCGGTTCGTCGTTGGCGGTCCCGCGGGAGACACGGGGCTTACCGGCCGTAAGATTATCGTTGACACATACGGTGGATATGCCCGTCACGGTGGCGGCGCTTTCTCCGGGAAGGATCCCACCAAAGTGGACCGTACCGGCGCATACATGGCTCGGTATCTCGCCAAAAACATTGTGGCGGGCGGATATATGGACCGCTGTGAGGTCCAGCTTTCCTACGCTATCGGCGTGTCCCGTCCCACCAGCATCCGGATCGAGGATTTCGGCACGGCTCATATCAACGACGTAGGTGCTTTGAAGGATCACATCATGGAGACGGTCGATCTTCGTCCCATGGCCATCATCAATCGGTTCGGCCTTCGCCGTCCCATCTATTCCAAGCTGGCTGCTTACGGCCACTTCGGTGAGAACGCCAAGGACATGCCCTGGGAGCGTTTGGATCTTTCCCTGTAAAGATCAAGCCAATATAAAAAGGAGCCGTTGCAGATACGGCTCCTTTTTCTGTCTGTTTGGCTCAGCCCAAAAGCTTCTCCAGAGCTGCAATCTTTACGCAGATGCAGAAAATCTCCATGGCCTTCTTGAGATCGTCCAGGGGAGGATAGGAAGGCGCGATACGGAGGTTGCTGTCATCAGGATCCTTGCCGTAGGGATAGGTGGCGCCCACGTTGGTCATAACGAGACCGGCTTCCTTGGCCAGAGTGAAAATACGTTTGGCGGTGCCGGGCATGGCATAGAAGCTGACGAAATAGCCGCCCTTCGGATGGCGCCAGTTGGCGATTTCCAGGGGTGCGATCTCCTTGTCCAAAGCATCCAACACAGCCAGGAACTTGGGCCCCAGCACGCCGGCGTGCTTCTTCATAAGCTCCAGGGTGGTTTCCTTATTCTTCAGATACTTCACATGACGAAGCTGATTCACCTTGTCGTAGCTGATGATCTGGGCGGTCAGGATCTTCTTGATATGGGCCACATTGGCAACGCTGCATGCCATGCAGGAGATGCCGGCGCCGGGATAGGTGACCTTGCTGGTGGAGGCGAACTCATAGAACATATCCTCCGTTCCGGCAGCGGCGGCCAGGGACAGAATATCCGGGAAGGGCACGTAGTCGCCGATGACTTCATGGATGCAGTAAGCGTTGTCCCACATGACGGTGAAGTCCGGCGCCGCGGGTTTCAGATGGATGAAGCGGTCGATAGTTTCCTCGGAGTAGATAATGCCGTCAGGATTGGAATACTTGGGAACGCACCAGATACCCTTCACGTCGGGATCCTTCACAGCATTTTCCACAAAGTCCATATCCGGCCCGAATTCGGTCATGGGCACATAAATGAGCTCCATGCCGAAGGTTGCGCTCACAGTGAAATGGCGATCGTATCCGGGTGCGGGGCAGAGGAACTTGACCTTATCCAGTTTGCACCAGGGAGTGGGAGAGTGGAGCAAGCCATGGGTATAGGCTTTGCTGATCAAGTCGAACATCAACTGCAGCGAAGCGCTGCCGCCAACGATGACCTTCTCGGGCACGGTATCCAGAATGTCGGCAAACAGCGCGCGGGCGCTGGGAATGCCCAGGAGCTCGCCGTAGTTGCGCACGTCCAGACTGCCGTCATAACAGTCTTCCGGCTTGGAAAGGACCGTCAGCATATCGCTGACGATATCCAGCTGTGCCGATGAGGGCTTGCCGCGGGCCATGTTTAAATTCAACCCTTTGGCTTTGATTTCAGCATACTTTTCCTGCAGCGCCTTCAGTTCGGCAAGCTTCTCGTCCTTGGTCAGGGATGCATAAGGTTTCATGGTTGCCTCCTTAAAGATAATATGATGTGGATAAAGTGGAAACTGTGGATAAACTGGTTTACAGGGACACGGTAGTTCCCGCCACGCCGTTCAATGCATCGACAGCCTTCTCCAAGGAGGTAATGATGCACTTGCGTTCAGGTTTGCTCATGGCGAACTTCATAGCGGCTTCAACCTTGGGCAGCATGGAACCGGGAGCGAATTGTCCTTCGGCGATATACTTTTTCGCGTCTTCTACGTTCAGGCTGGAAAGGTCCTTCTGATCGGGCTTCTTGTAGTTGATGGATACGTTTTCAACGGCAGTAAGGATAACCAATGCATCTGCATCCAGGTCCTCCGCCAACTTTTCGCTGGCCAGATCCTTATCGATAACGGCAGCTGTGCCGGTCAGCGTTCCGTCCTCATTCTTGATGACAGGAATGCCGCCGCCGCCCACGGTGATCACTACGAAGCCGGCGGATTCCAGCGCCTTCACGGCGTCCAGCTCCACGATTTCCACAGGCAGGGGAGAAGCCACCACCCGGCGATAGCCGCGGCCGGCGTCCTCTTTCATGGTATACCCCTTCTCCGCGGCGATCTTGTCAGCTTCCTCCTTGGAATAGAAGGGGCCGATGGGTTTGCTGGGATTCTGGAACTTCGGATCGTTTTTGTCCACCACCACCTGGGTCACCAGAGTGACGACCTGCTTGTCGATACCCCGCTGGCGCAGAATCTTGGAAAGGCCCTGCTGGATATGGTAGCCGATATATCCCTGGCTCATGGCGCCGCATACATCAAAAGGCATGGCGGGCGTCACGTTGGAAGCCGATTCGTTCTGCAGCACGATACGGCCTACCTGGGGACCGTTGCCGTGGGCGATGACCACGTCGTAACCGGCCTCTATGATATCTGCGATATAGGCCGAAGTTTTTTCGACCACTTCCAGCTGAGACTCAGCCGTCGCCGGCTTTCCTGCTTCCTGAAGCGCGTTTCCGCCCAGGGCGATCACTATCCTCTTCATACGTTTCCTTTCTGATATGCAAGATTTGTTTTATTACCCGCTCACATTATAGTGCAGGAAGGGGATGCATGTCAACTTTGAAAGGTTGATACTATTGGGATTATGTGATAGAATACCTTCGATTGAAAGGGGAATACGGCATGAAGGATCCAAATTTCGATGTAGCATTTTCCATTGGGCAATTCAACATTTATTGGTATGCTATACTGCTGGCCGTCGGCATCGCTGTTGCGATGCTGATGACCGATCGTCGTGCCAAAGGCCGGGATGTCCCTAAAGATATAGCTCTCGATCTCTGTATATTGGGCGTACCCTTCGGCATCGTCGGCGCTCGTCTGTTCGCCTGTTTGTCCGGTCAGGTCACTTGGGGCGATTTCTTCGATCTGACACGATCCGGACTTTCCTTCTTCGGCGGTATCATCTTAGCTGCGCTGGCGATCCTGATGTATTTGAGACTGCGCAAAGTCAATCTGGGGGAGATGCTGGATATTGCCGCACCGGGCGTTTTTGCCGGTATCGGCATCGCCGTATGGGGCGACTTCTTCAATCGCACTCATTATGGGCCGCTTGTGGAAAAAACTGCTCACAAATGGTTCCCTCTGGCCACATTCGGTGACGATCTTCAAATACACTATGCAGCTTTCTTTTATGAATTTCTGCTTTGCGTCCTGGTGATCGTTCTCTATTACGTTTTGCTGCGTAAGGTGATCTTGAAAAAGAAAAATCGCTTCCTGCTGATGTCCCTTGTCTACCTGCTGGGAAGATTCGGCATAGACAGCATCCGTCAAGAGATGGTCATGGTAGGTCCCTTCGCCTTCGATCAAATCTGGGAAATCCTTTTGGCTGCGTTTTGCCTGATCCTGCTCTTGATAAAACGACAGCCGAAAACGGAAGAGAAGAAACCTACGGCTGCGGTCGATAAAGAAATAAAATCTACAGATGCAGAAGATACGTCGCACGAAGCAGAATCCCCAATAAAGCAGAATGAAAATACCTTTACAGGTCTGAACTGATTAAGAACATGGGTAAACGGCATCACAATCGTATTATTTCTTTGCTGGCAGGCACGCTGATCATGGGCCTGT
>Ga0310697_10003171_pt1 | contig 16782 bp, 12 predicted proteins | sample 172DNAGHGlowgp2_FD_203883 | JGI IMG/M metagenome (GOLD analysis project Ga0310697, IMG submission 203883) | Sheep rumen microbial communities from Palmerston North, Manawatu-Wanganui, New Zealand - 1728 DNA GHGlow gp2 (v2) (version 2) | ecosystem: Host-associated > Mammals > Digestive system >... | reverse complement strand
CGGACTGGACACCGCAAAGGCAGTCATCAATGCTCCGCGCGACATGCTCATCGAGAAAGCCGACCTGGAAGAAGAGACCGTCGACCATCTGCTCGAAGTGCTGAAGGCTGAGTTTGAGTAAAATGCTTAGCCCCCTAAGTTAGGGGGTTGGGGGTCTGAACGCTCCAGCCAACCTATCTATAGGACCTTTGGAATAATAGTTTAACTTCATAAAACGGGGGATTGTTCAGACCCCCAACCCCCTAACATAGGGGGCTCGAAACCAAATGGGAATAAGACTAAACAAAGTATTAACAGAACTGAACATAGGACTTCAAACGGCAGTTGATTTCCTGAAAAACAAAAGCAGTCTGGGCGAGATACGCGACGACGCCACGCAGAATACCAAAATCTCGGACGAACAGTACGAGGCACTGGTCAACGAGTTCAGCGGCGACAAAGCGGTAAAGACTCAGGCAGCCAGCCTCTTCCCCAAGAAAAAGGAGAAGAAGCCTGAGATTGTCAAGACCAAGACCGAGGAGAAACTGGCTCAGCGCCAGCAGTTCACTCCGTTAGGAAAAATCGACCTTGACAGCATCGGTAAGTCGAAGCCAGCCTCAGCTGCGCCGACAAAACCGGTAGCTACCCAAATGACAGAGGCTCCCGCCAAGAAGGAAGAGACTCCTGTCAGGCAGACAGAGACTTCCGCCAAGCCTGCAGAGACCCCTGCCAGGCAAGCAGAGGCTCCCGTCAAGAAAGAAGAGCAGAAACCAGAGCCGAAGGCTGCTGCCGAGAGCCAGGCAAAGGTAGCTGATGAACCGAAGAAAGAAGTTGTTAAACAGGAGCAGCCAAAGTCTGCACCAAAGGTGGATACACCTGAGCCTGTCGCCAACGACAAGGAAGAGGAAATGACAGAAGGCCCTGTCAGTGATGACGGGCCAGAGATCTACACCCTGAAGAGCGAGGCAAAGCTGGCTCCGAAGGTGAACGTTTTGGGCAAGATTGACCTGTCGACCATCAACCAAAGCACTCGTCCCAAGAAGAAGTCAAAGGAGGAAAAGCGCAAGCAGCGTGAGGAGAAAGCTGCCCAGCAGCGCGGTGGAAACGCCGTAGCGCAAGGCGGCGAGAAGCGCAAGCGCGAACGTATCCGCAACGGAAAGGTTGACATTGAGGAGGCTGCCAAACAGCAGAGCCAGAACAACCAGCAAGGCGGCGGAAAGAAGAAAAACAAGGGTGGCAACCAGAACTTCAGCGACCAGAACCAACAGGGCGGCAAGAACAAGAAAAAGCAGAAGCAGCCCGTGAAGCCACTGGAGGTGAACGAGGAAGACGTGGCACGTCAGGTCAAAGAGACGCTGGCCCGCCTTACGTCGAAGACCACGCAGAACAAGAAGGGTGCCAAGTACCGCAAGGAGAAGCGAGATGCTGTTGCTGAGCGCATGCAAGAGGAGATGGAGTCACAGGCAGCAGAGAGCAAGGTGCTGAAGCTGACCGAGTTTGTGACTGTCTCAGAGCTGGCCACGATGATGAACGTGCCTGTAGTGAAGGTCATCGGAACCTGTATGTCGGTTGGCATCATGGTGTCAATCAACCAGCGCCTCAACGCTGAAACCATCAATCTTGTGGCCGAGGAGTTCGGCTTCACTACCGAATATGTTTCTGCCGAAGTACAGGAAGCCATCACCGAGGAGGCCGACGACGAGAACGACCTGCTCACCCGTGCTCCGATTGTCACCGTGATGGGTCACGTAGACCACGGTAAGACCTCGCTGCTTGACCATATCCGCAACACCAACGTGATTGCCGGTGAGGCTGGTGGCATCACACAGCATATCGGTGCATACAATGTGAAGCTGAAGGACGGTCGCCAGATTACGTTCCTCGACACGCCAGGTCACGAAGCCTTCACCGCTATGCGTGCCCGTGGTGCTCAGGTCACCGATATTGCCATCATCATCGTCGCTGCCGACGACTCGGTGATGCCTACCACAAAGGAGGCCATCGCCCATGCCCAGGCAGCCAACGTACCAATGGTGTTTGCCATCAATAAGATTGACAAGCCCGGTGCCAACCCCGACAAGATCCGCGAAGACCTGGCCAACATGAACCTGCTCGTCGAGGAGTGGGGCGGCAAATACCAGTGTCAGGAAATCTCAGCCAAGAAAGGCATTGGCGTAGACGAGCTACTGGAAAAGGTGCTTTTAGAAGCCGAAATGCTCGACCTCAAGGCCAATCCCAACCGCAAGGCTACGGGTTCGATCATCGAGAGCTCGCTCGACAAGGGTCGCGGCTATGTCTCAACGGTGCTCGTCTCCAACGGAACCCTGAAGCAGGGCGACGTGGTGATTGCCGGAACTGCATGGGGAAAGATCAAAGCTATGTTCAACGAGCGTAACCAGCGCATTGAATCTGCCGGTCCGGCCGAGCCTGCCATCATCCTCGGTCTGAACGGAGCGCCCACTGCCGGCGACTCGTTCCACGTGATGGAATCGGAGCAGGAAGCCCGAGAGATAGCCAACAAGCGTACGCAGCTGCAGCGCGAGCAGAGTCTCCGTACCACAAAGACGGTCGGTCTTGACGAGATTTCTCACCGCATCGCACTGGGCGAGTTCCACGAGCTGAACATCATCGTGAAGGGCGATACCGACGGTTCGATCGAGGCTTTGAGCGACTCGTTCATCAAACTGTCTACCGAGAAGGTGCAGGTGAACGTCATCAACAAGGCCGTAGGACAGATTTCCGAGAACGATGTGATGCTGGCCTCAGCCTCCGATGCCATCATCGTGGGCTTCCAGGTTCGCCCGTCGGGCGAAGCGCGTCGTCTGGCCGAGCGCGAAGGCGTAGAAATCAACACCTATTCTATTATATATGACGCCATCGACGAGGTGAAGTCCACCATGCAGGGCATGCTCGATAAGGTGAAGAAGGAAATCGTGTCGGGCATGATCGAGGTGAAACAGGTGTTTAAGATTTCGAAGGTCGGCACTGTTGCCGGCGGCCTGGTGACCGAAGGCAAGGTGCACAACAAGGACAAGGCCCGCGTCATTCGCGATGGCATCGTGGTGCACACCGCTCCGATCGATGCCCTGAAGCGTTACAAGGACGATGCCAAGGAAGTGGCAACGGGCTTGGAGTGCGGTATCTCACTCGTCAACTTCAACGACATCCAGGTGGGCGACATGATCGAGACTTTTACAGAAATCGAGGTAGAGCAGAAACTCTAACTGGGAATCCCACTGACTATCAGTCCAGTAGCCTACCGCGGCCATCCGTCGCAGGCTACTGGACTTTCGTTTATGCGTCAGTATGAATTACATCACAATTTTACCAAATTACACGAGCCTCATTTTCGTCTGACTCACATTATCGTTGCGAAAAAGAACAGTCATTCAGAAAAAAATACCCTATTTTTGTTTCATTGACACATTTTCCTGCATGATTATGTTGGTCAAATTAATATTTTTATTAACTTTGCAACAACTAACCATCGAAGAAACCAATCAAACACTTTCGACTTATGAGTATTTTCAAGAATGACGATCAGGAACTTTTAAATCTAAAAGATGAAGTCCGCACACTGCGACAACAAGTGCAGAATATCCTTGACAAAATGAAGGAAGAGCCCTCTGCCCCGGAGACTCCTCTCGTAGAGGTCGTCGTAGAGACACCTGTTCCAGAGGAAGTAAAAGAAGAGAAAACTGAGACACCAGAGCCGGAACCCATTGTAGCCGAGAAGGAAGAGAAGGCCGAGAAGCCTGTTACACCGGCTCCTGTTACCGTCTGCCCCGACCTTGACGGCTTGAAGGAACAGATGAAAGTCCTCGCCGAGAAGATCGACACAGCCGCCTATCAGGAAGGCATCATCCGTGACCTGCATGAGGAACTGCAACAGTACAAGAAAGGCCTGATTGCAGAAATCAGCAAAGGCTACATCATGGACATCATCAACCTGTACGAGCGGATAGCCGATACGAATGCCCACTTCAATCCTGAAGAGGCAGACTTCGATGCCAAGAAGGTGAAACACCTCGTGGAAAACAACATGCTGTCGATAACCGACCTGCTGGAAGACCAGTATTCCGTAGAATGCTATGCGCCAGAACCTGCTTCTGAGTATAAGCCCAAGGAGCACAAGGCTATGAGAGTGATAGAGACCGACGACCCCGCAAAAGGTGCCACCATCGCCGAATGTCTGGGCTGCGGTTTCCGCAATTCAGATACGGGAAAGATTTTCCGTCCGGCACGTGTCGTTGTCTACAGACTTAAACAATAGGCTATGGCAGAGACAGACAGAACTCGTGCCGTCTACGGCATCGATCTGGGAACGACATACAGCTGCATCGCACAGGTCGACAAGTTTGACCAGGCTGTCGTATTGACCAACTTCGAGGGCGACCAAGTGACTCCGTCGGCGGTCTATTTCGAGAGCAAAGAGAAGATCATCGTGGGTAACGAAGCCAAGGGAATGCTGGCTACCGAGCCCCAGAATACCGTCGTGTTCGTAAAGCGCTCGATGGGCATCGACGACGATTTCGACAAGGCCTACAACCGTTTCCCCTATCACTACGACCCGTCCGAAATCTCATCCTTCATTCTGAAGAAGCTGGTGCAGGATGCCAATGACCTGGGCGATAATCCTGAGCCTGTGAAGGACGTGGTCATCACCTGCCCCGCCTACTTCGGCACCAAGGAACGTATGCAGACCAAACAGGCTGGCGAGATAGCCGGTCTGAACGTCATTGCCATCATCAATGAGCCTACCGCTGCCGCCATTGCATACGGCATGAAGGCCACGGAGAGGAAGACTGTGTTGGTCTACGACCTGGGCGGCGGAACGTTTGACGTGACCATTATCAATGTGAACAACGGAGCCATCAAGGTGATTGCCACCGGTGGCGACCACCATCTGGGCGGTGTAGACTGGGACACCGAACTGGCCAACTATATGCTTGACAACTTCAATCAGCAGAACGGTACCAGCTACACGATGGAAGACGAAGCGCTCAAATACGCCCTGCTGCTGGAAGCTGAGACAAAGAAGAAACAACTCTCGGCCAAGGAAACCGTTAAGTGCAACGTGCAGTATGACGGACTGTCGGCCCGTTTCGACATCTCACGCGACATCTTCGAGACACTCACGCGATCACTCCTTGACGAGACCATCAATGCTACGCAAAAGGTCATCGATATTGCCCGTGACAAAGGGTATGACGGGACGTTCGACTTCCTGCTGGTAGGCGGTTCGAGCCGCATGCCGCAGGTGAAGAAACGGCTGGATGCCGAGTTCGGATGCGATGCCAAGTTGAGCGATCCCGACCAGTGTGTGGCCAAAGGCGCTGCCATCTTCGCCATGAACGAAGCCTATTCGCAGGCCATCGAGGGTTTCAACAAAGGCACCATAGATCACAGGCCTGCGCCACTGAAAGGTCCTAGAACCAGAGTGGTGAACGTGACGAGCAAGACCTACGGCACCCTGGCTCTCGACATGCACGACAACGACAAGCCCAAGGTCTTCAACATGATTTATGCCAACACGGCGCTGCCCACCAGCTATCTGAAGGAACTGCTGACAGTGTACGATAACCAGTCGGGCGTAGACATCTCCGTCTATGAAAGCGACTTCACCGATCCCAACACCGACTATGCAGTAGAGCCACGGTTCTGCACAGAGTTGGAGAAGCGTACGCTATGGCTGAAGAAGAAATGGCCTAAGGGAACCCTCATCGAGGTCACGTTCGACATCAGTCAGGAAGGCATTCTTTCCGTCCATGCCAATGTCGACAAGGAAGCTATCGACTTCCAGCTCACCATCAAGGGGGTGAAGTCAAATGAAGAATTGTCGAAGTCGATTGCTGCCATCAGCAAGACAAGAGTATCATAGAATAAACTCAACGATTCAAAAACAAAACAAATAATTAACCAAACATCATCATATTATGGCTGAAATGGATAAAACTCGTGCCGTCTATGGCATTGACTTAGGAACAACTTACAGTTGTATCGCGCAGGTAGACAAGTTCGATCAGGCTGTCGTATTGACCAACTTCGAGGGCGACCAGGTGACGCCGTCGGCTGTCTACTTTGAGAGCAAAGAGAAGATCATCGTGGGCAACGAAGCCAAGGGCATGCTCGCCACCGAGCCACAGAACACCGTCGTATTCGTGAAGCGCTCAATGGGCATCGACGAAGACTTCGACAAGTCAACCAACAAGTTCCCCTATCACTTCGACCCATCAGAGATTTCTTCACTGATTCTGAAGAAGTTGGTACAGGATGCCAACGACCTGGGCGACAACCCAGAGCCTGTGAAAGACGTGGTCATCACCTGCCCTGCCTACTTCGGCACCAAGGAGCGTATGCAGACCAAACAGGCTGGCGAAATAGCAGGACTGAACGTGCTGGCCATCATCAACGAACCGACCGCTGCCGCCATTGCATACGGCATGAAGACCTCTGAGAAGAAGACGGTGCTGGTCTATGATTTGGGCGGCGGAACCTTCGACGTGACCATCATCAACGTGAACAACGGAGCCATCAAGGTGATTGCCACCGGTGGCGACCACCATCTGGGAGGCGTAGACTGGGATACCGAGCTGGCCAACTTCATGCTCGACAATTTCAATCAGCAAAACGGCACCAGCTACACCATGGAGGACGAGGAACTGAAGTACACCTTACTGCTGGAGGCTGAGACCAAGAAGAAACAGCTGTCAGCCAAGGATGTCGTGAAGTGCAATGTGCAGTACGACGGTAAGTCGGCCCGTTTCGAAATCTCCCGCGACATTTTCGACACCCTCACCAAGGCACATCTCGACGAGACCATCGATGCGACCCGCAAGGTCATCGACATCGCAAAGGAAAAGGGCTACACCAACGAGAACGAATACGAGTTCCTGCTTGTAGGAGGTTCGAGCCGAATGCCTCAGGTGAAGAAGCGTCTGGATGCCGAATTTGGATGCGACGCTAAGTTGAGCGATCCCGACCAGTGCGTGGCCAAAGGTGCTGCCATCTATGCCATGAACGAGGCTTACTCACAGGCTGTCGAAGACTACAAAACGGGCGAGATTGACGAGAAGCCCGCTCCGCTGAAGGGTCCCCGCACCCGAGTGGTCAACGTGACCAGTAAGACATACGGCACTGACTGCAACGACGATAACGGAAACACCGTCGTACAGAACCTGATCTTCGCCAACACTTCACTGCCTGCTCGTTACGAAATGCCTTTCGCCACAGCACATGACAACCAGAAAGAGATTTCCATGAAGGTCTACGAGAGCGACTTCACCAGTCAGGAGACAGACCAAGTCGTAGAGGAGCGTTTCTGCACCATGCTCGAAGACCGTGTGCTCCAGATTACCAAGAACTGGCCCAAGGGCACGTCGATCAAGGTGGTCTTCGACGTCAATCAGGAAGGCATCCTTGCTGTACATGCCAGTGTCGGAGAGGAAGCTCTCGACTTCTCGCTTACCATCAAGGGTGTGAAGTCGGAAGAAGAGTTGTCCAACTCGAAGATGACCATCGGCAAGACCGTTGTGTCATAAAATGACCAGAATGTAAAAATGCATCAGAACGACCCTCGGGTCATAAGTATCTGAAATGTAGAAAATGCAAGAGACCATATTTAACATGCGCCTGAAGAAGTGGGCCGAGGCTGTAGCATTGCTTGAAGACAATGCTGACAGCCTCAGCTCCTCTGAACAGGACGCTATCAAAACACTACAAAACCTATGGCGTAAAGAGAAGTTCGGCTCCAGTTGTACGACCAGTGTAGACCGTATGACAAAGCTGCTCAGTGACTGCGACAAGCTTCATGGCAACCGCCGCGACCTTGTTCAGGCCAGTAAGGACTTCCGTGGCGTGGCAAAAGAAATGTATGCCACCGACGAAGAGACCTTCCAGCAGTTTGCCGAAGCCATGAAAAAAACGCACGGCGGTCCTCAGCTCACCGACGAGCAGCAGCGACGCCGTGAGGAGGCTCAGGAGCGCCGCCGCCGCGAAGCAGAACGCCAGCAACAGGAGCAGCAGGAACGCGAGCGCCAGGAACAGGAGCGCCAGCGTCAGGAATTGGAACGACTACGCAATAAACACGACTTTAAGATTACCCGCGTAGAGTTCATCGACACCGAGAATGACGAGGAGCCGATGGGCACCAGACAGAAGCCGTTCCGGAACAACATCCATTACCTTGCTCCGAAGATTTACTACTCTTACGAAGGACCGGGTGAGACCGTCAGTCTTCAGGTCACATACTACCATCCGGACGGGACGAAAATTGAAGGTCCTGGCGGTAATTCCTGTTCTACGGTCAACGAGATTACGGTCGAGGGGGGCAGTCACGAAGGATGGTCTTACCAAGGATTCGGCAATGACGATGGTGACTGCTATGCAGCTCCTGGTGAATACCGGGTGGAGATTGTCTGGAAGGGAAAACGTCTCTGGAGCGGTTCATTCTTTGTACAGGGTAAGACCTCGAATCCATCTCCGCGTCCTCAGCCCCATCGCAGACCAGATCCTCAACCACAAGGAGGGAAAAGCGGTTCATCCTCGAAGTACCTGATATGGCTGGCAGTGATTGCCGTGTTCTTCGTTGTTGGCTATTTCATTTGGAACAAGTCCCAAGAGCCAGACGAACCTTCCATAGACTATGCCACCCTCTTCAAAGGCTACTGGAACGGCGAGTTCCAGAACCGGGCTGCTACGCTGGCGATTGACTCTGTGGCGGGCGACTCCATATTTGGTCGTATCTGCGTCAAATTCAAGAAGCAGACGGACAACCATGCAGTCAAGGGAAAAGCTGAGAGCAACGAAGAAGGCACCATGCTCATCCTTGACGATGTGGATGCCGGCAAACAGAAGAATGATTTCCTCAACGGCGGTTACCGGCTGTTGCTCAACGGTACTCATGACCAACTCTCCGGCAGCTACACGAACTACGAGAAGAACGAGAGCTCCTCTTTGACACTTCAGAAGTCTGACACACCGGACATCGACCCTTCCAAGGTTTCTTCAAAGACCAAGAAGAAAGAGCCGAAGCAGAAGAAAACCGAGACAAACTCTCAGACAGAGCAGCCTGCTCCTACCGCCAAGCCCAAGCCCGTTCAGGCCGAGCCAGAAGAAGAGCCGGTGCCGACCAGCACAGGCTTCAAACTGGAGAAGATAGACAATATTCCCTGATTAAACCGATTTTACAGGTATGAAGAGACATTGCAGCAATTTCGGACAAACCGTATTATCAACGGTTCTGCTTCTTTTCCTGACCGTGTCGACAGCTGCGGGACAGCAATACATCGTAGACCCCTTGTTTGAAGACAGCGTCAGATGTCAGGAGGTGGCGTTCAAAGACACCGTCTGGCAAGACCGTGACTTCCATCAATATGTCATGGTGCCACGCGGTACGCTTATTGACTTTTGTGGACGATCGGCAAGCCCAGGCTCCATCATCTTCAAATATCAAGGGCGCCACTACCGCATCACGAAGCACGAACTGCTATGGAGCAAGGTGAATCCGCCTGAGATGCAGAACACCTTGTCGAAGAGCACACAGCTCCGTCACTCGGCACTGGGTCATTTCTTTGCCACAATGACTCCTTGCTATATTGTCATAGCACTGCTGTTGCTGTCGTTTGTCTTTTCTATCATCGGAACCAGGTTCGACGTGTTCGTACTACGGCAGGTCAGCCTGGCCGCCACCCCACTCTGTCTGTTGCTGGTGGCAGTCATTGAACTACTGGCCTACTACTGCTTAGGCTCCGACGCTTTCTGGTGGTGTGACTACGACCGTCACGGATTCTTCGGTTCGCTGCTGCGGCTCATTCCTTTTGCCTTGGTTGTTGCCGCACAGGTGTTCAGCATCTACTGGTATGAGAACGTGCTGTTCTTCGATTCGTCTTACGGTCAGGACCAGAAGATTCACTTGAAGCCCGCTGTCTACAGCATATTAGGGTTCATCCCTGTGGCCATCGTCTATTTCCTCATAGTCAACGCACTCTTAGGCTGGCGTGGCAATATGGCCAACACCATCGGCATCCTCCTGTCGCTTGGCACACTCGTTACAGGCATCGTGATCACGTTCAAGCGTAACATTCAGGAGATGGGCGTCAGCCAAGGTTTGCTGATTTCGCTGTTCAGCCTTGTCTATATCCTGGGCTGCATCGTTGCCATCAGCGCCCTCGTGGCGGTGCTCATCAAGCTCATCATCCAGGTGCTGGTTGTGCTCCTTGCCTTTACGATACTCGGAGGCCTCGGCGGAAAGAAAATCTATAAGGACAGCTGGGGCAACAAATACGAGAAAGATGCCTTTGGCAACTATCGCAAAATATAGGAAGGACAATGGCTATACGGATAGAGACACGGCCTACAGACCAGCCTCTTACAGGCATGAGCCACTGGTGGGGAGCCCCTGACCTGCCTGCCGACACGCCCTACCCTTATGTGACCGTTGGGGAAGGAACCGACGACGAGTATGAGGAGCCGCTCACGTTTGTCTGCCAGATTCGCTGTGAAGACATTGCCTCACTCGACCCTGACGGCCTCCTGCCCCACAAGGGAATGCTCTATTTCTTTGCTCCGTTCGACTATTTCTTAGGCGAACTGGAGTCTCCACTCGATCAATACACGCCACCCGTGGTGCTCTACCATCCGCAGACGGAAGGCCTCGTACCTTACGACATCTGCTGGGAGGGCACCACGGACAGCATTTTCCGCCCTGCCGAAGCCATCAGCTTCTCGGTTGCCGACAAGGCAAGCGGCGACGGCTGTCTGATGCTGGGCAAGCCCTATCAGGACGAAGTGCTGCAAGAGCACCAACAAGACGTGTGCCTGCTACAGGTCGACGAAGACGACCGCTGGGGATTGCGCTTCTTCGACTGTGGCATGTATTACTTCTTCATGCCCGCCAAAGCCCTTCGGCAGCAGCAATGGACCCAGGCAACGGGCGAACTGTTCTATTATTGATTCACTAAAATTCTTTTCATTTCAGATGTACCACATTTACGTCGACAAGGAAGGATGGCTCTGCCTGCCGGACGGCACCTGTTACAGAGGCCAGCTCGACGCAGAGACCAACCAGCCCGAAGGCTTGGGCATCGTGGCCTATTCAGAACAACTGTTCTACGTGGGCGAACTGCATAAAGGTCTTCGCCACGGGCGAGGCTTCATGCTCCGCATCGTTGTAACGACCAAGACGGTGAATCAGTTCATCCACTACACCTACGAGGAAGTGATGAGCACGGCCGAGTTCGACTGTTGCGGCCGTGTTATCAGCACGGGGCCAGAAGGTCATGTGGAGACATACGAGAAGAAAGAGGAATCCTTTGTGAAAGAACAGGACGGGCAGTGGAGCAACGACCAGTTCCTGACACCTGTCGACAACAGTGTACTGACAAGGGAACCTTGGAGCCAACTCACGCTGGTTCAGGAGAAAGGTGCTGTCGGAGGTCCAGATTACGGTCCTTACCGTACGCCCCTCAACACAATCACCGACGAGGGAATCATCAAACTGAACGGCTATGAGCACTATGTCACCCCCTACGACGACACCCGGTTGATGATACTCGGACCGTTTGGACTGTTAGCAACGTGCGACCTCAAGGATGGCGGTTCAGGAAGCTATCGCGACAAATACAACACCTACTATGCCACCTACCAGCTGACATGAAAGAAAAAGCATTTTACGACCAACTGTTCGACACGCTCGAACAAGTGATTACCGTTCACCGGAAAGGTGACACACACTCGACGACCGATCTGGAACAACATGTGCTCACCATGACCGACGAGGCCATCAAGGCCGGCGATGCCGAGCTTTACCCCATGAAAGCCCTGCTGACGGCCAGCAACGACTGGAGCACCTGCATCATCACCCGCATCAGCATCTATCGCGACATCTTGCTCGATGGCATCGAAGCGGGCGCACTGGCTCCCGGAAACGACTATGCATGGCAATGGATTTCTCTGGCAGCCGAGAACAACGACCCTGAGGAATTTGCCGACGACATGGAACGCTGGTACGACCTGCTGGCCACAGCAGCCGAAGGGGGCAACCATGACGCTCTTGACATCATGAACCGCATCTGGGAACCGGAGAACATCATTGAGGAAGACTAACCAAAAACGCCATTATGGAAGAAGAAATCAATTACAGGAAAGAGACCGAGAAAGCCATGCAGTCGGTCGAAGGGAAACCGCTCAGCACTGACGAGGCTTCGCTCAGCGCGTATCAGGATATCTGCTGCGGCAGCGTACTGATAGCCGAGCAAGACCTGCAGGATCAGGACAATGAGTGGGAGATAGCCGGTCTGGCCCGCCGTGTCTTGTTCTATGCCACTCAGCTGGTGGCATGCGACTATGCGCTCGACACACAGAGCGAGGTGGTCAGGCGCATGGTACAGGCTCTGTCAGACCATCCCCGGCTGGAACTGAAACTGCTCAGGCTGTGGATTGAAATTGTGCAGAAACAGGGCAAACAGGAAGAAAAGAAGGAGAAACTCAGCAACACGCTGGAAACAATAGCGCTGTTAGAACGCAACATCGCCTTGGCCGACAATGGCGAGGCTGAAAAGGCGGAGCAGCGAGGCTACCTGAAGCGCGACCCTATCGAATGGACACAGGAGTGGGAAGACGTCATCGACGATGTAGACCGTGTGGTCTACCACAACCTGAGAGACCAACCACGGGGCATGGGTTTCTGCCACGGTTTCTGGCATGAACGCTACCGAGTGATGAAGACACTCTTCAACATGGACTGGCGCAGTCCGGCTGTCATGAACCCGCGTGTGCTCTTCGACTAATCAACTCGTCTCAACCCCCACTTAAAAGCACCGCTGAAATTCAGGCTGAATTAGCTGCTGATTCGGGCTGAATTGTAACGTAATTTGCACCGAATTAGCCACTAATTCAGCATGAATTTCAGGACACCTCTTCTGATGTCCTGTTTTTTTGCGCTAAAATCGCGTTAAAAGTAGGTAAATGCCCAAGGTTATCACAGATTTTTCGTACCTTTGCAGCCCTCAAAGAAAAGACAAGAACTGAAAAATGGAAGACAAGGAGAAGGAGCATCGGATGCCTGAAGAGGAGCGCAACGACAGTCAGCAAAGAAACGACAACGAACTGGTGAAGCGCATCGCTGAACGGAAATATGAGTTCGGCTTTGTAACCGACGTCCACACCGAGGTGATTCCCGCAGGTCTGAACGAAGACATCGTGCGACTGATCTCGCAGAAAAAAGGCGAGCCCGAATGGATGCTGGAGTTCCGGCTGAAGGCCTATCGTTACTGGAAAGAGCAGACGGAACCCCGATGGGGTCATGTGCACGTGCCAGAAATAGACTATCAGGCCATCTCCTACTATGCCGACCCGATGGCAAAAAAGCCGGCTGGCGACGGCAAGATAGACCCGAATCTGGAGAAGACGTTCGACAAGCTGGGCATCCCCCTCGAGGAACGTCTGGCCCTGAGCGGCAATACCGCCGTCGATGCCATCATGGACTCGGTGTCGGTGAAGACCACGTTCAAGGAGAAGCTGCGCGAGAAGGGCATCATTTTCTGCTCCATCGGCGAAGCCATCAAGGAACACGGCGACCTCGTGCGCCAGTATTTAGGCACGGTGGTACCCTACAAGGACAACTTCTTTGCAGCCCTCAACTCGGCCGTTTTCAGCGACGGTTCGTTCGTTTACATCCCGAAAGGCATACGCTGCCCCATGGAACTGAGCAGCTATTTCCGCATCAACGCCCGTAACACGGGACAGTTCGAGCGCACCCTGATTGTGGCTGACGACGATTCCTACGTCTCTTATCTGGAAGGGTGTACCGCCCCCATGCGCGATGAGAACCAGCTGCATGCCGCCATCGTGGAAATTATCGTCATGAACCGCGCCGAGGTGAAATACTCCACCGTGCAGAACTGGTATCCAGGCGACGAGAACGGCAAGGGCGGTGTGCTCAACTTAGTGACAAAGCGCGGCGACCTGCGCGGCACTGACTCGAAACTCTCATGGACACAGGTAGAGACGGGCAGTGCCATCACCTGGAAATATCCGTCATGCATTCTCCGGGGTGACAACAGCACGGCTGAGTTCTATTCCGTTGCCGTCACCAACAACTATCAGGAAGCCGACACGGGTACGAAAATGATCCACATGGGGCGTAACACGAAGTCGACCATCATCTCGAAAGGTATCTCGGCAGGCCACTCACAGAACTCCTACCGCGGACTGGTACGTGCTGCTGCAACGGCTGAAAACGCCCGAAACTACTCCAGCTGCGACTCGCTGCTGTTAGGCAGTGAATGCGGTGCGCACACCTTCCCTTACATGGACGTGAAGAACCCCACGGCCATCTTCGAGCACGAGGCTACGACCTCAAAAATATCGGAAGACCAGCTGTTCTACTGCCAGCAACGCGGCATCCCGACCGAACAGGCCGTCGGTCTGATTGTCAATGGCTACGCAAAAGATGTGCTGAACAAACTGCCTATGGAGTTTGCGGCCGAAGCCCGCAAACTACTGAGCGTCTCACTGGAAGGTACAGTCGGATAATGACTTGCAGAAACGGTCGGAAAGTCTACCGTTTTTGCAAGCTAAAGCCTGCGATATTGATCTGCCTGCCTGTCACGCAAACGACATCCCACTCTTTTGACTTGCCCGCAGCTTCGCCCGATGTGAAGCTGATTTTCAAGGTAAACCACGTCTCACCGTCTTCGGTATCGACGTCCTGTGGCTGGCCGTAAGTAAACGTTCCGTTCGGAATCTCACTGCCACTGTAGGCACCTTCGACAAGACCCGTATGATCCTTGTTGAACGTGATAGACATATTACCATTGCTCCACGTCCCGAAAATTTTGCTGATAACGTCTGCCTTGCTTATCTCTTGCGCTTCATCATCACCGCACGAGACGAGACCTACACTCAGCAACGACACCATCAGGGCTGCAAAAAGACCCAGCAGACAATTTTTCTTTCGCATAGCAAATCCTTGGTTTAAATTATACAGACAACAGTTTGGCTCCATCGACGGACAGCCCCATATTACGCTTGCAGGACGGGATGGGTCATCACGAAACGCGCTCCGCCTGTATACCTGGTGTCAAGCACCACATCGCCACCCAGACGCCTGGCAATACTACGTGCCACGGTCAGTCCGATGCCCGTCCCTTCTGCATATTCATTAAGTTGTACGAACTCCTGGAAAATATGTTCGGCCTCGTTTGGCGGAACGCCGATGCCTGTGTCCTCAACCGTAAAGCGCACCACACCGTCCTTTTTGCCGACCAACAGACGGATGTGCCCCTCCTTCGTATAACGGCGGGCATTGTCGAGCAGTAGCACCAGAACGCGCGTAGCACCCTGCTCATTGGTCTGCAGCATTGCATCGTTAGCCGCCTCGTCCACGTCAAGCGAAATCGGCACCAGCCCCTCTCCCTCAGTGGGGAAGTTGCTCACGGCCTGGGCGGCAATCTGAATGGCCAGCACCTGATCGTTACATTCTATCACCGTCTTGCTGCTCACATCGCTCAGTTCCAGCATCTTATTGACAAGCGTCGTGATACGGTTGGTATTTTCTAAGATTTTTTCGTTGATTTCCTTTTTGCTCTCCTCGTCAAGCGTGATGTCAGGCGTAGTCACCACCTGCGTAAAACCCGATAAGATATTGAGCGGAGTACGTATCTCATGGGAAATCTGCTGAATGAAGCTGGTCTTCATGCGCGACGACTCCTCGGCATGCTCGTTGGCAATCTCCAGCTGATGATAGGCGGTCTGGAGCCTACGCGCCGCCTGATGACGGTAATAAGTGAAAAGAACAAAGAAGATGATAATCAGTACGAAGGCAACAATCGTTGCCACATAGCGTTGACGGGCCATATCGGCTTTCTGCTGGGCAATCTCCGTTTCCTTCTCCTGCATATTGTAGATGGCGGTCAACTCGGCTGCCTCATCCTTCTTCATGCCGATGATGGCCGAGTCGAGACGATTGCAGATCAGGCTGCTAACGGCAATGGCCGACTCCGTCTGCTGGGCCTCCATATTTGCGCGATACTTAGGAAGCAGATAACGCTGGAAGGTCTCCATGGAAAGTCCGATGCCATACTGGTTAAACACATTGTCAAGCACTTCGTAATTCTTCGAAGCCTCGGTCCATCGCTTGGCCGCCATCAGATAGTTGATGGCCTCAAGCCGCCCGTCGTCGGTCTTGGCATAGTCTGTCTTCATGGCTTCCTGATAGGCTTCCGCTGCCCCTTTTTGCCGGCCTAAGCCCTCCAGCGCGCAGGCTTTATACAGATTCAGCCGTGCCTGCTGCTTGTCCAAGAAAGCATAGTCAGGCGCTGGCAGCTTCCGGTACAGACACAACAGCTCGTCGAATTGTGCCGTCCAGTCGTAGGCTTCCTCGAAATTCTTCTGCATCAGATAGTTGTCAGTAATGGTAATCACCCCGATAATGGCACTGGTAAAATTGGTTTTCGACGGATCTGCCTGAATCAAGTCCTGGTATTTTCGGTATACATCATGAAAGGCTTGCGAGGCACCCTCAAGGTTTCCAATATTCAACTGACAGCATCCCACCGTGGTTTGCAAGTAAGCATAGTCGCTGTTTTGGTCGTAGACAGCCTCTTCCATCACCTTCATGGCTGGGACGGCTACCTTCATCGTGGCTTCATATTCGCCCCTAAACAACAAAAAACCGGCCAGACGGTTAGCCGATTTAGCATAATACTCCAAGTCTTCGCCTGTATGAATGTCAAGAGCAGTGGCCTTCTTCCACCAGTTCTCGGCCAAACGCATCTTCCGCTGACGCGAATAAGCATATCC
>Ga0310697_10003170_pt1 | contig 16786 bp, 16 predicted proteins | sample 172DNAGHGlowgp2_FD_203883 | JGI IMG/M metagenome (GOLD analysis project Ga0310697, IMG submission 203883) | Sheep rumen microbial communities from Palmerston North, Manawatu-Wanganui, New Zealand - 1728 DNA GHGlow gp2 (v2) (version 2) | ecosystem: Host-associated > Mammals > Digestive system >... | reverse complement strand
CTATATGACCCAAGACCTCGGCACGGCTCAACTGCGTGTCAAGGAATACGACCCAGAGAAGCTGATTTATGTTGTGGGTAACGAGCAAATCTACCACTTCGACGTGCTGAAGCGCGTTCTTGTGCGTCTCGGTCGCGAGTGGGGCAATGATATCGAACACCTTTCCTACGGCATGGTCGAACTGCCCAACGGTAAGATGAAGTCACGTGAGGGCACCGTGGTCGATGCCGACGACCTTATGGACGAGATGGTGGCCACGGCCAAGGCCGTTTCTGACGAACTCGGCAAGGCCAAGGACCTCTCGCCCGAGGAAGCCGATAAACTCTATCACACCATCGGTTTGGGTGCCTTGAAGTATTTCATCCTCAAGGTCGATCCGAAGAAGACCATGCTCTTCAACCCCGAGGAGTCCATCGACTTTAACGGCAACACAGGTCCGTTTGTGCAATATACTCATGCCCGTATTTGCTCCGTTTTGCGCAAGGCAGAAGAACAAGGTATCAAGCTGGAGAGCGAGGTGAAGGTTGCCGAATTGCAACCCAAAGAGAAGGAAATCATCGTGATGATGTATGGCTGGCCGATGGTCTTGAACCAAGCCGCTGAGAACCGCAGCCCCGCGATGATCGCCAACTTCATCTTCGACCTCGCCAAGGAGTTCAACCAGTTCTATCAAGAATGCAGCATCTTGAAGGAACCCGATGCTGACCGCCGCATGTTCCGCTTGCAGGTGTGCGACATGGTGGCCGCCTTGCTGAGGAATGCCTCAGAATTGCTGGGAATCGGGATGCCTAATCGAATGTAATGCTGTAGAGACGCATTGAATGCGTCTCGAAAACAGGAATGAATGATAATAGAGACGCATTCAATGCGTCTCTACAAATTGGATGAAATGAACGTCTTTTACATACCCCAAGCGAAAGAAGGCTTGACGACCTTACCCGAGGACGAGTCGAAGCACTGCGTTAAGGTGCTGCGCATGACCGAGGGCGAGCGTTTCTGCGTCACCAACGGCGAAGGCTCGCTCTTCGACGCCGAGTTGGTGGAGGCTTTGCCCAAGCGGGCCACCGTCAACCTGACTAACCAGCGCAAGGGGTATGACCACTGGGGCTTCAAGCTCGAAATCGCCATCGCCCCGACCAAACTCAACGAGCGTACGGAGTGGTTTCTGGAAAAAGCCACGGAAATCGGCATCGACCGCGTGAGGCTGTTCACCTCGTATCATTCCGAGCGTCGCGCCGCCAACGTGGAGCGTTTTCAGAAGGTGATGGTGGCAGCCATGAAGCAGAGCATCAAGTCGCGCCTGCCGAAGGTGGAGGACCTGGTGTCGTTCGACAAGCTGGTGAAACAACCCTTCGAGGGACAGAAGTTCATCGCCTGGATTGACGACGACGTGAAAGACTGCCTCTGCGATCTATATAATAAAGGTGAAAATGTCTTGGTGCTCATCGGTCCTGAGGGCGACTTCAGCCCAGAGGAAGTGGCTCTAGCCAAGGAGAACGGATTCGTGCCGTGTAGCCTGGGGCCCGCAAGGTTGCGTACTGAGACGGCGGCCCTCGTGGCTTGCCACACTATCCAACTTATCAACCAAATGAAATGAAGAAACTGCTGATTGTCATATTGTTGTCGTTTTCTTTCGTTGCTTCCGCCCAGCAACTCAACATCGCCTTGCTAAAATATCGCGGAGGCGGCGACTGGTACGGCAACCCGACATCATTGCCCAACTTGGTGCGTTTCTGCAACCAGGAAATTGGCACCGACATCAACCCGAACGTGCCGACGGTAGAGCCTTCGAGTCCTGACTTGTTTAACTATCCTTACGTATATATGACAGGTCATGGCAATGTGGTCTTCGATGCGGCTGAGGCCCAAAACCTGCGTAACTATATGCTGGCAGGTGGTTTCCTCCACATTGATGACAACTACGGCATCCGAAAATACATCGAACCGCAGATGAAAAAGGTGTTTCCAGAGTTGGACTTCGTGGAGTTGCCTTACACACATGAGATTTTCAAGAAGCCGTATCCTTTCCCAGATGGCTTGCCGAAGATCCATGAACATGATAATAAGCCGCCGCAACTTTTTGCCTTGATTTACGAAGGACGTGTGGTGTGCGTTTTCACCTACGAATGCGACCTTGGCGACGGCTGGGAGGACCAGCGTGTACACCACGACTCGCAGGAAACACGAGAGAAAGCCCTGAAGATGGGCGCGAATATCTTGCGTTATGTTTTTACTAAATAGCCCAAGGTCCCCGAGCCTGTCGAAGGGCTGCCCCGGAATGACGGCGTTTCGACAAGCTCAACGACCTGCACCAACTGAACAACTGAATAACTGAACAACTGATAACCATGGAAGAAAGAAAATGTCTCTACTGCGGTGAACCGATTATCGGGCGTGTAGACAAGAAGTTCTGCTGCGACTCGTGCCGCAATAGCTATAACTACGAAAAGACGCATAAACAAGTCAACATCGTGCGCAACATCAATGCAATTTTGGCACGAAATCATAATATCCTTGAGGAGCTGAACGAAGGCGGCAAGAGTTTTGCCACGCGCCAGCAGCTGACCGAAAAAGGCTTCGATTTCAGATATTTCACACATCTTTACAAGACCAAGACGGGTTCCTTGTATTATATCGTTTACGACCAGGCCTACTTGCCCAAGGAAGGCAGTCCCGACAATTATCTGCTCGTCAAGTTTGACGAACGCCAGAAATAAAGGTGAAAGCTATCCTTGTAACAACACTTCCGCGGCCTTTAGTGCCTCAGGTGTGACTTTGTCATTGCTGAGCATTTTGGCGATTTCGCGGATGCGTTCTTCAGAATCCAACAGGCGAATGTGTGATTGCGTGCGTTCGCCTTCGTTGTCTTTGTATATGAAGTAATGGTGCTCGGCTTGGCTGGCCACCTGGGGCAGGTGGGTGATAGAAATGAGTTGTAGCGCGTTGCCCATCTGCTGCATGATGCCCCCGATCTTGGCCGCCACTTCGCCCGAAACGCCCGTGTCTATCTCGTCGAAGATGAGGGTGGGGATGTAGTTGTAGTCCGACACGGCACTCTTGATGGAGAGCATCAGGCGCGACAGCTCACCACCCGAGGCCACGCGACGGAGGTCGTCGACGGCAATGCCTTTGTTGGCCGAGAATAGAAAACGGATGCTGTCGGTGCCCTTGCTGCCAAAACCTTCTTGGCTTTCCACGCTGACGTGGAACTGGGCAAAAGGCATAGCCAACTGCCGCACCAATTTCGTGACTTTGTCACTGAAAGCCGTGGCTGCTTGGCAACGCCTGTCATGCAAGGTCTTGGCTTTTTGCGTCAACTGTTTCACGCAATCGTCCAACAACTTTTGTGCCTTGTCAATCTCTTCGTCAATGTTCTCGAAGGCATTCACTTTTTCTTTGAGGCTGTTCCTCAACGAAATCAGCGCTGCGAAGTCACTGACGCGGTGTTTCATCATCAAGCGGCTAAGCAGGTCGTAACGCTCTTGAAGCGATTGCAGTTGCTCTTCGTCGAATTGGGTGTCGTCTTCCTTGCGGCGCAGGTCGTAAGCGATGTCTTTCAGTTCCACTTTCAGGTTCTCGACACGTTCTGCCAAATCCATGGTGTCGGGCAGCAGGTGTTTCATCCTTTGCAGTGTTGAGGTCAGTTCGTTGAATTGCCCCAAAATGGCGTTTTCCGAGTCGTCCATTAAGCCGTTGGCGGTCACCAAAAGTGACTTGATCTCTTCGGAGTTTTCCATCACATGAAGCGTCTGCTCGATGTCTGCGTACTCGCCTTCTTTCAAGTCGGCCTTGTCAAGTTCATCTAGTTGGAATCTCAGGTAGTCGTTTTCAGCCGTGTTTTTGGTGGCTATGTCTTTCAATTCGCTCAGCTTTCGCTTCAAGGCATTGTGTTTGCCATATTCGCATTGATAGTCGGCCAAAGCAGTACCGTTTTGTGCGATTTCGTCCAATAGCCTCAATTGGAAGTCAGCATCGGTGAGTAGGAGGGAGTCGTGCTGTGAGTGTATGTCAACCAGCTGACAGCCAATTTCTTTCATGGTTTGCAGAGCCACGGGCGTGTCGTTGATGAAAGCGCGGCTTTTCTTTTGTGGGTTGAGTTCGCGGCGGAAGATACAATCCGTTTCGAAGTCAAGGTCGTTGTCCTCAAAAAGAGGCTTTAAGGTCTCGTCGGTCAGCGTGAAGTGGGCTTCCACCACACATTTCTTGTCCTTGTCGTAAAGCACATTGGTATCGGCGCGTTCGCCCAAGGCAAAACTCAAAGCGCCGAGCAAGATGGACTTGCCGGCACCAGTTTCGCCCGTGATGACGTTGAAACCTGTTTGGAAGCAGACTTCCAACTCGTCAATCAAGGCGTAATTGCTGATGTGCAATTGCTTTAGCATAAAACAAAGGCTGGTTAGTAGCCAGGGGTCTGAAGCATGGCGTCGTAGCGTGTCGACTGCGAGGGGTCGATGGTCTTCATGATGTTGGAAGCTTCGACTCTCACTTTCTGTTCGCCTTGTGAGAAGACTTGGATGATCTCGTCGCGTTTGGTTTCGATGAGCAGCTGAAGGAAGTAGCACATAGAGTTGCGCTCATAGACACTTTGCAGGTTGTGGAGCGCACCCAGGATGGCTTCACGTCCTTGGTCTGGATGCTCTGCCATGACGTCAAGACCTTGACGATGGTAGGTGTAAAGGAATTGACGCAAGGCCTGATAGGCCTGGTTGTTGACATCGTTGATGATGGCATAGCGGTTTTGGCGCCCCGATGAACTCCATCCGTTGTCGCTGCCAGCCTCTTGTGGCGCCGCATTGGCAATGGTCTCCGCCATGTCAAAGAAAGGATCGCCACCGTTGGGGGAGAAGGAGTCGAATTCGAGACCGAGGAAGAAATAGACGTAAAACCCCAAAGTGCTGGTGATGTTTGAGATGTAGGTGTTGGGGTTGAAGTCGAGGGCTTCGCCATCGGTGTACTCAAAGAAGAATTTACGGTCGACATAGTTGAACATCGGCGTGTTGTAATTCGACTTGTAGACAGGACGACGCAAGGCCAAGTTGATTTCGGCCGTGAAATAGTTGCCTTCCCTGCTCTTTATGTCCACCAGCATCGAGCATTCGATTCGCTCCGCCGTCTTGAAGTTGATTTCCGTGAACTTCGTGTTGTTGACAAACTCGTTCATTGCGGTCTGCAGGTTTTGGTATATGGTCTTGTCGCTGCCTTCCACCTTGTTGGAGGTGACGCGCACATTGCATTGCAGTTCCTGCGCCTTCAAGCCGTTAGCGGTCAGCATGAAGCCGAAAAGTATGAGTAGTACCGATAATGCTCTTTTCATGGCGATGTTTCTTCTTTGGGTTTTCTCTCAATCAAAAAGCACCAAAGCCTTAAGCTCCAGTGCTTGTCTTAGGGGTAGATCAGAAAGCGTCCTGTTGCTCCTTGGCCGGATTGCGGAAGTAGATCTGGTCGTGAAGGAACTCGTGGATGGCAATCAAGGTGGGCTTGGGAAGACGCTCGTAGAACTTGGCGATCTCGATTTGTTCCTTGTTCTCAAACACTTCTTCCAAGCTGTCGTTGGTGGCCGAGGCAAACGACTCAATCTTTTCATTGAGCTCCGCCTTCATCTCAGAGGCAATTTGGTTGGCTCTGATGGAAAGGATGGCAACAGTTTCGTAGATGTTGCCAGTGCCTTTGTAGAACTGGTCTTTTTGACGGGTAACCACCGTCGTTTCTGTCTTAATCTTCTTGAAATCCATGGTTATTTTATGTTTTCTAATTTCTTTCTTGCTTTGGCAGCGATGGTGTTCGCCTCTGATAGATACTTGCTTTCAGGGTACAGGTAAGCCAGTGTGTTGCAATGCTCAACGCATGACTCGTAGCGCTCGCGCTGCTTTTCGGTGATACTGTTTTCGGCATAGTCGTAATAGGTTTTGGCCATGTCGAAAAGAATCTCTTCGCGGTGCGTTGTGTTAGGATATTTCTTCAGCATGTTCTCAAACGAAGTGATGGCTGCACTATAGTTTTCCATGCGGTAGAAGAGACGGCAGACGTTGTAGTCCTTCTCTTCCAGCTTGTCATTGAGGCTGGTGACAAGGTAATTGGCACGAGCCAGGCTGTCGCTTTCGGGATATCGTTCAATAAAGCTATTCAGCTGCTTGATGGCAGTGTGGGTGTTGGTTTGATCCAATCCCGACTCGGGCGAGAGCAGATAACTACAATAGGCGCTCATGTAGGCAGCCTTTTCTGCGTCTTTTGAGAAGGGGTATGTCTGAGTGAAACGCTTGTAGTAATAGCCTGCGATTTCGTAGTCTTGCTGATAATAGTAGCACTGTGCCGTCCTATAGTTGATGGCTTCGCCTCTGGGTGTGTTGCGGAACGAGGCTTGCAACAGGTCGAACAGTTGCAATGCATGGTTGTAGTCACCACGGTCGTAATAGTCCATGGCCACCTCATACTTCATCTCGTTGTCGGTGCTTTTCACCATGCGGTTGAAGTCGTTGCACGAAGTGAGTGCAACGAAGCTACAAAACGCCAATATCCAAAGTCTATTTTTCATCAGGCTGCAAAATTACTGATTTTTGCTGAACTAACGAGGGTATTTTGCTTTTATTTTTCAATGACGATTTTTTCGACGTGAATTCCTTGCTCGTTAATAAGTTGCAGGAAGTAAACGCCTTGGCTCAAATGTGATGCGTCAATCAATGTTTCGTCGCTGAAATGACCGGAGAGGGCGCACTGTCCAAGACCGTTGCATAACTGATATTTCATCTCGCCTTGTGCTTTGACGGTGAAACTGCCTTGGCTGGGGTTGGGGTAGACCATTGGTTGTTGTGTTATTTCATCAACGTCCTCGATGTCAATGCAATAGATGTGAGCCTTCCAGCCAGGGGCGTTCACGCCTTGGTCGGCGTAGAAGCGGAAGGTGAGGGCGCCTTGGGCGTTGGTGGAGATCACCGTCCCAGGACCGCTGCCACCATCGTAGGTGCCGATAAGGGATGCTGAAGTGTTGGTGCCGTCATAAATGTACAGATAGTCATAGCCTGCCTCGGTGGTGAAGCTGAGGAAGTTAGCGCAGATTTTATGGTTGTCGTCGGCAGGACGGAAGGTCATGGTATAGCTTTTGCGGTTGCTGTAGTTGCCGTCGGGACCACCGTCGTCGTAGAACATGGCATCGCAGGTCACCACGGTGGTGTTGCTCATGTTGTATGACTCCCTGACAGTGATGTAGTTCTCTTTGGTGATGGTCTCAACTTGCCCGTCTTCGTTGGTGACGGTCAAGGTGACATCATAAGTTCCTGAGTTTACATAGGTGACCATGGGGTTTTGCTGCGACGAGGTGGCAGGTGTGCCGCCTTCGAAGGTCCACGTCCAACTATTCAGGTAGGCCCCCCAGGTGTCGTCGGTGAAGGTGACGCTGCCGCCAGGAGCAACGATGGTGTTGTTGGCATGGAAGTCGGGGATGAGGCCTTCACCAGCTTCGAGTTGCACGTCGAGGACAATGGTCTCGCCATCGGCAACGGTGACGGTGTGGGTCTGCGGATAGTAACCGTTTTTGGTAAAGGTCATTTGGTAGGTGCCGCCTTTGATGGGGCGGTGGTAGTCGCCCGCCGGCAGGTGGCTCTGCACGAACGAGTATTCGTCGTCGTGACCTTCGATGGTGATGGTGGCGTCGAGCGGCTGTCCTGTGGCGCGGTCGGTCACGGTGCCGTGGATGCCATAGAGGCATTGGTTCATATAGGCGAAAATGCCTTCTTTGTTGTAAGTCCAAAAAGTCGGCAGTTGGTTGCCATTGGGCAGCTTCGAATTTGAGCATTCTATGGTCACTTCACGGCATTGGGCATAGCCGTTCATATAGTCTTGACGGCCGCCGCCGATCATGTACCATAAGGCTCCGTTGATGATGCCGTCCTCGGAGTCGGGGTCATATAAGACCATGTAATCAGTGCTGTGTGTATGGCAAAGGTCGGCATATTCGTGGCAAACCACTTTCCACCAGGCATCGTCGGCATGGAGATCGTAGGAGTTGTCCCAAGGATAGTTCACCACTTCGGAACCGCCGTGGTAGTTGGCTGCCATGACGAAAGGAACCTCTTGGGCAAATTGCATGAACCATTGTGTCTCAAGTTGGTATTCTTCGTTGTCGGGGTGTGGACCTTCGTGCGGGTCGGCGTAATTGCGGTTTAAGTCGACATCGTTGCTGTTGTTGCGTTTGGCGTCGTCAACCGTATTGTTGCCGCCATAGTAGGTTCCGTCGGGGTTGGCGTTGGGACCGATATAAAGGTCGATGTTTTCCAATACGTTAGCGCATTCAGGCAAGGTGGGGTTCTCGAGGATGTAGTCGATGAGGCGCAACATCATGATCCAGCCCGTGGTTTCGTCGCCATGGATGGTGCTGGTGTAGAGGAACTTGGGCTTACCTTCGCTTGTGCCGTTGTTGATGTGGGCAATCAAAATCTTGCGTCCGCTTGGCAACGTGCCGAGGGTGATGATTTCGCACTTGTCGGGGTGGTCGGCGGCAAACTGGAACATCATGTTTTCGTAAGACTCGTAGGTCGGATAGCTGTCCCAATCGTATTCGGTGCGGTTGCTGCCGTCCCACATCGTGTGCTTCTCGAGCATGGAAGGCGGCGTTTGTAGCATGATGTCGTAACCAAACCTTTGGAATTTGGAGAACTCATTGCCGTTGGCATAGGCGGTCACCATATTGCCATCGACACGGTCAACAGAAATGGCATGGGCGATGGCTTTCAAGTCGTCGTTGCCGGAGAGTTGGAAGGTGAAGTAGTATTCGTTGCGCTGCTGCATGAGCTGGTCCAGCTCCTGCTGGCTTCTTTGAGCGTAGCTGCTGCCGCAAACCACAACGGCTAGCACGAGTATAAAATAGCGTATAGTTTTCATTGTTAGATATTAGATGTTTTTCAATTTATTCCATTCTTCAACGATATCATTTTCCACCTTTTCATTGGCCTTCACCAAAGGTAGTCTCAAGACGTTCTCGCACAGTCCCATGTGACTCATTAGGCATTTGATACCGGCAGGGTTGCCATCGGCGAAGATGAGTTGGTTCATGCGCAGCATGGCGTAATGAGAGCGTAGTGCTTCTTCGGTGTGGCCTTCTTTCATGGCGTGCATCATGCGGCTGAAAGGTTCAATGTAGGCATTGGCGGCCACCGAGATAACACCTTGTGCGCCCAAGGCCATCAAGGGTTGGGTGATGCCGTCGTCGCCAGAGAGCACGTCAAAGTCGGCTGGCTTGTCGCGCAGGATTTCCATGATCTGCTGCAAGTTGCCCGACGCTTCCTTCACGGCAATGATGTTGGGGTGCTGGGCCAACTCCACGCAGGTGGCAGCTTGCAGGTTGACGCCAACACGGCCTGGCACGTTGTAAACGACAACTGGCACCGGGCTGGCATCGGCTATGGCCTCAAAATGAGCCTTCATGCCGCGTTGGTTGGGTTTGTTGTAATAAGGTACTACGCTCAAAATGCCTTGGATGTTCTTGTAGTTGATTGTTTTTATGGCCTCGATTACGGCTTGAGTGTTGTTGCCGCCCATGCCGAGCATAACGGGCAAACGGCCGTTGTTGGTTGTGAGTATCGTGCTGATAACCAAATTCTTCTCTTCCGCCGTAAGGGTAGGGGCCTCTGAAGTGGTGCCTAGCACCACCAAGAAATCGGCGCCATGGTCGATGACATGGTTGACGATCCTAGTTAAGGCCTCAATGTCAACGGATTGGTCTTGCTTGAAAGGGGTAATGAGGGCGATACCTGTGCCTTTAAATATGTTGTTTTTCATGGTTCTGTTATGTGTTTTGAGAATTAAGTTCCTTGTCAGCCGAAGGGCTAAGGGGCGAAGGATGTTATCCTATTGGATTGGTTGTTGTGTCCCCACAAGTGCCTTCAAATAGTTGTGTAGGACGTGGATGTTCGAGACAGGGTCGGTAGCACGTGGGTTCTCGATGATCAAATCATAGATATTCTGGTTCCTGCTTTCGTGAAAACAGATCCTGAAATCTGACTTTGGCAAGGTGCAGAGATAGTCGCTGATTTCGGTACTCTTGCCTGCCAGGTTGACAATCATTGAGCTGTAGGGTAGTTTCTTGAGGTATTCGTGCTTGTCGGGTTTCAACACGCTCATGAAGCCGAAATCCTTGGGCGTGATCTCGTTGTAGAGGTCGCTTTGCAAGATGGTGTCCGACATTTGGTTGCAGAGGATGATGAATCCGCAACGGCTGGCGCCGAAAAGGGCTTTCACGCTGCTCTCAATGTTTTTGTGGATGCTTTTGTCGTTTTCGTCGAGGATGATTAAGATAGAGTTAATTCGCTGAAGATTAGGCATTTTAGTTGTTGTCTTTTCGGCGAGGAATTGCTCAAAAGCATGTCGTAAGGCTCTGTTCCGAAGATAGGAAGAAATTTTCATGCCGCAAATGTAGGGAAATTCTATGAAATGGAATACCATTTTGCATAAAAACTCTAAATTTGCATTTCCATTCTCAAATGGCCTTTCTGATGCAAGAGAAAAATAAAAATATGATTGTCACGATATTAGGTAGCGGAACCTCGCAAGGTGTGCCTGTCATTGGCTGCACCTGCCCTGTGTGTCGGTCTGCCGATCCGCGCGACAAGCGGCTCCGCACCTCCATTTTGATAGAAACCGATGAGGTGACGGTGGCTGTCGACGCCGGCCCCGACTTCCGCCAGCAGATGCTGCGCGAGAATGTCACCAAACTTGATGCGGTGTTGATTTCGCACGAACACAAGGACCACATCGGCGGCCTTGATGACTTGCGCCCTTATATCTTCATGCAGAAAAAGCCCATGACGCTTTATGTCGCTGACACTGCGCTTCCTGAAATCAAGCGTGAGTATTCCTATGCCTTTGATGAACATCCTTATCCGGGTGCGCCTACCTACGACATCCGCCGTCTCGATGAAACGCCTTTTGATATTGGTGATTTGCATATCGTCCCAATCAAATTAAAGCATTTCACCTTGACTTGCTATGCCTTCCGCATCGGCAATTTCGCCTATGTCACCGACTTGAGTGAGATTTCTGAGGATGCAATAGACAAATTGCAAGGCGTTGAATACCTGATTATTGAGGCGCTGCAAAAGAAGAAACACTATTCCCATCTTACCTTGGACGAGGCGATGGAGATTTCACGAAGGGTGGGGGCGAAGAAGACCTGGTTCACGCATTGCAGCCACAGCATGGGACTCGCTGCCGATGTCAACCGCGAACTCCCCGAGGGCATGATGCTGGCCTATGATGGACTTAAAATTCCAATTCCATAACTATAATGAATGCTGAATGCGGAATGCTGAATGCGGAATGAAGGCCAAGCTTAGTGACGCATTGCGACATTCATCATTCATCATTCATAATTCCGCATTAAAAATGAAAGCAACCTATTCACAAAGACTGATCAAACTCGCCGACCTCAATCACCACCAGACGTTTTTCGCAGGTCGTTGCTCCGAGTATTTTTTAGAGAGTTCTTATTTCGCTGTGGCGCAGTATGTTGACACAAAAGACACCGTTCTTCTCGTGCTTCACGGCATCGACTTCAAGTTCCCGATCTTCGCGGGCGACATCGTCACGTTTGAGAGCAAAGTCATTTCTGTGGGTCGTAGCACTTTGACGGTTTACACGAAGATGTACCGCAGTCGCGAACCCGAAAAGATTGCCGCCGATGGCTTCGCCACTTTCTCCTATTTGGATAAGAACCATCATTCCCGTCCACACGGCATCACGCTTGAGCCTGAAACAGAAGAAGAAAAGTTCTTGCAGCAGCAGGCATTGGAGGTGATGGAGGACTCGAAGCGGAGAGCAAAGGCGATGAACCAACGGCATTAGACAGGGAACAGTCATTGCGGACTTGATCCGCAATCTCATGAGTTATACTCCAGCTCCTTCGGATAGCAAATGAAATGCTTCACCACGGGCTGCGAGAGCACCGAGATGTTGAGTTGGTCGGAGGCCTCGCTGATGTCCTTCAACGTGCCGTCCTTGTATAGGATGTTGATGGCTGGCTTCTTAGGATGGTAGGCGTGGTTCGACGAAACACCCTGCAACAAGGCGAAATCCGCTTCTTCCAATGACCAACCATAATACTTTGCGATCTTGTTCCGAATCTCTTCGATGTAATTCGTGTCAAACTCGCTTTCACGCATTTCAATCTTGAACAAGTGTCTGTCCGTCAGCCTTCTGCAAAGCTCTGAGAGCACTCGGTCTTCATCGTCGCGCCAAGCCTTCACGGCTGTCATCACGTCGTAGTCGTCCAATTGACAGAAACGATCGAGGATAGCATCGGAATCGTAGTCTTGGAATGCGCTTTGGTTCTTGAGGAAGAACGAAAGGGCAGGGGTGGCAAACAAGTCGCGTTCCTGACTCAGCATCTTGGCGCGTTTCAGGATGTTGCGCAGCATATATTCGGCACTCAAGACGGCCTTGTGCATATACACCTGCCAATACATGATGCGCCGCGCCACGATGAAACTCTCCACGGAATAGATGCCCTTGGCTTCGATGGCAAGCTCATTTCCAACCACTTCCATCATCTCCAACAGACGCTCGGCATTCACGCTGCCCTCAGCCACTCCGGTGAAGAAACTGTCCCGCTTCAAGTAATCGATTCTGTCTACATCCAACTGGCTGGAAATGAGTTTGCTGAGAAATCCTTTGGGGTATTTGCCGGTAAAGATCTCGATGGCCATGGCCAAACGTCCAGCATGGATTTCGTTGAACTTTTGCATCACTTTCAGCGAGAGTTCTTCGTGCGAAACGCCTTGCACGATGCTGTTTTCCAAGGTGTGCGAAAACGGCCCGTGACCGCTGTCGTGGAGCAAGATTGCCAACGAGGCGGCCTCCAGTTCTTCATCTGTGATGTCGTAGCCCTTGCCGCGCAGCAGGTGTACGGCACGCCGCATCAAGTGCATGGTGCCGAGGCTGTGGGCGAAGCGCGTGTGGTTGGCGCCAGGATACACCAAGTTGGTCATGCTGACCTGCTTGATGCGTCTAAGGCGCTGGAAGTATGGGTGTTCGATAATATCGAAATGCAGCTCGTCGGGGATGCTGACGAAACCATAGATAGGGTCGTTGAAGATTTTTTTCTTGTTGGATGCTGTTGCCATTGGCCGTGAATTTTGCTGCAAAGGTAGTGCTTTTTTCGTAAAGTATGACGCCTTAGGGTGGCAGGCTTCAACAGGTATGTCATCCCTAGGCAGGTTGGTGGGCAAAGGCAAGGGATCTATAGCTGTTGAGGCCGTCATGTTGAGGCCGTTACACTTTGCGCCGCCTTCCATAGATTCCATGCCCTCGCACATGCCTTCGCAGGAATGACATGGAAGGCTGTATTGGAATCTCAAAAAAGTTCATCCTTTCAAAACAAATTGCTTATTTTTGCGTTACCTCCATATAAACACACAACCTATGGACAAAACCACCATCCTTTGGGCCGACGACGAAATCGATCTCCTGAAGCCCCATATCATTTTTCTGGAACAAAAAGGCTATGAAGTAGTTACGGCCAACAATGGCTCCGATGCCATCGACCTTGTGCGCCAACGTCATTTCGACATTGTTTTCCTCGACGAGCAGATGCCGGGTATCTCGGGCATCGAAGCGCTCGAAGTCATCAAGCGCGAATATCCCAATCTTCCCGTAGTGATGATCACCAAGAGCGAGGAGGAACGCATCATGGAAGACGCAATCGGTTCTAACATAGCGGATTACCTTATAAAGCCCGTCAACCCGAACCAGATTTTGCTTTCGTTGAAACGCAACCTAGAAAACCGCACCCTTCGCGATGAGAAGTCGTCGATGAAGTACCAGCAGGAGTTCCGCCAAATCAGCATGGACCTCAACAACAACCTCAACTTCGATGAATGGGTTGACCTCTATAAGAACCTGGTGCGCTGGGAGTTGGAGCTGCAAAAGTCGACCGATGAAGGCATCAAGGGCATCCTTGCCGACCAAAAGCAGGAGGCCAACACGCAATTCACGCGCTACATAGAGAAGAACTATGTGGACTGGATCCAAGGCAAGTCGGAGAAGCCTGTTATGTCGCATACCGTGGTACGCGACAAGGTGATCCCACGTCTTGATGAAAACGATAAGCCGCTCTTCCTCATCGTCATAGACAACCTGCGCTACGACCAGTGGAAGGCCATCCAGCCGCTGATTGAGAATTACTTCCGCGTGGAGGCCGACGACATTTATTACGCCATCCTGCCTACGACCACGCAATATGCCCGCAACGCGCTCTTCGCCGGACTGATGCCGCTCGAAATCCGTCGCCGCTACCGTCAATGGTGGGTCGACGAGGACGAGGAAGGCACGAAGAACCAGTTTGAAGGCGAGCTGCTTGGCGAACAACTGAAGCGTTTCGGCAAGAACATCAAGTACTCTTATAATAAGGTGTTGAACCTGCAGGCAGGCAAGAAACTCTACGAGCAGATGGCCAACTTGATGCCTAACAAGCTGAATGTCATCGTATACAACTTCGTTGACATGCTCTCGCACGCCCGCACGGAGATGGAAATCATCCGCGAGCTGGCCGACGACGAGGAAGCCTACCGCTCGCTGATGTACTCGTGGTTTGAGCACTCCAGCCTTTTCGACATGATGCGCTTCATCGCCGAAAAGGGCTGCGACATGATCATCACCACCGATCACGGCTCGACCTACGTCGAAAAACCCGTGAAGATTTTGGGTGACCGCGAGGTGAACACCAACCTGCGCTACAAGTACGGCAAGAACCTGAAATACAACCCGAAAGAAGTCTTCGAAGTGAAAGACCCCGAAAAGATTTTCCTGCCTAAGGCCAACCTCAGCACGACCTTCGTCTTCGCCGGCGAGAGCGATTTTTTCGCCTACCCGAACAACTACAACTATTACGTCAGCTACTACCGCAACACCTTCCAGCATGGCGGCATCTCGATGAGCGAAATGCTGATCCCGGTGACGCATCTCACGGCGAAGTAAGGAGATTCCCTTCGGGAAATCGAAGATTCAACGTAGTTAATGGAGTGTTAGCTGTGTATATTTAGCGGCGGCAGGTAGGGCTTACTATGCGTAGGCACCACAAGCCGCCGTGTTTTACAAAACAAACCGTCTTCCATTCCCGCAGGGAATCTCTAAAAAAGTATTATCTTTGCGGCGAAAAACGTTTGCCATGAAGGATAAACAATTCAAAATAAGAAGCGTGGACCAGCTCTCCGAGGTTTCCGATTACCTGATTTCGCTGCGCGATGAAGCCGACATCATTGCCTTCTACGGCTCGATGGGCGCAGGCAAGACCACGCTCATCAAGGACTTATGCCACAAAATGGGCGTCACCGATGAGGTGAACAGCCCGACTTTTGCCATCGTCAATGAGTATGTCACCGAGGAAGGCGAATCGGTGTATCATTTTGACTTCTATCGTATTAAGAAATTAGAGGAGGCCTACGACATTGGCTTTGAGAACTATTTCGACAGCGGTAACCTTTGCCTCATTGAGTGGCCTGAAATGATTGAACCATTGCTGCCTGAAAAGTACATCCGCGTTGATATTCAGCATGGCGAAACGGATGATGAACGCATGATTCAATGCGAACTGATTGAAGCATGAACGATAAACTGAAACAAACCATAGCAGAAACCTCCCAAGTCTTCATCCTGACCGATGAAAACGTGGCACCCTTTTGGCTGCCCGAAGTGGCTCATTGGCTTCATTGTGATTCGGCAAATGAGATTGTTATCAAGGCGGGTGAAAAATATAAAAACCTGCAAACCGTCCAGCGGATTTGGAAAGCTTTGATGAAACATCATGCCGACCGTAATGCTTTGTTAATCAATCTTGGTGGCGGCGTTATCACCGACTTGGGCGGTTTCGCAGCCTCCACCTACAAGCGTGGCATCAAGTTCATCAATGTGCCGACCACACTCCTCGCGATGGTGGATGCGGCGATAGGAGGGAAGACGGGCATCGATTTCGGTGGCGCCAAAAACCAAATCGGCACCTTCGCCGAAGCAGAAGAAGTGCTGGTCGACCCTGTGTTTTTGTCGACCCTGCCCCGAAGGGAGATTCTTGCTGGTCTGTCCGAAATGCTGAAATATGGTTTCATCGCCGATGCCAATTTGTTGCACGCTAATTTGGAGAAGTATCAGGATTTCATTTTGCGGGCAGGTGAAATCAAGCGCGAGATTGTGGAAAAAGACCCAACCGAAAAAGGTATAAGGAAAATCTTGAATTTCGGCCACACCATCGGCCATGCCATCGAAAGCCATTGCCTGACGACGGATCTTCCGTTGCTGCATGGCGAGGCTGTGGCCATGGGAATGTGTGCAGCCTTGTGGCTCTCGGTGAAGCAGTGCGGCTTGTATGCAACGGTTTTGCAAGACTTTGAAAAACAACTGCCCATTCTGCTTTCGGAAGCTGAAGCTTCGCTTTCAGAAGCTGATATTGAGCCGATTATGGGTTATCTTGCTTTCGACAAGAAAAACAAAGGTGAAACGTCGCAATTTGTACTGCTTGAATCTGTTGGGAAGCCTGTTTGGGATGTGACGCTTCCATGTGTTACGGTCAAAGAGGCTTTGGAACATATCATAAAGCTTTGCCGAAAATGAAGCTGACTTGCGACATTACCTTACCCGCCAGCAAAAGCGAAAGCAACCGCGCCCTGATGATTGCGGCGTATGGTGGATTTACGCCTGATTTTCAGAATCTTTCTGATTCGATGGATACGAGTGTTTTGATGGAGGCATTGCAAGGATTACCTCCTAAAGAATCCTTTGCCACCACACAGACCAATGCGCGGAATGACAT
>Ga0310697_10003167_pt1 | contig 16794 bp, 18 predicted proteins | sample 172DNAGHGlowgp2_FD_203883 | JGI IMG/M metagenome (GOLD analysis project Ga0310697, IMG submission 203883) | Sheep rumen microbial communities from Palmerston North, Manawatu-Wanganui, New Zealand - 1728 DNA GHGlow gp2 (v2) (version 2) | ecosystem: Host-associated > Mammals > Digestive system >... | reverse complement strand
TCACCGCCGGCAAGAAGAGCTGGGTTGTGAAGTGCGACATCGCTATGCCCTGCGCCTTCCAGAACGAGCTCGCCGAGGAAGATGCCAAGATGCTCCTCGCCAATGGCGTGAAGTATGTTGCTGAGGTTTCGAACATGGGCTGCCAGCCCGCCGCCATCGCCGCCATCCAGGCCGCCAAGGTGCCCTTCGGCCCCGGTAAGGCTGTCAACGCCGGTGGTGTTGCCACCTCGGGTCTCGAGATCTGCCAGAACGCCGAGCACCGCAACTGGACTGCCGAAGAGGTCGACAAGAACCTCCACACCATCATGAACAACATCTACGACATGTGCGTCGAGCACGGTCGCGAGGCCGATGGTCACATCAACTACGTGAAGGGCGCCAACATCGCCGGCTTCATGCGCGTGGCCAAAGCTATGGTTGCTCAGGGTATCATCTAATAATAAGCACATTAGATATTTACCAGATAGACAAGGGCTGTTCGAGATGAACGGCCCTTGTTTTTTTTCACTCCACGGTGTAAGATTCGGCCCCGTGGCACGACTACCAAGTATGAAACAGGAAACGGAACAGTTCAAACGCGACTACCTGCCCATGCAGTCCGCCATGCAGCGCATGGCGGAGGCCCTGCTGGGGAGCGAGGAGGACGCTGCCGACGTGGTACAGGACTGCTTCGTCACCCTGTGGGACGAGCGGGAGAAGCTGCGGAGGGTGGTCAACCGCGAGGCGTGGTGCATCACGCTGGTCAAGCGGCGCTGTGTGGACCTGCTGCGCAAGCGCAAGCCGACAGTGGAGCTCGACGAGCGCACCATGGCCCGGGCCGAGGAGGAGAGCGCGAGCGCGGAGGAACGGCTGCGGGTGGCGCTGCAGATGGTGGACCGCCTGCCCGAACGACAGGCACAGGCCGTGCGCCTGAAACACCTGGAGGCCGCAGACACGGAACGCATAGCCAGCGAGATGCACATCAGCACGGGCAACGTGTACACGCTGCTCTCGCGGGCCTATAGTACACTGAAACAAATGATACTGGAATATGAAAAGCGATAGGCAGAATATGGAACTGGAGCAGATGCTCGCCAGCCTGGAGCATGCGGGACGCGACGAGCGCCGCCGGCAGGAGCTGGGGGCCATGATTGACCGCATGGGGGGAGCGGAGAGCGCAGAGCGGAAGCGCGGCTTCTGGTGGTGGAGTGTCCGTGTGGCGGCTGCCGCATGCGTCTTCTTCTTCATCAGCACCGCCGTGCGCATCTGGTTTATCCCCACCGAAGAGGCGGTGCAGGTGGCGCAGACCGAGGTGCCGGTGGTGAAGGAAGTGCGCTCCGTCGCCCCCGCACCCGTTGAGGAGCCCGAGGTCACTGTCACTCTGGCACCCCGCATCAAGAAGAGCATACCCGCACAACCCATCGTCGAGGCGCCCGAGCAGCAGCCGGTGGAGGATTTGCTGGCCGAAGAGGTAGCGGTGCCCGAGGTGGTAGAACCGCTCGATGCGGTCGAAGTTCCGACCGTTATCATCGAGGACGACATCGCCCCCGACCCCGAGTTGGTGGCCGAAGCCGCAGTCGAGCAGCAGCCAGTCGTGGCTCTTCCCCAAGACGAGCCTCAGGCCGAGCCGGAGAAAGCGACGCTGGGCAGTTTCTTCAAATCCCTCTTCCGGCTGGCCGAGCCCAGCGCGATGGACGGCACCACCCTGGCTTTGTTAGAATTCTGAAACACCAATAATATATCTATAATAGTATGAAAAAGATTGTCTTCATCCTGACCCTGCTGCTGGCTGCGGAGGCGCTGGAGGCCCAGACGGACACGCTGGCCCGCGCGGCGGGCGACACGGCCGCCCGCTGCGGCGACGGCGCCGGGCGCCGGGTGACTATGCACCTCGGGGTGCAGGCCGGGGCAAAGTTTAACCTCACCATCGGCACGCCCTACGACGCGCCCTACAGCCTGCTGCTGCAGATTCCCTTTGTGGGCAAGATACCGCTGCCTGTGGAGCGCCTGACGGCAATAGGGGGCTTGCGCTATGACGGCGAGTGGTCGCTGCTGCGATACAACGTGGCGCCTGCAGAGGGCGGTGGGCTGGAATTCCTGACCACGCCCGGCACGGGTCGGCAGACGGCCGTGATGTTCCACAGCTATCTGGGCCTCACGGGCGAGGTGGAGTGGAACGCGGTGGCAAGGAACCGGCGGGTGCTGCGGCTGAGCGTGGACTACTACCTGGCCTACGACGTGAGCCGCTACCTCACCATCAGCAACCGCGACGCACGCACCACCTACTTCGGCACAAAGACCAGCACCTTGAAGACCGTCGTAGAGTCCAGCGACCCGATGTTCCAGCCGTGGAAGCTGGAGATCGGCCTCACGGCCGCCACCGACCTGCTGGGCATCATACACGGCGTGCGCTTCTTCACCAACCTGCTGCCGACATATAAGGACCCGGCCACGGGCGAGAAGATATACACCACGGGCATGATGATTTATTTCTAACCACTTTAATAGAGTTGCACTATGAAAAAGGACAATTACAAATCCACCGTATCGGCCATTGTTTTTTTCGCCATGATGGTCTTTGGCGCCTGCATGGCCGCCCGTGCGCAGGAGGAGTCGCCGCTGCTGGCCACCACGGGGCCCAGTGTGCTCGGTTCGGGCAGACTGATGTGGAGCGCCGACCTGAACGCCTACCACCTCCATTCTATCTGGGACGGCAAGGACTTCAACAACTACAGCGTAGCGGGCGGAGCCACCGGCCTGCGGTGGGGCATCGGCAGCAAGGCCGAGTTGACGCTGGGCGTCGGCGCCGAGCATGGCTGGGGGCGGGTGCTGGATACGCTCTCCTTCGGAGCCAACCACCTCAACCTGGTCCCCTCGGTAGGCGCACGCATCATGCTGCTGGGCGGCGAGGGCAGGAAGAATGGCCTCACCTTCTTCACCGAGGTGACGCTTCCCATCAGGCGGGGGCACCCCATAGTGGAGGACGAGGGGCTGATAGTGGAGCCGGTGATAGGGCTGCAGTACCGCCACCGTTTCTCCAAATACTGGTACTTCGACGCCACGGCGGCCTACGCCTGGAACCGCCATGCTCCCTACGTGCGGCTGACCGACCGGCCTTTCCGCCTCGCGCTCTTCGCCCGCTGGCTGCCCAACGAACGCTGGATGTTCAGCGCCGGATTGGACAACCTGCAGGGGCGTGCGGAAGCCATGTGGCAGGTCAATGACAGGCTGCAGCTGAAGGCCCAAGTGTGTGTGGACGGCGGCACGGGTGCAGCCTACTCCGCCACCAGCATATACGGTCTCGCGGGCTTCAACTGGACAATCAGATAACCATCAAGAAAAAACAACGAGATATGAAACAGAACAGACTATTGCTGACGGCCGCGGCGGCCCTGCTGCTGGCGGCCTGCGACCCCGGTTACGACGAGGAGTACACCATCGACAATCGGTCGTCGCACGACCTGGTCTTCGTGTGGAGCGGCGGCTGGCACTACTACCCCAGCGAGAACGAGCGTGGCTTCGACGGGAGCTACCCCGTGGCGACCGGCACCAAGGCCACCCTTCCGTTCGCCGGCGGTCTGGGCCAGACCGGCCGTGACCAGATACGCTTTTCGGCGCACTACGGCCTGCTGGGCGACAGCGTGAGCTTCGTGGTCGACGGAACGGATACGCTGACTTTCTATGCCACAGATACCCTCGGCGCCGACTCGCCCTACAACTTCGACTCGGAGCGCTACAGCTACGACGAGCTGCCCGGTCCGGCGGGCGGCATGGAGTGGGCCTCGCTCACCTTCCGGGTGGACGACGCGATGCTGGACGGGCGGTGACGGGAAAAAACGCTGTGGCACAATATTTGCGGGAGGAAAGTGTTATTATACTAAAAACAGAAACGGTATGCTGAACACGATTGTGCTACAGGCGTCGACGAGCGCCGGCGGAGGAACCACGCTGATGTGGGGTGTTTTCATTGTGTTGACCATCGTGTCGATGGTGGTCAGTAAGAATGTGGAGCGGAAGTTCAAGAAGTACAAGGACATCCGTACGGAAGGTGGACTCAGCGGTCGCGAGGTTGCGGAGATGATGCTGAGGGACCATGACATACGCGACGTGCAGGTGGCGATGGTGCAAGGCACGCTGACGGACCACTACAACCCGACGAACCGGACGCTGAACCTGAGCCCGGATGTGTACAACGGGACGTCGGTGGCTGCGGCGGCGGTGGCTGCGCACGAGTGCGGCCACGCGGTGCAGCATGCGACCGGCTATGCTCCGCTGGGACTGCGGACGGCGCTGGTGCCGGTGGTCAACTTCGCCAACCGCTGGGTGTCGTGGGTGCTGCTGGCAGGGCTGCTGCTGGTGAAGGCTTTCCCGTCGCTGCTGCTGGTGGGCATAGCGCTGTTTGCGGTGAGCACGCTCTTCTCGATAGTCACGCTGCCGGTGGAGATCAATGCGTCGGCGCGAGCGCTGCAGTGGATACAGAGGCGCGAAATCACGTCGGCGAAGACGCACCGCTACGCGGAGAGCGCGCTGCGGTCGGCGGCGTACACGTACGTGATGGCGGCGGTGACGTCGCTGGCGACGCTGGCGTACTATGTGATGATTTACCTGGACCGCCGATAGAGAAAGGAGTCACGATGGAAAACGGGAAGAAACGGATAGAGATAGTGAACGGTCCGAACCTCAACCTGACCGGGGTGCGGGAGCCGGAGGTGTACGGCAGCGTCACGATGGAGCAGTACGTGGAGCGGCTGGCCAAGGAGTTTCCGCAGGTGGAAATCGGGTATTTCCAGAGCAATGTGGAGGGGGAGCTGATAGACCACATACAGAGGGTTGGGTTCGCGGCCGACGGGCTGATAGTGAACCTGGGCGGATACAGCCACACGTCGGTGGCATTGCACGACGCCCTGCTGGCGGTGCCGGCGCCCAAGGTGGAGGTGCACATCAGCAATATTTTTGCGCGGGAGGAGTACCGCCACCACTCGCTTGTGACCTCGGCCTGCCGCGGGATGGTCTGCGGCCTGGGGCTGGAGGGATACAGGCTCGCGGTGGAGTCGTTCCTTGTTTGACGCACAGGATGTGAGCGTTCGGTAAGAACGGAAATGAGCGATGCGGGGCCGTTGGGGAACGGCTCCGTTTGTTTTTTTTCTTTTTTTCTTTGCGGAATGCAAATAATGTGTACTTTTGCACCGACAAAACACAGGACACAAATACAACGACGTATGAAGAATGCGCATAGTTCTTTGGTGATACTGAAGTCGACGCTGGGGCGCCTGCCTTCGTATTATTGTTACATAGAGGACCGTGTGGCAGCCGGCGACGAGTATGTGTCGTCGGCGCAGATAGCGGCGAGCCTGTCAATCAATCCGGTGCAGGTGCGCAAGGACCTGGCCAGCATCAGTTCGGCGCCCGGGCGGCCCAAGCTTGGTTTCAAGGCGGCCCAGCTGTTTTCCGACATCAAGGCCTATCTGGGATATGACCACTACGACGAGGCGGTGCTTGTGGGGGTGGGAGCGCTGGGGCATGTGCTGCTCAACTACGGCGGATTTGCCAACTACGGGCTCCAGATTGTGGCCGGGTTCGATGTGAAGCCGCGCGAAAAGACGGTGGGCGGGAAGATGGTGATGCCGATGACGAAGATAGAAGCGTATCTCGGGCGCATGCACACTAAGATAGGCATAATCGCGGTGCCGGCGCGAGAGGCGCAGAAGGTGGCAGACCTGCTGGTGAAGAACGGGGTGGAGGCCATCTGGAATTTTGCGCCGACGACGCTCAGCGTGCCGGAGAATATACTGGTCAAGAACGAGAACCTTGCGGCTTCGTTTGCGGTGCTTGCGGTAGAGCACAACAGGAGGCGTTGAGAATGGGGGGCGCGACGTGGGTGTGCTATAGGGAGGTTGTTTGGGCGTAGAGGGGCTGTGGCCGCGGTGTGTCGTTGCCGTTATGCCGAATTACGGTGCAATTAGGGGCTATATTTGGACAAATGAGTGAATGTGAGTCGAAATTTGAGTGTCGATTTTGGACGTTTGGGAAAAATATTAGGACTGGTTATGAGTGATTTATTATCGATAAAGAAAAAATGGTCTCCTATATTGTATTTTTTTTGTACTTTTGCAGCGTCGAAAGACAAAACATAGTGTTTAATTGGTTGATAGGATATGCCGTCCCACTGTCTTGTGGGGCGGCATATTTGCTTTTGGGATGCCGGGTGAGGAGGCCATGTGCAGGATGGCGCAAAAAGGTACGGCCGATGGGTCGGGCAGGACGTTTTCGGACGTGGTACAGGAAGCGGAGGAAGTGTAAATGCGTGATTAGTCGTGTTCTGTAATTATTTTTTAGTCGGTGGGGGTCTGTGTCGGGAAAAATGTGTAAATTTGCAGTCGGATTGTAATAAGCACGCATTATGTCAGACACACTGGTTATAACACCCACCTACAACGAAAAAGAGAACATAGAGGCCATTATCCGCAAGGTTTTCTCGCTCCCGAAGGAGTTCGATATGCTTATTGTGGAGGACAACTCGCCCGACGGCACGGCCGATATCGTCAAGCGGCTGATGAAGGAGTTCCCGGAGCGGCTGCACATCGTGGAGCGCAAGGGCAAGCTTGGGCTCGGCACCGCCTACCTCGCCGGCATGCGTTGGGGCAACGAGCACGGCTACGACTACATGATTGAGATGGACGCCGACTTCAGCCACAACCCCGACGACCTGGTGCGGCTCTATGATGCCTGTGCCAGTGGCAAGGGCGACGTGGTGGTGGGAAGCCGCTATGTGGGCGGCAAGATCTCGGTTGTCAACTGGCCTATGACGCGTCTGATGATGAGCTACTATGCCTCGAAGTATGTGCGCATCGTCACCGGCATGAAGGTCTGCGACGCCACCGCCGGCTTCGTCTGCTGGAGCCGCCGCGTGCTTGAGAAGATGAAGTTCGACAAGGTGAAGTTCGTGGGCTATGCTTTCCAGATAGAGATGAAGTACACGGCCACGCGGTTGGGCTTCAAGGTGTACGAGGTGCCCATTGTATTCACCGACCGAGTCCTCGGCACGAGCAAGATGAGCATGAAGATCTTCAAGGAGGCCTTCTTCGGGGTCTTCAATCTGAAGTTCCGCAACTGGAAGAACTATTGAGTTTCCGCTCTTGGTTCTCCTAGCCGCTCCGCGGCAGAAATCTATAAATCTTATAAATTAATTTCCGCTTCGCGGGATTGAGATATGGATGTAGAACAGCTGATTTATGAGGTTAGAGGTGCTGCAATGGAGGTGTACAATTTCTTCGGCCCTGGGATGTTGGAGTCGGTGTATGAGAAAGCGTTGGTGCGGGAGCTGGAGTTGAGAGGGCTGGAGGTAAGGACTCAGTTGCCTGTTCCGATAATTTATAAGGATGCCGTGGTGGGCGACGAGTTGAGGATAGACATCCTGGTGGAGAATGAATTGATTGTTGAGTTGAAATCCGTTGAAGAGTTCAAGCCTGTGTACTACAAGCAGCTAAGGACCTATTTGAAACTCTTGAACAAGGACGTGGGATTGTTGATTAACTTTGGAGAGTATGACTTCAAGAAAGGAATGAGACGAATTGCGTTATGAGGATATGACCTGCGTAGCCTCCCGCGAAGCGGAAATTAATTTATAAGATTTATAGATTTCTGCCCGCAGGGCAAGGAGAATTGAGCAGGAAGAAGAAATAAAGATTAACAGAGATAAAGAGATAAACAGAGATAAAAAATGAAGAAGATACTTATGACACTGGCGGTGCTGCTGATTGCGGGCACCGCGTTTGCACAGGGAAAGATGCTCGAGTGGGACCAGCTGATGGATCGCAGCCTCTACCCCCAGCGCGAGGCGATGAGTTTCATATTCGCCCCCGACGGCAAGACGGTCACCTACTACAAGGGTGGCGAGGTCTACGGCTTCGACGGCAAGAAGGAGTTCGAGCTCACCGAGGCGCAGCGGGATTGGCGCAAGCCCCAGAACCACGACCCCAAGTTGGAGGGGCGCGTTGAGAAAAAGGATGGCAACCTGCTGGTCGACGGCAAACTCGTGGAGCGCGGCGACGGCTACAATGTCGTCCTTGGCGAGAGCGTGCATCGCAACGAGTTCGGCATCGACGGTGGCCTCTTCTGGTCGCCCAAGCAGTCGCGGCTGGCCTTCTACCGCATGGACCAGAGCATGGTGGTGGACTACCCGCTGGTGAACACCAAAGCCCGCGAGGCCGAGCCTATGCCCATCAAGTACCCCATGGCCGGCATGCAGAGCCACTGGGTGACCGTGGGTGTCTATGAGCCCGCCACCGGGAAGCTTGTCTACCTCAACACCTGCCGCGACACCACGGTGCACGAGCGCGAGATGTACCTCACCAATATCGCATGGAGTCCTGACGAGAAGTATGTCTACATTGCCAAAGTGAACCGTGAGCAGAACCACATGTGGCTCGAGCAGTACGACGCTGCTACAGGCGCCTTCGTGAAAGTCCTCTTCGAGGAAACCAACCCCCGCTACGTCGAGCCCTGCGAGCCGATGATGTTCACCCCCAAGGGTGACCAGTTCCTCTGGTTTTCCATGCGTGACGGATACAAGCACCTCTATCTCTACAATGCCGACGGCAGCCTGGTGAAGCAGGTGACCAAGGGCGAGTATGAGGTCGAGGGCTTCATCCAGTTCGACAAGAAGGGCGAGAACATCTTTGTTTACGCCAACAAGGACAACCTCGCCGGCCGCGACGCCTATCGCGTCAGCCTGAAAGACGGCAAGATGTGGCGCCTCACCCTCGACAAAGGAACCCACAGCGTGGTCCTCAACGAGGATGGTACCAGTTTTGTGGATGTATATTCCTCTGTCGATGTGCCCGCCCGTGCCATGTGGAACAATGTGAAATACGGCAAGAACGGCCAATTCAGCAAACATACCGCACATGAACTCTACCGCGCCGAGAACCCCTTGAAGGACTACGCCATGCCCAATGTGAAACTCGGCACCATCAAGGCTGCCGACGGCAAGACGGACCTGTATTACAGGTTGATTACCCCTCCCAACATGAAACCTGGCGAGAAGTATCCCACGCTGGTCTATGTCTATGGTGGCCCCCACTCGCAGCTGGTCACCGACAGCTGGCTCGGCGGAGGCAACCTCTACTTCCTCCGCTTAGCCCAGCAGGGCTATGTGGTCTTCACCCTCGACAACCGCGGCACCGATAACCGTGGCTTCGAGTTTGAGAGCTGCACCCATCGCCGCCTCGGCGAGATTGAGATGGCCGACCAGATGGAAGGCGTCAAGTTCCTGCAGAGCCTGCCCTACGTCGACAAGGACCGTATGGGCGTGGAGGGCTGGAGCTTCGGCGGCTTCATGACTATCACCATGAAGCTGGCCCATCCCGAAGTCTTCAAGGTTGGTTGCGCCGGCGGCCCGGTCATCGACTGGAAGTGGTACGAGATTATGTACGGCGAGCGCTATATGGACACCCCGCAGGAGAACCCCGAGGGCTATGAGGCCACCTCGTTGCTGAACAAGGCTAAGGACCTTGAAGGTCGCCTCCTTGTTATCCAGGGAGCAGAGGATAACACCGTGGTGCCACAGCACAGCACAGAGTTCATTGAGCGCTGCATCAACAACTTCAAGCAGGTGGACTACTTCTTCTATCCCCACCACGAGCACAATGTCCTGGGTCGCGAGCGCCTCCACCTCTACCAGAAGATGTTCCAGTACTACGAGGACTTCCTGAAGTAAAGACCATACTTACGGGCTGGTCTCTCTTCCGGCTCGGCATGTCACATTATGCAGACAATCGAACACCCGTTTGAACACGGGTATTCGATTGTCTGTTTTAGAGTGAGCGGCCTCAGAGGATGAACTTGACGCGGAAGCCGCGTGTGGTAGGCTCTTCGACAATCTCGCGGCAAAGCGACGACAGGGCTTCTCGCACCGTGGCGTCGGCAGTGGCGAGGAACGACTGCAACGAGCCTTCTTTCATATAGTCGATGGCAGTAACGTCGGCCTGTTCGCCGTATGTGAAACGCAGCGTGTAGGGGTGTAGTGTGGCGGCGATGGTTGTGGACATGGTGTCAATGATGCGGACGGCGGCGTCACGCTTGTCGGCGATGTTGTATTTGTTGCAGAAGGCGGCGATCTGTGAATGCACGTCGAGCATGTCGAAGTCGGGACCGTCCACCTCGAAGACGAGCTTGTGGATGCGCTGCACGAACTGTTTGGTGGCGCTGTGGACAGGGTTCTCGAAAATCTGCTGAGGCGTGCCGTCCTCGTAGATGACACCCTCGTTCATGAAGAAGATGCGCGTGCTGACATCGCGTGCGAAGCGCATCTCGTGGGTGACGATGAGCATGGTCATGCCCTCGGCGGCAAGCTGACGCATTACGCTGAGGACCTCGCCCACCATGGTGGGGTCGAGAGCCGAGGTGGGCTCGTCGAAGAGGATAACCTCGGGGTGCATGGCCAGGCAACGTGCGATGGCGACGCGCTGCTTCTGACCGCCCGAGAGATCGGAGGGCATGGCGGCGGCTTTCTCGGCCATACCTACCTTGCGCAGAAGAACCATGGCTTCCTCCTCAGCCTGTGCGCGGGTGAGGCCGCGCAGTTTCATGGGGGCAAAGGTGACATTGTCGAGGATGCTCATGTGTTCGAAGAGGTTGAAGCTCTGGAACACCATGCCCATCTTCTGGCGCAGTTTGTTGAGGGGGTAACCCTTGGCGAGGATGTTTTCGCCGTCGAAGATTATCTCACCGCCGGTGGGCGGGTCGAGCAGGTTGATGGCGCGCAGGAAGGTGCTTTTGCCTGTGCCCGAGGGGCCTATGATGCTGATGACCTCGCCGCGGTTGATGACGCAGTTGACATCCTTCAATACTTGCAGGTCTTTGCCGTCAGGGGTGACGAACCGTTTGCTAAGGTGCTTTATTGTAATCATTTCTTGTTGTTTTTAACGGTTAAATCGAGCAGCTTGCCCAGCAGCCATGCCAGTACGAAATAGATGACGGTGACGATGAGCAGAGGGAAGAAGGCGTCGAAGGTGCGGTTGCGTATCATGTCGCTGGCACGCGTGAGGTCCTGAATGGCGATATAGCCGACGATGGATGTGTTCTTTACAAGGGAAACGGCTTCGCCCTTATACACCGGCATCACGCTGCGCAGGGCCTGCGGTGCGATGATGTAGAGGAATGTCTGCAGGCGTGTGAAGCCAATGGCAAGGCCCGCCTCGGTCTGTCCGCTGCCAACAGAGGCAATGGCCGTGCGGAACATCTCGCTTACATAAGCGGCGAAATTTAGGGAAAAAGCAACCACCGCAACGGCAACGGCGCTCATGCCTGTGCCGGATAGGATGACGTAGAACATTATCATCAAGAAGACCAGCATTGGTATGCCGCGCATCAGGTCGACATACACCTTGGCGATGGAGCTCACCCAGCGGCGGCGGCTCATGCGCATCCAGCATACACCGGCCCCGAGTATCGTGCCCAGCAGCAGTGCGAAGAGCGAAATCTTGACGGTGACCCACAGGCCTTCGGTGATGTAGCGCCAGCGGTTCTCGACGATGAGGTTGTTGTGCACCATCTGCTTAAGCCGCTGGACGAAACCCCGTTGCCCTTGGTCAGGGGTGTCCTTTACGAAAAATCCCTGATAGGCATAAAAGTGGACTGACGAGAAGTCGAGAGTCTTCTGCCGTTCCTCCGTGATGAAGATGCCGCCGCCCAGCATGTCGACATTTCCAGCCTGAAGGGCAGCAACGGACGAACTGGACGGAATAAACACGTATTCGAACGGGATGCCGGCATAGCGCGAGAAACGCTCCAACAGTTCAGGCTCGAATCCTCGCCATTGCTTCTCGACGGGGAACGATGTCGGTGGCAGATTGGCCGAGAATGCGACTCGGACAGGCTTGCCCGCCGGCGCCGGACCCAGCGGCGGCATCGCTATGCGCGAGGGTGTGTCGCAGTGGTACCACTTTTCGTACATCAAATCCAACTCGCCGGTGGACCGCAACGAGTCGATGAAGTAGTCCAGCCGCTTGCGCAGTGCGTCGTCGTTTTTCCTGAAGGCAAAGGCACAGGCAAACTTCGTATCGCCGCGGAAAGCCAGCTTCAAGCCCAGGCGCTCCATCTCTTCGGGCGGAAGGAAGGTGTCGTCATCGACCAGGAGGTCGGCCTGTCCGCGAACGACGGCCTCTACGCAGTCGCTCTGCGAATTGAAATTGAGCTTCTCGATGTCGTCGCGTTTCGACAGGATAATGTCATAGATGCTGCCCGAGTTGAAGGCCACACGCAGACCCGCAATGTCGGCCTCGGAATGCAGCTCTTTGACATTACTGGTTGACGATGTGTTGCTCTTCTGGCATGAAACGAGCATCGCCGCTGCCAGACATAACAATAGTATAAATCTGTTTCTCAATGTGGTATGTTTTTTATAGTTGTTGTATATTTGTTGCAAAAATACAAAAAAAGGCCGAATACCGGGACTTTTTATATGGTCGGTGCAAAAAGGCAAGCTGCAACACCGGCCCGTGTTGCGGAGAAGATGCCTTTTTTCCGGAGGCGAGGGGGGCGGGAGGGGTTAGAGAGGGGTTAGAGAGGGGGTAGAGAGGGGGTAGAGAGGGGGTAGAGAGGCTTGGGGGAAACGCAGTAATATTCCCGAAAAGCGCTAATTCTTGAAGTGGAAAATATACAGAACCAGGCACTTGGCGTGGAGGTGAGGAGGGGTGGACGGGGGACTTAGACGCACCTAAATTTGAGAATTGGAGAGGGCAATAAAGCACAGAATCGGCCGTTATAGACAGAAGAAGAAAAAGACAAAAAGGAATATGTTCACAGGAATCATTGAAACGACGGCCCGTGTGGTCAAGATTGAGAAAGAGAATACCAACTACCACTTCACGCTGGAGGTGCCCTTCGGCGACGAGCTGGCCATAGACCAGAGCATGGCCCACGACGGCTGCTGCCTCACCGTGGTGAAGGTCGACAAGGAGAAGAAACAGTACGTGGTCACCGCCATGGACGAGACCATGCTGAAGACCAACCTCTCCACCTGGAAGGTGGGCACCGAGGTCAACGTGGAGCGTTCCATGCGCATGGACGGCCGCTTCGACGGCCACATCGTCCAGGGCCATGTGGACCAGACGGCCACCTGCACCAAGGTGGTGGACGACAACGGCTCTTGGCGTTTCTATTTCAGCTACGACCAGAAGAACGCCCCCAGCATCACCGTCCCCAAGGGCAGCATCAGCATCAATGGCGTCAGCCTGACGGTGGTGGACAGCGAACCCGGCATGTTCTCCGTAGCTATCATCCCCTACACATACCAGGTGACCAACTTCCACAACTTCAAGCCAGGCACGGTGGTCAACATTGAGTTCGACGTCTTCGGCAAGTACGTACAGCGCTTGCTGGAACAATATGTGCAGGCTAATGCGTTAGTGCGTTAATGCGTTAATGTGTATATGTAAGCGTCAGTCACTAACGCAATAACACAATGACGCAATTAGTCATATTGGACTTTGACGGCACCCTGGCCGACACGCAGCCCATCATCATCGCCTCCATCCAGGCGACGTTACGCGATTTGGGGCTGCCGGAACGTACCGCCGCTGAGTGCAAGAGCATCATCGGCCTGCCGTTGGCGGAATGCTTCACCACGCTCTGCGGGGTCGACGACACCATGGCCGAGCGCTGCGCCGATGTCTACCGACGTGTGTTCGACGAGCTGAACACCGACGGCACCGTCCGCCTCTTCCCCCATGTACTGGAGACCATCAAAGCCCTGCACGACCGCGGTCTACAGCTGGCCATCTGCAGCAGCCGCGGGCGCCCCACGTTGGATGGCTTCGTGAAGACCTTTCACCTGGAGCACTACGTCAGCATGGTGGTCAGCGCCAACGACGTGGAGCGCCACAAGCCTCATCCCGAGCCGGTACAGAAGATTCTCGCCGCCCTCGGCATTGCCCCCTCCGAAGCACTCGTAGTCGGCGACGCCGACTACGATATCCTCATGGGTCGTGCCGCCGGTTGTCGCACAGTCGGCGTCACCTATGGCAACCAGTCCGCCGCGCAACTCCGCGCCGCGGGCGCCCAGCAACTCATAGACCGGTTCGACGCCCTCCCAGACCTTCTGTAGCGCGCCCGCGTCGACACTTCGTCCGCCGTCTGCACCACATCCGCTCTGATACCTACGGCTGCGCCCCAGAACGTCGGCCGCGACAAAGAAATAAGACATGAACCATTAACCTCTTGGAAATGAAGAAACCAACCATTTTTGTTAGCATCTTGGCACTCTTCGCGTTTGCAGGATGCACTATCGATGCGGGTGACCCCATCACGCAGTCCTTCTCCGTCAGCGGCGCCTACACCGACCTCAGTGTCGAGGATGCCTTCGATGTGACCGTCAGCGACAGCGTCAATCAGGTCGTCATCACTGCCGGCGACAATATTATGCCGTATGTCATAGTCAAAGAAAGCGGCCAGTCGTTGCAAATCTATATTAAAGGCTGGCGCTCCAGCTCTGGAACAAAACTGAAAGCCGTCCTGCCCTACAACGCCGCCCTCGCCAAGGTGGACCTCTCCGGTGCCTCCTCTTTCTGCACCGCCTATGGCCTCTCGGCGGCGGACGTCAAACTCGATATCTCGGGCGCTTCCGATTTCGTGGGCGACATCAAGGCTACCGAGGCAGAGTTGGACCTCTCGGGAGCTTCGAGCTTCAATGGGCAGGTGACGGCCACGGAACTGCACCTCGATATGAGCGGCTCGTCCGATGCCACCGTTGCCGGTCAGGTCGCCGGCTTGGACCTCGAAGTCTCCGGTGCCAGCACCATAGTGCAGAATGTTTTGGACGGAAAATATTCCCTGTCCTGTGATGTCTGCACCGGCTCCCTGTCGGGCGCAAGCACAGCCTATCTCCACAGCGACGGAAGTATACGGGTCAGCCTCTCCGGCGGCAGCAAACTCCACTACACTGGCAACGCAGCCACAAGTGGATGCAGTACCTCTGGGTCGTCCAACGTCGTCCACGACGTCTTTTAGCATTCTGAACGCCATGCCTGACATCATTATACACCACTACGTTGAGCGAGGTTCTGGCTTCCCGCTGCTCTTGTTGCACGGCAACGGTGAGCAGTGCGGCTACTTCGAGCACCAGATGGAGCCTTTCGCCAGCCACTTCCATGTCCTGGCCCTCGACACCCGTGGCCACGGCCAGACGCCGCGCGGCACCGCCCAGTTCACCATACGCCAGTTTGCCGATGACCTGCTGGCCTTCATGGACCGATTGGGCATAGAGAAAGCCCACCTGCTGGGCTTCTCCGACGGCGGCAACATCGCGATGGTCTTCGCTTTGCGGCACCCCGAGCGGGTGGAAAGGCTCATCCTCAACGGCGCCAACCTTGACGCCCGCGGGGTGAAAATAGGCGTCCAGTTGCCCATTGAGGTGGGCTACCGCATAGCGCGTCTCTTCGCCCGTCGCAGCGCGAAAGCCCTCCGTAACGCCGAGATGCTGGGTCTGATGGTCAACGACCCCAACGTGCGCCCCGAGGAACTGGCGCACATCACATGTCCCACGCTGGTCGTGGCTGGCGACAAGGACATGATCAAGGATAGCCACACGCGCCTTATTGCCAGCGCCATCCCCGGTGCGCAGCTGGCCATCCTGCGCGGCGACCACTTCATAGCAAACCGCAACCCCGAGGCGTTCAACGCCGCGGTGCTGCGGTTTCTGTGCGATTAGAAGTATCGTTATTGTTGCTTAGCTATATCAGCCAGGCAGCGGCCCAGGTTGCGGGCGTTCTGTAGGTCGGTGGCGAAGTGTTTTATAAGATTTATAGATTTCTGCCCGCAGGGCAAGGAGTTTATGGATTTATAGAAGTGTCCTTTAGTAGTTCTGCTTATTGATCTCGAAGTAGGACTGCGGATGGTTGCACACAGGACATACCTCCGGGGCCTGGGTGCCCACCACGATGTGGCCGCAGTTGCGGCACTCCCACACCTTCACCTCGCTCTTGGCGAAGACCTCCTTGGCCTCCACGTTGTGGAGCAGGGCGCGGTAGCGCTCTTCGTGGTGCTTCTCGATGGCGGCCACGCCACGGAAACGGGCGGCCAGCTCTGGGAAGCCCTCGGCCTCGGCGGTGCGGGCGAAGCCCTCGTACATGTCCGTCCACTCGTGGTTCTCACCTTCGGCGGCGGCCAGCAGGTTCTCGGCGGTGGTGCCGATGCCGTTCAGTTCCTTGAACCACAGCTTGGCATGCTCCTTCTCGTTCTCGGCGGTCTGCAGGAAGAGGGCGGCAATCTGCTCGTAGCCTTCCTTCTTGGCCTTCGAGGCGAAGTAGGTGTATTTGTTGCGGGCCTGGCTCTCGCCGGCGAAGGCCTCCATGAGGTTCTTCTCGGTCTGCGTGCCGGCGTAGGGGTTGGCCTTGGGAGCCTCCTCCATCGGGGCGAACTTCTCCTTGCCCTGCTTGCAGCGGGGGCACTTCCAGTCGGCGGGCAGCGCCTCGAAAGGCGTGCCGGGGGTTATACCCTGCGTCGGGTCACCCTTGGCGGGGTCATACTCATACTTGCATACGGTGCATTGGTACTTCTTCATGTCTCTATATGTTTTAGGGTTAATAATCCGTTGAAAGCATTGTTATTATGCCGCATTTCTGCGGGGTTTCAGTAAATGCAAAGTTAACAAAAAAACTGATTTCACCGGAACTTTTTTTTGCCCAAATTACTAGTGATGCGTTAATTTTTAATTTATTTATGTAATTTATTGTATTTGTAATACTTATAGCAGTTTTAACATGTGGCGATTTGAAATGAATGAGTATCTTTGCAGCCTAACACTGTAAGGATATG
>Ga0310697_10003164_pt1 | contig 16806 bp, 12 predicted proteins | sample 172DNAGHGlowgp2_FD_203883 | JGI IMG/M metagenome (GOLD analysis project Ga0310697, IMG submission 203883) | Sheep rumen microbial communities from Palmerston North, Manawatu-Wanganui, New Zealand - 1728 DNA GHGlow gp2 (v2) (version 2) | ecosystem: Host-associated > Mammals > Digestive system >... | reverse complement strand
ACCGTTGCGCCAAGTGCCTGTGAGCCCCACATATCCCGAAAAGGCATCGGCACTCAGCCCTTGCGCCACCTGATAATCGGATGACAAGCAGTTGCCCGACCCGTCATCAAAGAGCACCACTCTCGAGAGCATCTGTGAAAAGAAGGCTCCCACATTCTGGTAATCGTTGGCCAATTCCTCCTCGGTGAGCTGATGCTGGTTGGTGTTGATGTCATCAAACGACTTGGTGCAGGCAGTTGTCATGAGCAGTGCCGCACACATATATATAATGATTCTTGTCTTCATAGCCTCATCAGAATTTGAGTTTCACATTAAATCCCATCGACCGCATGCTGGGTTGCATGAAGTAGTCGATGCCCTGGTAATAGGTACCCGTATTGGAGGTCGCCTCGGGGTCGTAGGGGGCCTTGTTGTAGAGCATGCACAGGTTGTGGGCGACAAAGGCCACATTCAGCCCCTTGATCCAAGTGACCCAGCGGTTGACAGGCACATCATAGCCCACGCTCAACTCGGCCAGGCGCAGGTTGGTCGCGCTATAGACATAGCGGGCATCGACCGTACCATTGGGGTTGCCCACCGTCTGGTAGAAACCCTGAGCGTTGATCATCTTGCCATTGACCAAGACGCCACCCGCGTTGCGTGCATCTTGAGTAGCCCTTGATGCACCATAGTAGTCCAGGATGGCCTGCGTCTCGCTCACGACAATGCCACCATTGCGGTAGTTGAACAGAGCCGCTAGTGTCACACCCTTGAAATTGAAAGAGTTGCCCCATGACAGGTTATAGCGGGGAGCGGCCTGGCCAGCGTAGATGTAGTAGGCATTGTTATTGGGGTTGGCCTCGACGGTCTGTCGCTCGGGATTGACATAGATGGCGCCGTGCTCATCGGTCTTGAGCGTCGATACATAGACATCGCTCAATGTGCCGCCCTGGGTCAAGCGTATCTGGTAGCCCGAGGTGCCGCCCATGTATAGCTCATCGAGGTTATATATCTCGCCATCGATGGGGTTGCGCCAATTCTTGAGCAGTTCCCTGACCTTGTTGCGGTTGAGCGTCCAGGTCAGATAGGTCTCCCAGGTGAGTGGACCGATGGGCAAGGTGTAGCGCGCGGTGAGTTCCACGCCTTTGTTATCGACACGTCCACCGTTAACGATGGCGCTCGTGTAGCCCGACGAGGCGGGCAGCGTGGGATAAAAGAACTGGTTGCGCGTGATGGACTTGTACAAGGTCGCATTGATGCGCAGGCGGTTACGGAACATGTACAGGTCGATACCAGCCTCCCACGAGTCGGTGCGCTCAGGCTTGAGGTCGGTGAGCATCCGAGTCGAGGTTTCGGCCAGTCCCGTCGAGGGGTTGATAGCATAGGTCTCGCGCGTCAAGAAGGGTTCATTAGGCTCATTACCCACTTGGGAATAGCCCACACGTGTCTTGAGGTAGCCCAACCAGTCATGGCGCTTGATGGCAGGTAAAATATCAGTCCAGATGGCCGAGATGCCAGCCGACCAGTAGAAGTAACTCTTTTCCAACTTGCTAGACCAGTCATTGCGGGCGGTCAGGTCGATATAGGCCATGCTGCGGTAACCCAGTTGGGCGGTAGCATAGACGCTCTGCAACTGCGTGCGGTAGCCACTCTGCACGGGTTTGAAGGTCGAGTTGGTGGTCTCGACATTGGCATAGGTGAATTTGTTGGCAGTACCCTTCAAGTGTCCGCTGAAACCGTTGATATCGTTGTCGCGCTGGTCAAAACTGGTGCCCAGCACGCCGCTGATGTTCCAACGATCTTGGCCAAAGTACTTGTTGAACCGGGCAAATGCCTCGGCATAGAGTTGTCGGTTGCTCACGTTGCGCAGGCCGTAATGGCCATACTGTGAGGCATAGAGCGTGTTGGTCGAAGCGAAAAACTTTTCCTCATACTTGTCACTGCTCTTGTCATACTTCACGCGACCCGTGATATCAAGCCAGGAGTTGATGCGCCAGTTGAGCGATACGGTAGCCTGGTGGCGTTCCTTGTGATTGACAAAACGCTCACGCTCGGTTTCCCAGTAGGGATTTTCCATAGAGATGTCGTAGTTGTAAGGCCAATACTGCACGGGGAAGTTGCGCCCCGAGTCGTATCGCTCATAATAACCCAACTTGGAGAAATCGTCGCCAGCGGGAAAAAGATAGACAGGCACCAGCGGATTGTGGTACTGGCCCTGACTGATCATGTTCTGTTCCTTGACGGCGCTGAGCATGTATCCCAGGTCGAGAGTCATGCGGTCGTCGAGAAAGGATGTGGTGTTGCGCACGCTCACGTTGTAGCGGTCATAGTTATTGCTGTGGATGATGCCGTGAGAGTTGGTGGCGCCGAGCGAGAGATAGGTCTGGTTTTTGTCGGTTCCAGTGCTCAGGCTCACCGAGTTGGCAATATTGGTGCCCGTCTGGAAGAAGTCGGCGGGCCTATAATCGCTCGGCGAAGCTAATTTTTCACCCCAACTGAAGTAACTGCCCGTCTCGCTGGGTCCATACTGGTTCTGGAAACGAGGCAGGACGAAGGGTCTTGAGAACTGGAAACTACCGTTATAGGTCACATCCACCCTACCTGCACGACCGCGCTTGGTGGTGATGAGGATGACTCCATTGGCTGCATTGGCACCATAGAGGGCTGCTGCCGAGGGTCCCGTGAGCGCGCTGATGCTCTCGATGTCATCGGGATTGATGTTGGCCGTGGCATCACCAGTCTGGCCAGCGCCAGCAAAGATGCCATCGGGTTGTTCGCTAGTGAGTCCCTGCATGGGAATGCCGTCCACGACATAGAGCACATTGTTATTACCGTTGATGCTCTTGGCACCACGCATGACCACACGACTGCTGCCTCCCGCACCCGTCGCACTGGCATTGATGGTCACGCCGGCCACCTTGCCCGCCAGCGAATTGACAAAATTGGCATCCTGAACCGTCATCAAGGCATCACTCGACACCTGCTGCACGTTATAGGACAACGATTTGGCCTCTTTCTTGATACCTAGTGCCGTCACCACCACCTCGTTTAACACCTGAGCATCCTGCTTCAAGTTAATTGTCAAGCTGTGGCCAATGACTTGGACTTCACAGGTGCTGTAGCCCACATAACTCACAGTCAAGGTTGCACCCTGTGTTGCAAAAATGCTAAATCGTCCATCAAAATCGGTAACAGCATTCACTTGGGTGCCCTTGACATTCACGGTTGCCCCGATGACGGGTTCGCCGTTCTCGTCAAGCACCCTTCCCGCCACGGTCGAGGCCTGCACGGAGCTGTTTTGTCCCTGCGGCACAGGCGCGGCCATCGCCACTACACTGCCAGCAGCTAGCGCCAGCGCCATTATGTAGAGGCGCAAAACCTTGCGCCCGTGCAACATGGATTTCAGTATTTCTATCATCATCTACTTATGGGTTAAAGTTCATTTCACAAAGGTAATAAATTATTGCCAATATCAACTCTCCAGTGCTGCTATCTAGTAAAAAATATGGGCAGCGACAATGCCGCTGCCCACATTTTTCTTCCTTACGGAAAAGGGAATGCTCTTTTTTTACTTGATGACCTTGGCAGTCGAGGTGGTGCCATCGGTGTAGGTGGTAACGACGATAGTCATACCATTGGCCTGCTGCATTTCCTGACCAGCCAGGTTGTAGTAGCGCACACCGGCAACAGCCTTGTTGGCATTCAGCTCCTCGACAGCGGTATTCTTCTTGATGGTGACGTCCACGTCGGTATAGATGCTTTCAAACTCAAGATCCTTAGATACCATACCATCAACAACAAGGCGGTAAGCCATGGTGTGATCGAGGCAATAGTAGTTGCCATCATCGGCGGGCTCTATCAGGTTCCCGTACTGGTCATACAGTTCTACCAGTTCCACCTCATGAATACCGTTGATGCGGATGTCGTTGGTGTAATAAGGAGTGCGGAAAGCAGGGAGACGATGGTCGGGCAACTCATACATGAGCTGTGTGCCGAAGTAGTCACCGATCACCTCATAGGTGTCGTTGTTGAAGCAGTAGTTGCTGGAGCGCATCAGGCTGGCCATGCGAGCATCGGCTTGGTCATAGGCCATGTAGCGATACTTCATGTGAACGTCATACCAGTTGCACATCCACAGGGTCAAGTAAATGCTCTCACCGCCGTACCAGAAGGGGACAAAATTGCCATCCTTATCAGGATTGTTGAAGGGGATATCCACGATGGTGCCAGGATTCTCGGCCGTGGCATTGGGATCAAAGGTGCTGATGTAACCCGGGTGATTCATGTAACCACGACAGGTCACCGTGTCGGTAAACAAGTCGCCAACGGGCAAGTGCTGAGCATATCCGTCAAACAGGTCGAGATAGTCGAGCGAACGGGTGTTGTCGGGTATATTGCGGCACCAAGCAGTCACCTCCAGGAAGATTCCCTTGGGCGTTGGGTCACTAGCCACGTCGTAACCGTCCAGCGCCAGTCCAATCACCTTGGCATTGGCAGGCAGGGTAGCGGTACCCTTGCTGGTGTCACCATTACTGAAGTCGGTAGCCGTCACGAGATACTCGGGCTGGAACTTCATCATGCGCATGTTGGGGTTAGCGTCGGGGTAGTTCTGGATATCCTGATAAACATTGACGTCAACAGGAAGAGCGAAGAGTAACGTATCATTGGCCGGCTGATTCACATTGGTGAAATTAATCTCGATGCCAGCGTTAGCAATCCCACCCGATAAGAGCAGCATTGCAAAAGTAGAAAGTAACGATTTCTTCATAATTCTATTACGATTTTATAACCTATAATTCAATTCTATACAATACGTTGCAAAGTTATATCAAATATATTTACCAAACAAATGATTTTTAAAAAAAATTAATGGTAAATTTCATTTTGTTGCGAAACATGCTTATTAACCCCCTAATTCTTCACCCGTCTCACAACCTGACCAAGCAAGAATACCGGAGAGGTTCCCAGGATGATCCACAACCACGTGCGGGCATCAAGGGGCGCGCAATTAAAGAACGGCGAGAAGAACTGCACAAGCACAATCTGTCCCACAAGTATGACAGCAGCCACCATCCAGAAGACCTTACTGTCCTCCATGTTGTTGAACGCCCATTTACCAGTCGCAAACGACCTGGCATTGAGCATATTCCAGAACTGCAAGAACACAAAAGTGCTGAAGAACACGCCCATCTCGCGGGGATTGATATTGGGGTTGATGCCCCTGACGAACACAGGGCCGCCATTGGCTTCACGCACGAAATAGTAGTACAGCCCAATCATCAACACGGCAAAGAGAGTGCCGCTAACAAGGATGAACTTCATCATCGAAGAGGTGATGATGCTGGCGTGGGAATCGCGCGGTTTTTTACGCATGAGCACACTATTGGGAGGCAATGAGGCTAAAGCCAGTGCTGCAAAGGTATCCATGATGAGGTTGACCCACAGCATTTGAGTCACCGTGAGGGCCGGCTGCTTGCTGAAGAACGAGCAGATGGCCACGACCAGACAAGCGCACACATTGACCGCCAGCTGGAAAAGGATAAAACGCTGGATGTTGCTATACAAGGATCGTCCCCACAAGACGGCCTTATTGATGCTGGCAAAGGAGTTGTCCAGGATTGTGATGTCGCTGGCCTCCTTGGCCACGGCAGTGCCATCACCCATCGACAGGCCCACCTGAGCGGCATTGAGCGCAGGGGCGTCGTTGGTGCCATCACCAGTGACGGCAACTACCTCGCCCTGCTGCTGCAACAGCCTGACCAGCCGCGCCTTGTCGTCGGGGCGGGCGCGGGCCATAATCTTGATGGAACGGGCACGCTGGGCAGCCTCATCATCGCTCAGTGCAGCAAAGTCGGGACCATTGATGATGGCGTCATCACGATCCTCACTGGTCCACAGACCCACCTGCCTGCCAATCTCACGTGCGGTAGCCGCCGTATCACCTGTAACGATTTTCACCTTCACGCCCGCATGGCGGCAATCCTGGATAGCCTCGGGCACATCAGGTCGCACGGGGTCGCTGATGGCAACAATTCCCAGGAACGTGAGTCGTTCCCCGTCACCATCCTTGAGACGCTTGAACACCTCGCCAGGGTCGGCATCGGCGGGCAGGTCACAGGCGGCAAACGCCAGAGTTCGCATCGCCTTGGACTGATAACCGATAAGTTCAGTTTCCACCTGGCTGAAATCCACTTGTCCCGCGGTCTTGTCGCACAACCTCATCACAATCTCGGGGGCACCCTTCAACAACAGCTGTCGCCGTCCATCGCCAGTAGCGATCACTGTGGCCATGAACTTGGTCATTGTCGAGAACGGCAATTGAGCCAGCATGTCGATGTTTTCTCTCGTGGCCAGATAGTCGATACCCGCATCATGCAGCCACAGCAACAAGGCACCTTCGGTGGGATTTCCCAGGGCCACGACATTGTCGGGGTCGCTGTCATCCAGGAATGCCGTGCTGTTGCAGGCGATGCTGTTAGTCACCAGCAGGCTGGCCTCATCGTGGGCCAACAGGCTACCCTGTGGCAATCCATAGAAATGAGCTTGAAAGACTTTCATCTGGTTCTGGGTGAGCGTTCCCGTCTTGTCGGTACAGATAACGGAGGTTGCACCCATGGTCTCACAGGCGTGCATGCGCCTCACCAGGTTGTTGTGCTTCAACATTTTGCGCATGCTCAGCGCCAAGGACAAGGTGACGCTCATGGGCAAGCCCTCGGGCACCGATACCACGATGAGGGTAACGGCAAGCATGACCGTTTCAATAAAATACTGGGCATCGGCCACGAAGCCTTCGCTACCAGCCACAACAAATTCGATGATGCGCCCCAGCACGAGCAGTCCCGCCATGACATAACTGCCACGGGCAATGACACGGCCCAGGCGGTCGAGTTGCTGGGTGAGCGGGGTCTTGATATTATTATCGATTTGGGCATCACGATAGACCTTGCCATACTCGGTCTTATCGCCCACCCTATCGACACGGATTACGGCACTTCCCTCGATGAGCGAACTGGCCCGCAGCAGCACATTGGCCGGATAGGTTGCCTCGGTGTCACGTGTGGCGGCTTCGGCGTCGTGGGTCTTCCATGCTTGGGGTTCACCCGTGAACGAGCTCTCGTCAACCGTGAGGTTAAGACTATCGATAACCGTGCCATCGGCAGGCACTTTCTCGCCTTGTTCCAGCAGGACGACATCGCCCACCACGATATCGCAACGCGGTACTTGTGTGACATGGCCGTTGCGCATCACCTTGACCTTGATGTGGTCGTCGGTCTGGTTGAGCAGTCTGAATTTCTTATTGGCATTGACCTCGACCAGGAATCCCACCAGCGTGGCCAGCACGATGGCGATAAAGATGCCCAGCGGCTCAAACAGGATACTCCATCCCAGATTAAGCCAGAAGAACTCGTACAATGACAACCCCACCGACAAAGCAAGCGCTACCAGCAAAATCTTGATAAGCGGGTCATCAAATTTTTCCAGAAACTGCTTCCATAACGGTTCACGGGCAGGGGGCGTGAGCACATTATCCCCATATTGCTGACGACTGACAATCACTTGCCCATCGTTCAGACCTGTATAATTTCTTGATTTTGACATTCTTTTACAGTCTTTTCTTGTGAACAACGACACCGTAACGGCAAAAACTGTGCCAAACCACCAAAAAAAATCGATTTGGCTTCACAATGCAGTGTGCCAAATCGAAGAATCATGCGGTGAGTTGCTTGGGCAACGGCCTGCGGGCAAACCTCTTCTTGTTGAAGATGGAATCCCATCGCAACTTGATCACTCCCCACAGGGCCTCAAAGAAGATGCTGCTGTTCATCTTGCTGGTGCCCAGCACACGGTTGACAAACACGATAGGCACCTCCTTGATGGTAAAGCCCATGCAATGGGCGGTGAATTTCATCTCAATCTGGAAGGCATATCCCTTGAACTCGATGCCGTCCAGATTGATGGACTGCAACACCTCGCGACGGTAGCAAACATAGCCTGCCGTGGCGTCGCGCACCTTCATTCCAGTGATCAAGCGGACATAGGCCGATGCGTAGTAGCTCATGAGCATTCTACCCATCGGCCAGTTGACGACATTCACGCCGGTCAAGTATCTAGATCCTACCGCTACATCGGCACCGCCAGTGGCACATGCCGCCTGTAGCTCATGCAGTTTGTTCACCGGATGAGAGAAGTCGGCATCCATCTCGATGATGTACTCATAGTGGCGTTCCAGCGCCCACTTGAATCCAGCGATATAGGCAGTGCCCAAGCCCTGCTTGCCCGGACGCTTGAGGATGTGGATGCGTTCAGGCTGTTCGGCCATCATCGACTCCACAATAGCCGCTGTGCCGTCGGGTGAGTTATCATCGACGACAAGCACATCGAACTGGTGCTCTTGCACGTTGAGCACGGCAGTAATGATATTGCGGATATTTTCCCTTTCTTTATAGGTAGGAATAATAACTAGACTGTCTGACTTCATTGGTGCCTTGATGATGTGATTAATTATTATGATAAGTCCAAATTGAGTTACAAAATTACAACTATTTTTGGTTCAAACGCTTCAAGAACCGCAGTTAGTGTACTTTTTTACCTCATTTAATACGCTTTTTGCAACAATTAACGCTTGTTGCCTCTATATTAGGCAAGCAAAAACCATGCCAACTCCCTGAGTCATGCAAGTCAACGGTGCGTGATACGGGCCAGATAATCGTAATGCCCACCACGAGCCACGACCTCGGCCTTGAAGCCATGGGCAGCGGCCTGCTCAATCAGGGTATCGGCATCAATAAATAGCCATGGGAATGGTGCCCCCTTGACGGCCTTGTACTGCATCTGGTAGGTCACCTCGCCATAATATCCCTTGATGCCCGTGAGGTCGATAAAGCCGTCCTCATCCTCAAACACGTAACAAATGTCGCTGGAATCGCACAACAGCTGTCCGCCAGGAGCCAGCAACCGGTCGAGTTGCATGAAGAAGGCCGGCATGTGGCTTAACGTGCCCACAATGCCGATGCCATTCATGAGCATGAGGATGGTGTCGTACTGGCCATTAAGGGTAAAGAAATCCTGTTCTCGTACATCCAGCACCCCACGCTCACGCATGGTGGCCACGGCCAGCGGCGAGATATCGATGGCGGTAACCTGGTGCCCAGCTTGCTGCAAGGCCAGTGAATGGCAACCCGCACCAGCTCCCACATCGAGGATACTGCCACGGGCGGCCTTGAGGGCAACCTGCTCGATGGCGGGCATCTCATCGCGTGAGCGGAAAAGTGTCTTGACGGGAATCTCGTCCTCGTCAAACATGGGCGAGAAGACCCTCAACCTTGCAGCCTTGCCCGTGCTGTGGTAATCGGCAATGGCACGCCCCATCGGGTCCTTGTCGGTGGTCATGAGGTTACCTGATGAAGTGGGTACCTTGCCAGGGCTCGAGCGCAGGCATGGGCGTGTTGCCCGACTTGAATTGCTTGATCATCCATGCCATATTACGGGCCATGGTGCGCATGGTCTGCATTCCCTCGGCATCCTGTGTGGCCTCGCCTTGTTCACGGCCATAGGCGATGTTCCAGTATTGGGACGTGACGAGTGGCATATTCACCATCTGGAAGGGCATCTGCAAGGTCTGGAAGGCCGAGGTAGCACCTCCGCGACGGCAGATGGCAACAGCGGCAGCGGGCTTGCCCTGCACCTGAGCGCCGGCAAAGAGCATGCGGTGCACCAGGTTGAGCACATTGCCTGTGGGAGTGCCGTAATAGACAGGAGAGCCCACAATGAGGCCGTCGGCGGCATTCATCTTGTCGATCACCGCATTACACAGGTCGTCGCCGAACACACAGTGTCCGTCACCCTTCACCGCACAGGTGCCGCATGCAATACAACCCCGCACGGGTTTGGTGCCAATCCACACGATTTCGGTCTCGATGCCCTGCTCGTTCAGAACCTGGGCAGCCTCGTTCAAGGCTTGATAGGTGTTGCCCCGCTCATGGGGGGAACCATTGATAAGTAGGACGTTCATATTTTGTTAGTTTTAGTTGAATATTAATTCAGTTTGGTCATGTGGTAGCCCATGGCCTTGAGCTGCACGGCAATGCCTGTCTGGTACATGCATTGCAGGCAGGCGACATAGGCCCTGAAGGCATCGGCAGTGCCAGGCTCGATGTCCAGGCGATAGAGGGCTCGCTTGACGCGCTCGGCACAGTCTCCCACGAGATTCTGCATCTGTTCGGCGGCATCGCCGTGCACATCGAGCACCTCGTCAAGAATATACTCGTCGAGGTTGTCATAGCCGCGCTTGTCACGCAGCTGTTCATACAGTTTTTCCTCCTGGCTGTATTTTTCCCAGTCCTCGTCCCAGAACTTGGTGAGGGCCATGGCGACAAACATCATCCACCCGAGCGAGGCAACGGGGTAATTGGCAAACTCACGGGCTCCGTCGGGCAGGTAAGCCTCGGCAATGGCGGGCCACTTCTCCTCCACATCGGGGCACTCGGGCCAGCGCTCATCTACTGCACCTCGCTCCAATAGGAAGCGGTGCAGATCGGCAAGCATTTTAGCAGCGAAATCTTCCATCTCCACAATATATCTGTCATAAACCGGGAACAAAGATACAACAAAAAAGTTTAGTTTGTTTTCTTTTATTAGCATGTTTTTTTGGGGGGTGAGTGTGTTTTTGGGGAGGCTTTGCTTTTTGACATGGTGGAGGCTGATAAGGCGGTTGTAATTTTGCAGCGTGAGAAAGGCGTTAGGCTTCGGGCGACGCAAAGCACCTAAAACCTAAAACCTAAAAGAAAAAGATAAACCTAAAGATAAAAACGAATAACCATGAGAACTATCACGACTACTGAACAGCACACGCGTGTGCTACATGCCGCCTACCAAGCGTGGATGAATGCGGCAGGCCTGCGCAAGGCGCGGTTGAGGAACAAACGCTTCACCTATGGCGACCAGTGGGGCGACCTGGTGAGGAACCACGAGGGGCTCGTCATGACCGAGCGCGAGCACCTGGCGCAGCAGGGCTGTGAGAGCATCACCAACAACCTGGTCAGGCAACTGGTCAAGACCATCGTGGGGCACTTCCGCACCGATCACCTCAAGCATGAGCATGTCCCTAGCGGCCAGGACAAGCTACTCGAACAAGTGAGCCAATACAATGAGCTGGACGAGCTGGACAGCCGCTCGCTGGAGGAGTTCCTGATCTCGGGCTGCTGCATCCAGCGCATCGACATGCAGCACGAGCCAGGTAGCAGCAAGCGCATCAGGATAGATAACGTGAATGTGAACAAGATGTTTGCCAGCACGATGAACGACACCAGGAGCTGGGACTGTGAACTGATAGGTCAGCTTCACGACCTGAACATTGCGCAACTGCTGCGCCGGGTGGCTGGGGGTAACCAGCGCAAAGCAGCATGGGTGAGGAAACTCTATACCGATGGTGCCGAGGGGCGACTGGCCGACTTCACGACCCGCCTGGGTGCCGACTCGCAACTGGGGACCGACTTCTGGCATGCTGCCGACGGCAAGTGCCGCGCCATCGAAGTGTGGACGCTCGAGAGCCGTGAGGTCATCGTGTGCCACGACCGCCGCAAGGGCACCTTGAGTATAGAGCCCGTGAGTGCCTCGCGCCGCTTGAAGAGCCCCGCTGATGTCACAACTCGTTGGGACATCGCCACCGTGTGGCACTGCCGGTGGTTCAGTCCCATGGGCGACCTGCTGACCGAGTATGACTCGCCATGGCAACATGGCAGTCACCCGTTTGCCATCAAGCTCTACCCGCTCACCGACGGTGAGGTGCATGCCGTTGTCGAGGACATCATCGACACCCAGAAGCACGTTAACCGCATGATTTCGTTGCTGGATCACGTGGTGCGCTCCAGCGCCAAGGGTGTGTTGCTGTTTCCCGAGACTGCGCTGCCCGACGGATGGACCTGGGAGGATGCCCGCCGCTGCTGGTCCAACGCTAATGGCCTGCTGCCCTACAATCCCAGCTATGGCGAGAACAAGCCCGAACAAATCAGCGCTAATGGTACCAACATGGGAGCCTACCAGTTGCTGGAGTTGCAGATGAAACTGTTTGAAGAGATCAGCGGCGTGAGCGGAGCTTTCCAGGGCAAGGCGCCGACGTCAAATAGCGCCAGCATCTACCAGTTGCAGAACGAGAATACCAACATTGCGCTGAGCGACGTGTTTGACACGTTTGAGGCATTCCGCCGCCAGCGTGACCGCAAGATCCTAGGATTGGGAATCAGTGATTAGTGACCTTATTATATTAACTGTTTTAATTCATTATTGATTTGTACCATGAACAACAAGCAAGACAACCATGAATTGCAAGAGGCTACGACGGTGGCCACGCCACCGCCTTTCGGCCAGCGTGAAGAAACCGTGGAGCAGCCTCTGGAACAGGCCACCTCCCCCACCCTAGCCCAACGCATCTCGGCGATGGGCCTGGACGAGGATAAGGCCCGTCGCCTGTGCCAGTTGACCGAGGGGCTGACCGACTCGGTCGCCACCGATGAGCTGCTCAAGACCCTAGTCCAGGGCATCAGCCACGACGATGATGTGAAAAATGCCGATGCCGCTGGATTCCTGCGCGGTCGCAACGAGAAAATCGAGACCGTGATCAATCAGCACCCCGACAATGTGGACGAAGCCGAGTCCACCCCTGTCTTTCCCCGTTACTGCCGTCGCAGCGTGTGGGACTGAAGGTGTTAGGCGTTAGGTGATCGTATCCTAAATCCTTTATTCTTAAAACCGTAGAACTGTAAAACTGAAAAACTAAAAACTGAAAAACCATGAATTACAATCAAATCAAAAATGCTGTGCGCTGGATGCGCAGCCACAAGAAGTTAGTAATCTATGTGATCGTCATGATCCTGATTGGCATCCTTGCCTCGTGCTTGAACAACGGTGACGCCAGTGTCACCATGGCCGTTGGTATGTTGATTGCCGGTGCCGAGGACGGCAAGCATGTTGTGGACGGTCCTCTCACCACCGAGTTGACCCACGATGGCTCGCCCGACCTGCTGCTCAACGAGATTGACCAGCAAATCGTGAAAATCCGTCCCATGTCCACGCCCATCGACCAGATTTCGCGCTATGCGGGCAGTAAACATTGCGGCAGCATGGTAGTGGACTACTACAGCGTTGACACCAAGCCGACTACTGCCTCGATCAAGGACGACATCCCCGCTACCCAGGCAAGCCCAGGCGATGACTCGCCGGTGGTGACCATCGACACCAGCAACAACGACATCTTTGACCCGACCGATACCATTCTGGTACAGGGAGTTCCGGGTTATGACAGCAGCGGTGTCAACGAGACCAAGCAGGACTTGATGCTCTATGTGGTTGGCCGTGACATCAACGGTGTGACAGTGATGGCCGTGAACGGACTGACCCAGGGCGGCGTCACCAACTGCCTTCCCTTCATCCCCAGTGGCTCCAAGCTGGTGCGCATGGGTCGCGCAGCGAGCGAGCTTGACGTGCAGTCGCCCCAGTTCGAGGCCCTTCCCAAGAAGAGCCGCAACCTGTGCCAGATCTTCAAGATGCAGGTCGAGCAATCCACCCTGCAGCGTCTGTCCAACAAGGAAGTGGGCTGGACGATGAGCGACCAGGAGGAGGCTGCCGTCTATGACATGCGCCTGGGTATGGAGAAGTCCTACCTGTTTGGTGTAGCACGCCAGTTGTGGGACAACAACAAGAAAGAGCACGTTTATTTCACGGGCGGCATCTGGCAACAGGCCGGCAAGGACTTCGTGATGGAGCAGAGCGTGGAATTGACGGTGGGCAAGATGGTTGACCTGATGCGCAGTGCCTTCACCGGCAACTCGGGCAGCAAGCGCAAGATCCTGATTGGCGGCAGCGGACTCATCAGCCGCATCAGCAAGCTGGACTACACGCGTGTGATCACCGCCGGTCAGCACGTGAGCAAGTGGGGAATCGATTTCACCGAACTGAGGTCAAAGTTTGGTTGCCTGTACCTGCTGTTGAGTGAAGTGTTTGACGAGGTGGGCATGAGCGAGAACGGCATCGTTATCGATCCCGAGTATATCCAGAAGTACACCCACATCCCCTTCAGCACCGAGCAGCTCAACCTCAAGAAGAGCGGAGTGCGCAACGTGGATGCCCTCGTCATGACCGAGGCCTCGTGTCTGGTGCTGCGTTACCCCAAGGCCCACATGCGCATCGTGACCCGATGAGGTACTTCACAATCAAGGAATTGACCCGATCACAGACCGCCCATCGCCTGGGCATCGACAACACGCCCCCCAGCAGCGCCGTCAAGGCGTTACACGAGCTGGTGGACAACGTGCTCGACCCGCTGCGCCGGGCGTGGGGCGGTCCCATCAGGATCAACAGCGGTTACCGCTGCCCCGAGCTGAACAAGGTTGTGGGCGGCACCCCCTACAGCCAGCACCAACGCGGCGAGGCCGCCGACATCACAGTGGGCTCACAGGCCGCCAACCGCCGCCTGCTGGCACTGATCAAGCGCCTGGACCTGCCTGTGGACCAGTGCATCGATGAGAAGGGATGCCGGTGGATCCACGTGAGCCACCGCAGTGGCCGCAACCGCCGCATGTACATGAAATTCTAGTGCATCACGTTGCCACGTGACCATCAATCATTCAGGAGGGAGGCTGCGTCATCATGTCGTTGGTAGCTTTCATCGACCCTACGGCCGAGAAACAGTTCCAGTTGACATTTATGACACAGCCTCCCTCTATTGTATCGCTAGGGGAACTCATCCGTTTACCGTTCGCCCCTAGCCTGTTTTCCTCAAGTATCTAAACTCTAGAAACTCGAGTTCCATAACATCTGGTCGATGAGCAAGGTTACATCCAAGATATCCACCACGCCGTCACCATTCACGTCGGCATAGACCGATGAGAGTTGACCAGCAATGATGTTATCGACAAGCAGCGTCACATCATTAACTCCGATGACGCCATCGCCATCCACGTCGCCCGGTCCTGCTCCGGGAATGCCCACGATGTTCTTGAACTTCTTCCAATTGTTTGCCGTCTTGTAGGCATCGATTGAGGCTTCGGGCACACACAAGGTCGCATTATCGTAAGTAGTAGAATAAAAAGTGTAGGAGCTGATCGTTGGCGGAATCTTGGCCAAACAATTGATGTGTGCCAATCGTGCATAATAACCATAGAAAGCGTCATACCCAATGAACTCTACCCCAGTGCCGATGGTAAGGCTGGTCAACCCGCTATTGAAGAAAGCATAATCGCCGATGCTCTTGGTTGAATTAGGGATGGTGACCGAGTGCAAGCTGTCACAATAGGCAAAAGCCCACGAGCCAATCCCCTTGATTGAAGTGCTCAAAGTCAAGTCCTTCAATCGGCGGCAATACTCAAACGCCTGATAACCTATCGAATCCACCGTATTGGGAATCACTAGCGATTCCAGACGACTGCAAAACCTAAAGTTACTAGTTCCAATAACTTTGACCGATGAGCCAATTTCAATGCTTTTCAAACCACCACAACCATCAAAGGCACTATTACCAATAGTCTTGACCGAGTTGGGGATAACAATCCGCTGGAGGCCATATTTGTTAAGGAATGCCGAGTCGCCAATGCTGGTCACGGTAGCGGGAATAAACGAGCTATCGAATCCCATATAAAGGTTATTGCTGGCTGTCTCGATAATCGCATTGCAATTGTCACGGGAATCAAATACCGTGTTTTCACTGTCCACAACCACAGCATTGAGATCTGTGTCATCGAACGTGCTTCTTGATATCGAGGAAACCGATGCAGGTATCTCAATGCCAGTCAACTGATTGCAATAGGCAAAGGTATAAGGCTCCAACCGGGTCACTGACTGTGACAGCGTAACACTTGTCAGATGACGGCAACCATAGAAAGCACTATTGCCAATGCGCTTCACCGAGTTGGGGATAGTGATGCTGGACAGGCTATCACACCAGCAGAAGGTGAAGGGTTGTATCGTGTCGAGCGACTGAGAGAGATTTACCGTTTTCAGACCCGAACAGCCTTCAAACGCATGTTCGCCCAGGGTGGTTACCGAATTGGGAAGCGTGATACTGGTCAAGTTATAACAACCTGCAAACGCATATTTACCAACATACACCACTGTGCTGGGAATGTCAATTCCAGTCAAATTATTGTTTTGATAGAATGCATAGTCATTAATGGCAGTGATGCCACTGGGAATCGTCGTATTCTTGCATGTGAGCAATATCTCGTTATCGGCAGTGCGGATAACGGCATTGCAGTTGTCACGGGAATCGTAAACCGGATTCTGGTCATCAACGACTATAGCCGCCATCGAAGAGCACCCCGAGAAAGCCTGATTGCCAAAGTCGGTAACCGAGGCAGGCAGATCCAGGCGTATCAATTTGCCACAATTGCTGAATGCTTTAGGGCCAATAGTCTCAAGTGTATTGGGCAATGTAAGATCTGACAGGGCATAACATTCTACAAACGCACTGCTCCCGACAGACTTGAGGCCTTCGGGCAAGGTGACAGTCCTTAATTGACTGCAATTGTAAAAAGCCTCATCACCAATGGCCGTTACCGTAGAAGGCAAGGTCAACTCCTGTATCCAGGGGCAATACATGAACACTCGATTTCCAATCACCCTAAGCGACGAGGGCAAATCAACCGACGTGAGGCCATAAGTATTGCATCCAAAGCCATCGGGCAACACCTCGACATGGTCATCAATCTGCAACATGTTCAGGCTACCATACTGGAGATTGCCAGCGGTCTCGCATTGACGCGCATTCCAGACCAAAGAGGTCAAATTCATCGAAGGAACACTCTCCACATAATAGGCACTCGAATTATACTCACT
>Ga0310697_10003163_pt1 | contig 16806 bp, 14 predicted proteins | sample 172DNAGHGlowgp2_FD_203883 | JGI IMG/M metagenome (GOLD analysis project Ga0310697, IMG submission 203883) | Sheep rumen microbial communities from Palmerston North, Manawatu-Wanganui, New Zealand - 1728 DNA GHGlow gp2 (v2) (version 2) | ecosystem: Host-associated > Mammals > Digestive system >... | reverse complement strand
TCTTCGCTGCCAACGTTCTCACTGTTTATTATAACGTCGTAAACAGCAACACGACCACCCTCAAGCTTACCAAAACGATCAGGAAGTCTGACCGGTGTCTCAACAAGACCTGTAACAGACAAGACAGGCGGATTTTTCTCTCTGTTAACAGCAGCCATAACAGACATCTTTCCCGATATCTTAATACCGTCAACAAAAAGTACAGCAGCTGTACCCATCAAAAAACCTCCTTAAAAACGAAAACTCTTTGGTAGCCCGGAAAACAGACGACCAAATGACTGCTGCCCGGCGTTGGCAGCACCTGCCGTAATCTGAGACATTACACTGCCGCCACGATTGCCCCCTGCTGCCAAAAATCCTATCGGGTTAGCGTCAGCAACTGTGGTAGACAAAAGATCGGTAGGACTTGTGTGATATCTTCCGCTTCCAACAACGTTGTTCTTAAAGATATCACCAATACTGTTAAGCGGTTTGTTCGTAACCAACCTGTTAAGATTAAAACCTCCACATCCTACACCCATGATAAAAACCTCCTTTTTTATTTTCAACGATATCATTACCGCCATCAATAACAGAAACCTTCTTGGTAACAAGAAGGTCTTTTTTTGTTGAGAGATCTAAAATTTCTTATAGGAAGCAAAAATTTCTTATGGGAAACCAAATTTTATAAAATTTCCGGAGGGACCAGCATCTTTTGTGAAAAATTGGGTTTGCAGAATTTTAGCCCCCGGGTGTGTCTGCCAATCCTGTGAGAATTTGAAAAATTAGGAGGTTTTTTCCATGAAAATCTATACTATCGAAGGCGCTAATATCGACGACGTCACAATCGTGACGACCGTTGCCAACGTTATCGCCGCAACCAAGCCGCGGCAGGTTGTTGTGGAGGTGACCGGAATTACCGGCACGCTCCGCAAATACGACCTTAGCACAAAAATCGTAGGAGAGGTTTACAAAAACCTTGCCTATGACCTCTTTTGCGAAAAAGAGGAAAACCACCGCATAGTAAGCGAAGTGAGCTTCTATGCGGAAGACGACGTTAGTCTTGAAATAGAAATTATAACAAGACGACGACGCTAAAAAAAAGACCCTTACCGCAAGGTAGGGGTCTCTTGTTTTAATGCGGCCAGTCAGGGTGACTGGAGGTCACAAGCCCTCACGAACGCAGAGTGAAACAACATCAAAAAAGATCTGTATGTCAGACAGATATCATAGAGTAACAATTTATGATGTCTGTTAAGTCGACTGACATTACAGATCTTTTTTGTTTATATAAAGCCGTAGCAACTTATGTAAGAAGGTAAGGTGATCTGCCATGACTAACCTTGTCTTTCTGTTGAACATAATAAAGTTTCGGAGATTTACAAAAGAACTTTATTTTGAACAGCAACAGTATGATCCTATACTTCATACTGTAACAGAAGACAACCTTACTTACGATGAAAATGATATTACAGTTAATCCGTGGTGTCAAGAGTAAGACTATAAACTGCTCCTTTGTAATGTGGCCTGCGCAAGAGCGTAGCAAGTCTCAAGCCTTGAGAAACACAGAGAGCAAAGGGTGCACGGCAACGCGCCGCACCATTGTGGTAAGTTAAAGTTTCAAGCCACCATTTAGTAGCACTGCGTTAACGCTACTTGAGTCTGACTGCACTTAACAGTTTTGAAACCTAGCGGGTGTCATGGCCTGCGAACCTTAAGCCGAAGATATCGGATAGGGTGTACCCAAGGAGGTAGATTATCATGACGAACGACACCACCAACATCACCAACAAAAACGAAGGAGAGATTAAAATGACAAACGTTGAAATGAAATTGATCGCCGCTTTTGCGGCAGCGGGCGTTACCGCCGATGAGTTCATCGCGGCAGCGGCGGCGGAAAAGGAAGCACTCCGCATCCGTCGCGCCCACGAAGAAACGGCACGCGCAATCAAAGTCGCACGCGAAACAGCGGCTATCCGTCGCGAAGCCCGCAAACAGGCGGGCATTGAAAAAGAAGAGCGTCGCAAAGCACGCCGCGACGCCCGCCGTGCAGCTATGGCAAAAAAGGCGGAGCTTGTAAAGGTGGCAGCTTTCGCGTACAAAGCGGCTGCTGCCGCGAAGAACGAACGCAGTGTCGACGTCGGCACTGTCAATGCCTTGCATATTGCAAAGAAGGGGGAAAAGGCCCTCTTCACAATTCCGGGCACGAAGTACAAAGCCGTCGCTTGCAGGAGCGAAGGCTTCAAAGCCGTCAAGAGCGCAGACATCGTCATCACGGATGAGGGCGTCCTTGACTGGTATAAAGCCGTTGAAAAATACGGCACACTGCAATATAACGATCGTGACTATTGTTACGATCACGTCGTTAAAGGGGAAGTAGTACACTTCACCCTTAAAGACGGAAAGCCCAAAACGGTGGTGCTTGCGACGTCAGTTGCCATGCTCACAAACGTGTGCAGCATGAAGCTGCCGTTTAGAATAGATTTGGGAGGAGACATCTTCAAGGTTGAAACCCAGGAAGATGTTAACTGGGTATTCAATCACTGCGTCTTTGTTGACGAAATGACGGGCGCAGATGAGGACGGGTACGAAATTCTCATCGGTGCCCACGTTTCCCTCAAAGAGGGGGTTGAAATGCCCCAGCGTGAAGAGCCGATTGTGGCTTTCACGTTGGAGGACTTGAAAGCCGTCCTCAAACAGCATAATGCTGAACGCTTCGCCAACAGATATGACGTCATAAATGTTGACGAAGAGACTCCCCTTGACGGGGAGGTCAAATTTTGTTCCGAATGCGGCTTTTATTCTGAGCCGTATGGAGACGGTACAGAATGGGACGACGACTTGCACGACTTCACCCAGTTATTGGGTGGAGATTATAACGTCGTCGTCACAGACGGCGATCACTTCTACGGTGTTCATACAACGGTGTGTGAGCACTGTAAAAGGGAAAAAATAAAAGCCGCATTAGGTGTCATGGCGGCAGCAGATAAGGCACTTATGCTTCACATGCTGTTAGGCGCCATGGAAGAGCAAGGGCATACAATTTGCCCTTCCTGCGGCAAAGTACGGGCATACGGCGCAATCCCTGTGCCCACAGTTACAAAACCGGTACAAAAGCTGTACCGGTTGAACGGCTTTGCAATAGAATCCTTCGTCGTTGCAGCGGAGGAATGTGAACGCTGCAAAACAGTCCGCTACGGAAGCGGGCTTGACGGCGTCAAGGACGACATCACCGTCAATCATGGACTGTGGGCGTTCCGGAAAGGAGAAAATAATGTCCACGGCGCAATTAAGCGCTTTCGTGAGTTCTTGCAGTTGTCAAAAACTGCAGAATTCTGCGCAACCGAAGACACTCAATTTGTAGGTGATTTCGGCATAACGATCGAACACCCGCAAATCACGGCAGCGTTTGGGTATGACAGCTCAGACGCTTGGTCGGAGCGCGACAACGAAGACAATAACATCCGTTTCGCGACCCGTAACTTCCATTGCGGTGTCCGGACGAAAGAGCAGTTCGAAAAGGAGATTGAAAGAAACCTCCAATACGGAAGAGACGGCAGCCAATACGTTGAGTTGATCGTCTCAATGGGCGACAAAGCTCAAATAAAGACAATGTGGATTAAGGCTGACTTTTTTGTTGGCCATCCGCATTTTTCAAGAGCCCTGTGTGAAGCTGCTGAAAGCGCAGGGCTTGAAACTGTCGTCGTCGACGGCAACGATGGGTGGATAGCGCCCATTGAGGCCGTCAAGCCGTTAGTTCATACTGACGGATTCGACGCCGTTGTCTCCAATTACAAAATTGGGGATAACGGCAGCTGCAACGACTCATGGTCGTTGGGGCACACGGACGACTACCGTAAAGTCGTCCGTTCCTACCTGTTCAACCTTTTGGTTGACAAGGTAGTGGCAGACGGTATTGCAAGAGACCGCAAGGCCATTATTCTTTGCGGTCTTCCGGGTAGTGGCAAGTCGACGATCGCACGCCAATACAAAGGCGATTACGCGATTGTAGACCCCGACGTTGTAAAGTGGCTTTTGCCCGAATACAACGGTGGGAACGCAAGTTTTGTCCACAAGGAATCCGCGAAAATTGCCAGCTGGGTTAACCAGTATCTGGCAGTTCGTGGATTTAACGTCGTCGTTCCGATGATCGGCGACAACGATTCTCTTCGTAGAGTCAAGCACGTCTATGAAGAGACGGGTTACGAAGTGGAGATCCGCTTCGTAGACACCGACCCGGTAACGTGTTACTGGCGGATCCAAGGACGGAACCGCTCAATTGATATCAGCATGGAAGCACTTAAAGAAAGCTACGACAAGATCGTAGCTAACGTAAACGATCTTAAAAACCCCTGTTAAGGGGTTTTCTTTTTAATGCAGCTGGTCTGATATCAGGCCAAAGGTCTCAAGCCCTTGAAAATTGCAGAGAGAAAAGATAAGCTTTTAAGGAGGTTTCACAATGAAATTAATTATTGACGGCGTCAAAGTTGATGCCGTTGTCGTCATGGGCATTGCGGTTTACGTCAAGCCTGTCGACGAAGACAACGGCGCAAGTCACGCAGTCAACCGTGCGAATGAGCGTGCGGTTGACCCCAAACTGCTCAGTGTCGCGCTTGCGCGGTTTGCGGACGAAGTCCGTAACATCGCGGCACGCGTCAAAGGAAAAAGACAAAAGGTCGTCTTTCGGTGGCAATCCGAAAAGACGACGATTGTCGTCGAAGTCGGAAGGACAAAGATGCCTACTGTGGGCATCGTCACATTTCTGGACGTGTTCAAAGAACATGTTCACAACAAGGACATGGTTTATGATTTATAAAAGGGTGCTCCTCACAAGCGGCCGTGAGCGCGACAGTCATGAGCGCCTGTGAGGAGCACCCCATCCTGAGCATGATGTAAAACTGCTCTTTTTGTAATGTGACCTGCACTGAAAAGTGTAGCGGGTTCCAAGTCCCGGTAAACACAGAGGACAAAATCGTCTATTAAAAGAGGAGATTTTTACTATGAAAACTTTTGAAGAAATTATGAAGATCGTCAGCAGTGCTGACGACAAAAAGGCGGAAATCATCCGTCAAGGAAAAGAAATTCTTGCTGCACTCAACGCAGAGGAGGCAGCACAAGAATTCACAGCTAGCTTTGACATACATTATCTCTATGAACACGGTACGCAAAAAGACGGGCACCACTTTTGTGTCGCCCGCGACATCTATGAGCCGTGGCACCTTCTAATTATCTGTCACGGCAAAAAAGGCGGCGGCATCTGCGCTGCACAAAATGAGGGCGATAACGCTGCAAAGATCAGCGCAGCTTTGCGAATCGCCGGCGTTGATTCAGCAACAACAACAAAGATATCTTTGTTCTGCTGCTACGGCGGTTACAACAAGGATATTAACATTAATATTAACGGGCACAAAATCTCTGTTACGTTTTTTAACAGAGAAAAACGTGTCTTGTGGCACCAGTTTTATTGTGATGTTGGAGAGGTTGGCATGCTGAATATCTACATAGATACACCCAGATGCGAACAACTCCGACAGCTTAGACGACAGTTGCTGGACGCATACTATTCTTTGTGAGGAGGGACTCTTTTTGAAAAGAGCAGGGTGAGCAGCGCAGTTGATGAGCGCAGCAATCAAAAATTGATACGTATGGTATCAGTTTAACACAGCCTTGTTGTGATATCACAGTAAGAAGGTCACAAGCCCTTGAAAATTGTGGAGTGGACACAAAAAACAAAAGACACGATCTGTTGCCTGCGACAACAAAAGATCGTGTCTTTTTTACTAGGAGGTGTTTACGGTATGAAAAAGATTATTGCTGATATCATCATTATGACCATTAGAGATATCAGCATCAGCAGAATAGCTGAAGTAGTCATTGGAGGCTGCATCCTCCACTGGCTCTTTGGTTAACAGCTACTTTATCATACCTGTTCTATTTCTCCTTGTGTGGTTAGTTATCGCAGAACTGACTGTTAAACAAGGTGCCCAGGGTCAAGGGTACGGAAATAGCGTTGTTTTACAGTTGTCAATGAGAACCAACAACTTGTCACTTATTAACAGAAGTGTCCTTAACTGTTAAAGTCTGCAATGTTAGGACTAACGTAACATTACCATACTTGTTGATATTTGTCAATAAGTATGGTTGGTTTAACACGGCCTGTTCTGATATCAGAACAGCAGGTCTCAAGCCCTGACTAACTGTGGAGAGAACCTACCATCGTTTTATCGTAACATTCATTGTTGCGTTTACATAAAGCCGAATTAACCATTTATTTTAGGGGGTTTTTATCATGGAAAACAACAACGTTAAAATTTTGATCGCAGAATTGGTGGGAGAAGACTCCGCCAAAACAGCAAAACAAATTGTCCGGGTCCGCAAAGATCTGGACAAAATTGCGAAGGAGAACAATCTCTCCGAAGCCGAAGTCAAAGAGGCAAAGGAAGAACTCCAAAAAATCTTCGACCGGATCGTAACGCCCTACATCCGGATAATGGAGGAATTCAAACAAATCGAAGACGTGGCGGTCTACAAGCGTATGCCGTCACCCCTTCTCCGTTCTATTGGAACGGCGATGTGGGTCTTTAACGACCATCGATGCCACGATGTCCAAAGTGTCCTCAGGCTCCGCAAGGAGTCAAGAAAACAGGGGCTTGAACGGTATAGCCGCTGGACATTGACGGCGTCGGCTGCTGATTTCGGAGCTAACGTCGAACAGCAATTTAACATGGTGTCCGCGGAGAGAAAGATTCTGCGTGGACATCACGGATTCGCTGATGTCCCAAGGCGTGAAGAAATAATAAAGCATTTCGACGCGCTGAGAGACGAACTTAGGCCTGCGGTAGCGGCAGCACGACGCAAGGCCGATGCCGCGGCGATCATCAGCGGCAACTTCGGCAACGACAACAGCAACAAAGTCCGTCAAGTTCTGAGCAGGAATGAAGCTGAAAAGCTCTGCTCAAGCTTGATTAAACGTGACGGCAAAGGCGCATCCGTCACACTGTTGCACTTCACAAATGACGGAAAGGTAATCCCGTCCCTGCATGTGCAGGATTACGGATACCTGGTCCGTAGTCTTGAGGAAGGAGGGCAACTTGAGACGTGCAAGGCACTCAAGGGTGTCAACATCGTCTCAGAAACAAAACGCTTCACAAGAGCGTACGTCATGATATCCGTGCAGGACATGACTGCGCTCTCAAATACGATATTTCTTACGAAAGGAAAGGAGGAGTGGAAGTTCAGGGGTATCTATCGCACGATAGACCCCGCAGGCTATGATCGGTTCTGGTGCCGCGTCCGTGCCGCCGACGGTACGGAACTGATGTACGACATAGTGTTAGAAGACGGTCTGAACGAAACATTCAGTTTCAACACATGGAAAAGTACGTTCGCCGTCAACGGATACTACGTCTATGACGGCAGCTGGGCTACAAGCAGCCCCGGAGAACTAAAGAATAAGGTGATGATGCTTCCGGGCGTCTATCACGGCCCTCTTGAAGGACGCTCCTTCGACTGGAACGCGTTCTTCCAAGAGGGCACCAGCGGCGCATGGCAAGAGTTCGCCGCACGTCGCGATAACAACAACGTCACGTTCTCCGACGTGGCTGAGTTTACATCGCGTATTACTCTCCTCAACGCATACGCGAAATACTTTACACTGCCCATGCGTACGTTTGGCGTATACGCGGGCAAGATCAAAGCCAAGGTCGCAACCGGTACAATCCCTGCAGAGCACGAATTCATGGACGGTATGTTCGTTTACAGTAACGAATATATCGCTGCCATGATCGAAGCAGAAGCCGCAGCTAAAGGTGAACTGTTAAAAGTAGATCCTGACGCTGTTGTCGGCATTGGGCTTCAAAGCCGGCCCTTCAACGTGAAGGGTTTCGGTGTTGTAACGACACAAGAAGCCATTGCCAACATGATGGCTGGACTGGGTCAACGCATCGATTTCTTTGTCTGGAACATGACGGAAGAACAAGTTCGTGCTTGGTGGAGTCTGAGCATGAACAAGTTCAAAAGCATTCCCGGCTCAGCAAACAACGGCGGCACCACGTGCACTGTTAACGGCGAAGAAGTCGACCTTGCTGGCAAACTTATCGTCTTTCACTGGGATAACGAAAGCTACGACAATAAACGGAATCCCGACTGCCTTGTCGACGCAAACGCGTGCAAGACGGGGTTCGACCCGACCTTTGACGCAAAGACGAAAGTGTTGGCCATTGCCCACAAGGACAGTGGTCATAACGTAACTAGTGGTCAGATGTTGTCGGGTTACGCAGCGTCTGACTGTGACCGGACAGAAAAGCAACTGAAGGTTATCTTCGACAACATCCTTGCAGAAACCAAGGAAGATCTGTTCAAAGAACAAGGCAACGCGCCGTCTTGGGCAGACTTCCAAGGAAAAACAGTCGTGGAAATCGACGATACGACAGGAGAGGAGGAAAAAACGTGGTACGCTCCACGCTACTCCGAAATCGTCGATAATGTCGCACCGGTATTGGCAACCCGTTACAGCTTCGCAGCATGGCGGAAAAAGGTCGACAGGGAGGTCAAACGGATATCAAAGATGGTAGAACGTTTGAACCTTCCGGTTGACGGCACGCATGTAACTATCGTGCCCGACCTTGGCATGACGTTCGGCGGCGGTGTCAGCGTTCTTGGCTGCCGTAAGGACGGCGTAACGGAGTTGTTCTCCAACAATCCGTTGGCGACAACACTCACCAAGGAAGAGTACGTTGCAAAGTACAAAACCTTGGCAGCGGCGGCAGGAATCAGCGAAGAAGTGCAACAAGATTTCGTAACGATGGTTAACGCCCTGTCCCCAGGGATGGTGGCTGTACCCGCTGACGAAATCACAGCACGTGCCAACGAAGGTTGGGACTTCGACGGTGACTCCATGTATTTGTTCAAGATGCACAAGGGGTATGTCGAATTCGTTGGCGAAGACGGCAAGTCCCACTACCGTTGGGTAAAAGACGGCGAAGAACCCAGCGGTTTCGTTACGTTCGGGCACGGCAACCGGTATCCGAAGACGCACGCATTCGGGTATATGAAGGTGATGCCCGAATGCTGGCTTGAACAGCCGGTGTGCGTAAGAATCAAGTAAAATCATGATATCAGGGGGAGGAGAAATCCTCCCTCTTTTGATATCTGACAAGAAAAGGAGATAATCATCATGAAAAAGATCAATGCTGTTAAAAGCAACATGTCGTTGGCGTTCAACGACAGAAATATCCAGAAAGGCGGCATAGCGCTCCAGAGTGCCGTCAAAGACATCAAGGATGCTGCACGGGACATGCTGGAGGAAGGGCTTGTTAAAGGGCCCATCGACGTCCTCTGGCAGAACAACGGAAAATACGTCGGCGCGGCAAACTTCGCCATGTCCACTATGTTGGTCGAAAATGATGTGGGCGTCATCGTTGTCAGCTTCAGCGGCTTTAACAGCTGCATTGCTGACCTTCGCTACCTGCAGCAGAAAGGTTATAACACCTTTGCTGCGGCAGAAAAGAGCGATAATCCTTGTGACAAGGAAAAAGCGCGCACGGTACGTTTGTTCTTGGAGACCTTCCAAGGCAAATTCGACTTTATGATGAGAAATAAATCTTATCGTGAAGTAAAAACTTACGTGTCGCTTACCGACAGCGGTACGGTCGAAAATGGGTACAAGATTGTCGATGTTAACCCGATTAATTCGGTAGCGGCAGTCGACAAAATCTGCAAACTGCAGATTGAGAGGGTTAACTTTAACGCCCTACTTCAAGCCTGCCTTGACATGGCCGCGATCGCAAGGCAGTCAGGCGAAAGTACGATCGACACCCGCAAAAAGCCGGTGCTGATCGTCATAGCAGGCATTCCGGGTCTAAAAACGTTGCAGACCAATGTCAAGTACATGTCAAGAGACGATATCCGACTTGAAGTCAATTGGGATGAAGAAATCCGCGTCGGCAACGAAAAGGTTGCCGGCGAACGTGATGTACGTCTTATCGTCAATGACCACGACATAATCCGGCGTAACCAGAAGAGTGGGAAAGTCGTTTACGACAAAGACGACAATCCTCACACCTGCGATTTCGCGGCGAAGGAAGTCGGCGGGGCTGACGGTGCCAGTTGGCAAGAAAGCATCGTCAGCAAAAACAACAAGGTTCTGCGCAAGGTGCTGCACATGTGCGACGTAACGCAGCGTCTTCGTATCGGGCTTTTTAAGACTTTCAGCGACTGGGCAAAAGATATCGCTACAGAGTTTCAAGGAAACGATATCCAAAAATTGTCCGACAAGATGATGGATAATATCCAAGCGGCTGTTACACGCTACGACAGCTGCAAAGGTTTTAAGGTCGGTATCGTCAAGGCAATGACGATCATCGGTCAGGAGTACCAGTCAGCGGTGGCTGACTCTTCGACAAAGGTTCGTCAAATCGAAAAAGAGGGAAGGAGGGTAGGTAAGCCCAAGATTGAAATCAAGGGCGAAGTTGCTCAAGAGAAAGAAAAATTGTCGCGAATTCTCAAGCGGCTTTCGAACAAAGCCCGCGTGACATTCTCTGCGGCAGAAAAGATTCTTTCGGCTTTGAACCACCGAAAGATCACGATATCTGCCGCAGACAGAATCCGCGTCATCTGGGCGGCAGTCCTTGAAAACGCGAAAAACGAAAAAGGAGGTATTGAATGGAAACATCTGGGCACCCTTGCTCAGAACTTACTGGAACCTGAGTATCTGTTGTGGGTGCTTGATACTTTCAAGGACAACGACATGGTTCCCAAACAAACCAAAGACCGTCTGGTTGCTGTCGGTGACTGGCGTAACGCACCTGCCGAAGAATTACAAATCTTTGACGGCAAAAAGCTTCCTTTCAAAAACGGCGAATTCATCGTTAACGGAAGGGTCATCCTTGAATGCAAGGGTGCTACCCTTGACGGTGAGTTTACTGTTAAAGTTGAACAGGATGATAACGGCAATGTATCGTTGTTCGCAACCCACGATATCGCAGATTTGGTAGTCGTGCCTGAGCCCGACAAAAACCAAGTTATCGTCAAGTTGACAGCAACAACAGAAGACGTTAATGAGATGGCTGCTATCGCGAAGGCTGCCATCGACGCCGAAACCGTTTTTCTGTTCAAAGGAAAACGCGGACAAGGATGTCCGATCGGCGTTTACAACGGTGACACCATAAAAACCATAGGCTTGTTCAACGTTCCGGCTGCAGCAGTAGCCATGGAGCCGTTGAACATCGCCTACAACGATACTGTAAAGTGCGGTATAAAAGGGACGGTAGTCGAAACTACCGTCTTTGAATACTACGACAAAACAGGCAGGAAGGCGTCATCGGCATTCCTGACTGTCGACGTCGAAGGTCCCGCAACACCGGCAGAACGTGCCACGGCAGGCATTGTGGACTGATGATATCACGTCTTTTTTGAGAGTCAGACGTTAAAGAAACTCTCTTTTTGTTAACAGGATTACAGCGTACACGGCAGATCCCTTCTCCTATTAACGGGATGCGGATATATACAACAGCAGTATCTTCAAAGATACTTGACGGCATTTTTCCGTCGGGCTGTTATCGGATATAACCACGCTTGGTTCCCTTTCTTCTGAGAGTTCTTCGGGGTCACGACAAGAACTCTTAATCCTGTTGATATCAAAATTCTGTTAAAATAAAGGAGAATTATCATGAAAAACGCAAAAAAAGAAATCGTCATCGTTGTTGCATCGGCTCAGATGCACGAAATTATTGCTAACGGAATTAAAGCGGGTTACGAAGTCGCTGCGTTCGCGGCGGCAACCTTCGATTACGTCTACAATCCGAAGGTTACGGGCGTTGAACTTGAAAAAGCAGCTGCTGTCCCGACAGTCAAAGCGCTTGTCGGCGAACCTGCCGAAGCTTCCGCCGTTAAAAAGACCTTCGAAGACGGAGCGACGGTGTGGACTACAAAAACCTTCGAAGCCATGAAAACATGGTACGAAGGTAAGATTAAAAATGTGGACGACAAGGTTATTGCCGGTCTTAACGGCCGGTATTTGTTCGCCAGAAGCTATCAGGACGCGGGCTTAACGGCGCGTTTTCAAGCTGCAGGTTTCGAAGTGCAGCATGCGTGCGTCGACGGCAATATAGTCATAACTGGAGACAGCTTCTTCGCAGAAAAACACGCTTCTGCGTTGGCTAAAGTCACCAAGCCTGCGTCTGAACCTGAACAGGAGGAACCGAAAGTGGACAACAAAAATTCGACGGCGACAACAAAGGTTTTCACGATTTCTTCCAATATGGAAAAAATCGGAACCGGCATTTCGAAGAAAGGAGGCAACAACATTTGTGTCAACGGCATGGACAAATCCGTCGTGGTCCTTGATAGGCAAGAAAATGTCTCTGCAGATGATACTTTCTATGAGGCACAAGGTGCAATCGTAAAAGACAGTGTAGTCACGGCAATCATCTTCGCCTACGTTAGGGCGGATAACATGCGTGACGCACAAAAACAAGTCACCGCAGTTGCTGAAAACAAATGCGGAACGGGCGCGTTTTTTGTGTGGGACGATCCGCGCATTCCCAAACAATTGCTGTGCTGCACAGCAATCAGATATGGTTGCCTCAAGAAGGTAGAGGGTGAAAGGTCCCGGAAGTTCCTTTCCGGGGCGATAGAACACGGTAACTTCATCTACACCGCCGGCGTGTCGTCGCAATCCACTCCTGCTACTGCTGCTGCCGCTACTGTTCCGGCTATTCCGGATGATGTCATGAACATCATTACAAAGCTGGAAAAACGCGTAGAAGAGTTAGAGAGAAAAGTCGCTGAACAACAGCGGCTTCTCAATGATCTCAACGCACGTCTTGCCGCTAAACCTGACGATGATCCTGAACCCGAACCCGAAGACAACGGCAACGGCGGCAATGACAACAACGGCGAAGAAGAAGATCTCTCCGACATCAAATTGGAGGACTTTGATTCTGATATCGACAGCGACGAACCTCTTCCTTTCGACTTGCAGGAAGATGATAAAGTTGCTGTCGCTGCGACCGCGCCCGTCGAAGAACCTAAACCTGCAATCGGCGCTCCTGTCGAAGAAAAACCGAACACTGCAATCGAAGAAGATCTTTCTGATATCAAGTTGGAAGATTTTGACTCTGACATAGACAGTGACGAACCTCTTCCGGACGACGAAAACCCCTTCGACGAATATGACGACGCAGATGACAGCTGCTGCGTCAGTGCGCCGGAAGACAAAAAGGAAGACGCTCCTGCTGCACCTGCTGCCGACATCCCTGTCGAAGACATTGTAGTGAAGTTTCTGTCAGTCAGCTCTGTCGAAAAAACTCACTGCTTCACTGCTGATGAATACAAGGCTGAGGTTGCCAATCACGCTGCTAAAATCCAGACTGCGGTAACAGCCGTCAACACTCTTGGTGTTGACATCGAAAAAATGCCGCTGATGGTAGGTTACTTCCTGCATGGCAAGAGCCGTCATATCCTTGACGATATCAAGGTTGAAGACGGCAAGGTCTTTATCAAGATTACCTACAAAAGCACGTGGCAACAAATTGCAGTTAACAGCAAAGGCAACCTTGAAGTTGTCGGATAACTTCTTTTCTACGGCACAGGGCGTTTTTCTTACCCCCTACGGGGTGCTGTCATGTTCCTACGGAGAAAGACGCCCTAACCTACACTAACCTAACCTGTGGCCGCCTTCGGCGGTACACTTCTATAATCATTAAGGCACAACAACCTGCCAAAGAGCATTGTGGCATTAACGGCAGTTGATATCACAATGCTCTCAGCCTTAATGCTAACCTGCCCTACCCGCCTTCGGCGGGAATACTTCTATAATCATTAAGGGCAACAAACTGCTCACTACCTTGTAACAGGAGGTGATATCATGAACGATTTTCTGCTTCGTGCACTGCTTGGTATTTGCGTTGGTATTGTCGGTGGCCTTGGTGCTGCCAAGATTATCGACGTGATATCAACGGCAAGTGCAACCGCTCTGCAGAACACTGTTTCAATCATTGGGAGGTGATATCATGATCGGAGACATTGTAAAAACTCTTGCAAACGTTGCTCTTGACGTGGCAGCTGTTAAGAGTCTGCAGCTTAACAGTCAGGAACAGCCGCGGTCGCGTGAACAACGCGAACAGCAGCAGCAACAACGGCGGCAGATTTCTAACGTCCGTAACGCGGCGTGGTTGTTAAAACGGCTTGTAGGCTGACTCCTACCCTACGGGGCATTGTGATATCATCGGCGGGTTTTTTGTCGATGATATCACAGCTGCCTTTGGAGTGTCTGTCCTAACCTAACACCGCCTTCGGCGGTGATACTTTTAGAATCTTTTAGGGCACCAGCCCAACAAACAAACTTTGGAGGTTGATATATCATGGAAAAGAAGCAAGTTGTGATCGTTACGCGCGCAGAAACTCTGGCAATGGCAGTGTTGACCGAAACCTACGGCGACAAAGAGCCTGTCGCCGCTATCAACGTCGCTAGCTTCGAAGAAGGCGAAGCTCTTGAAGCCGTTTACAAGACGGCAACCGACGTGGTCAAGAATCTTGCTGAGAGCGAAACGGTTGAGATCTTCTTGCCGTCCTCCGTCTACAAGACGGCAACCAAGCTGGTCTACGCTGCAAACCAGCTTGAAGGCGCGGCATGGGATAATCTGACGGCTTCGCAGAAAAAGGCATTTTCGGCTTACAAGAAGCTGTTCAACGCATTCGGCAGCGCAGTTCGTGCACAGAAAGGTAGAGTGTTCGTCAGAGATATTACGAACCTTTACCGATATCAGCTGGCGGGAACGCCAGACTGCGAACTTCACGACGGCGACACCTTCGAAAGTGTCGAAGTCGAAGTCGAAGGCAAGAACGGGACGACCCGTACTGTGCAGACCATTGCCGGCATGCAAGTCTGCGGAACCAACATGTTGCCGCACTGCCAGCAAAGGATTGAGAAACGCGGCGAATCATGGTACATCACGCGCATGATCAACGTCGACGGAGAGTACCTGTCAACGGTCGACGCCTTGCGTGCGTTCCGGAAAGGTGATTACGTCCCTGAGTACGACGATAAAATCCGGCTCATGAACAGCTTAGCCCTTGCAGCCATTGCAAATAATGCACTGCCAAAATTGGCGATGTTCAAGGGCAAGGTTGCTAACGCGTAAGACGAAACGGCTCACACGGCGCGCTGACACGGCGGGTAGCAGAGAGGGGGTCTTTCGGATCCCCTCTACCCTACCCTACATACTTTTATAATCACTAAGGGCGCTAGCAGCCCAACAAACTTTTGGAGGATGATATCTATGTTTAACCTTATAAGAAGCATGACCGTAGCTCCGCAGATCACAGCCGGTTCCGGCATCAAGCATGCCGGCAACGGAATCGTTACCGTCGGTGAACATATCGTCGCCGTCGGACACTCAGTTGCCCGTTATGGCGAAAAGCTTCAAGCCGGCGGCTGGATGAGGCGCTTGATGATCGCAGGCGTCTACGTCTGCGTCATCAAACGAAACGGCAGTGACGTCGTTCGGAACAAGGCGGGCGAACTGGTTGACGGAGAAGATGCTTTGGGGATGCACCTTGCAAACCCGAAACTTCGGCTCTGGTTCACGCCCGTCGACAAAAGCGACGATTCAGCTGTTAAAGCTGCGGCAGAATATCAGCAGAAGTTCGACGGCGAAACTGCTGCGGCACTTGACGTAGCAGCTCTTGATCCGATAACCATCGACGACGAAGCTGACGACGACGACGAACCTGCTGCTGCTGCCGACAAAGAACCGACCACCGGCAAAACCAGCGGTAATCTTAACGGGTTGCTGTCGGTTTGCGACGAAAACGATCTGGAATGCTGCTGAGCTGAGCTGAACCTGTCACAGGTTTTGGGGGGACGGAGCAATCTGCCCCCCCTTTGCCTTGTGATATCATCAGCTACGGTTACAACCTTTTTATTAGTCTGTTAACAGACAGAACAACGATCATAACCTTTGATCTTATTTTCTTGCCCTGTCAAACGAACGCCGTTGTTGAGCGCCCCTTCTGTCACAAAGGATCTTAACGAAGTTTTGATATCACCTGATATCAAACAACCATGTTTTCATTTTCTTGCACCATCAAACGAACGCTGATGTCACAGAGGATCTTGGCGGAGCCTGATATCAGCTGTTGTCGATGCTGCTGCTGATATCAAAGACAGTATAAGAGCTGGTACAGCCCTAAAGCCTTGACCGCCATGATATCACAGAGGATCTGAGCGGAGCTGATATCAAAGATTGTGTAAAAGAAAACAAAATGACGGTAAGAGTAGCGTAGCTACTCCACGGTCTTTGTCAAGGGCGGCTTTCATCCCCTATACAAGCATAGGGGTATTTCGCCGCTTTTTTAACAGTCTTTGATATCACCAACAAGTTTTTATCTTCCTACCCGTCAAACGAACGCTGACAAACACGGTAGATCAAAAGTGTTATGAAAAACGGGTTTCCGACCCTGGAGATTTTCATCGTTTCTCTAACACTTGTGTTATAGAACGACCTGATATCAACAGCCAAAGTTATACGAAGGTGGGTATTACTATGCATGTTTTGGTATAGTGACAAAAGCCCTGTCAGCGGCAAAAAATAGTCATAAAGGGTTGTGTAAAAAGAACGATATGAGCGGTAAGAAAAGCGTAGCTTTTCGCAGGGCACTGTCATGACGTTGATATCAACGATTTTTTCTGATATCAAAAACAGGGATGAGATGATGATGACGGAGCAGGGATGATGTGACGGAATGACAGCAGCAGTGATGAGACAAAACAGGGGCGGGATGAGACAAGATGACAGGACGGGCAGGGCAGGATGAGATGTGACA
>Ga0310697_10003162_pt1 | contig 16808 bp, 12 predicted proteins | sample 172DNAGHGlowgp2_FD_203883 | JGI IMG/M metagenome (GOLD analysis project Ga0310697, IMG submission 203883) | Sheep rumen microbial communities from Palmerston North, Manawatu-Wanganui, New Zealand - 1728 DNA GHGlow gp2 (v2) (version 2) | ecosystem: Host-associated > Mammals > Digestive system >... | reverse complement strand
TTGGTGGTATTTTGACCTATGGGGAAATAAAATGCAACACTAATGTATGAAAGATTATGTGCAAAATAAACCTATCAAACGACAGCAAGCGTGACGCCGAGGTGGCCTTCGGCACCACGTTTCATCGCCCTTCGTCCGTCTTCAAGACCGCCGAGGGCAAGAAGAGTTTCAACGAACGCCGCGTGCGCGCCACGATGAAGACCACCGACGAGGCGCTGCTCGCCCAGTATGGCGATGGCCTGGCCGACGCTCTCGTCGCCGGCGACCCCGAAGTGGATATGGAGCAGTTCGGCCTCAAGGTCGAAGGGCTGAAGAAGGTGTTTGTCACCCCGGGACAGAAAGTGGCCTACGGCGTGACGTTGAGCGAACACGTCTACCTGCCCGACGGCAGCGAGAAGGAGGTGCGCCCCGAGCAGACCACCACGGCCAACATCGCCCTCGACGGGGTGCCGCTGCGCTGGACGGGCAAACTCATCCCCCGCCAGAAAGCCATGCGGATGTTCATGTTCAAGAAGAGCTACCAAGTGCAGCACGTGAACGGCCTGACCTACGACTTCCTCTTCGACATGGCCAAGAAACTCGCCGATGCCGACTCGATGATGCTCGTGGGCGGCGGCCAGAAAGGCACCGACCCTCTTGTGATGGCCAACGGCGGCACGCCCTACCGTGCCTTCCTCGAAGGCCGCGTGGATGGCGACAAGTACGCCCTCATCCTGCGCTTGACAAATATGGAGTTGAAACCTATTAATGCCTGAAGACTATGGAACAGAAACATATCCAAACCGCCATCAACTACAAGAAAAACATAGCCGGACACTTTGTCCTCGTTGAAGGCGCCAAACTGAAACAACGCATCGACGGACAACGTTTCGCCGTCACCCGCAAGATCGACGGACACCTGCAAGTGGTGTTCTACGAAGGCGGCAAGACCTTCATGCTCAACGCGAGCGGAAGACAGAAGGCCGAATCGTTGAAATGCCTCGATGTCTTCGCCGCTGCCATGAAAAAGGCAGGCGTGAAGCAGGCCGTCATCGCAGCCGAGCTCTACCTGCCCAACAAGGACGGCCGTCCGCGTTGCGGCGACGTGATGGCCGCCTTGGCCGACGCCAAGAAGAAAGACCAACTGGCCCTGGCCCCGTTCGACATCGTCGAACTCGAAGGCGAGGCCTGGAAGGCAGAGCACTACAGCGACACGCACAATAAACTCTGCACCATTTTCCAGGACGAACAGGTGCGCCCCGTGCAGATGCGCAACGCCTCGTCGAACGACGAGGTGAAGCAGATCTATGAGGAGTGGGTGGAAGGCGAAGGCACCGAGGGACTCGTTGTTCATAGCGAGAGCCCCATCGTGTGGAAGGTGAAGGCCCGCCACACCATCGACGCCGCCGTCATCGGCTACACCACCGCCGACCGCGGCATCCGCGACCTGATGTTTGCCGTGCGCCGCGAAGACGGACTCTTCCAGATGTTCGTGGTAGGCTCCACAGGCCTCACCGACGACGAGCGTGCCGACATCGCCCAACGCCTGGGCGAGAAGCATGTGGAGTCGCAATATGTGCTGTCCGACTCGCGCGGCATCGCTTACCAGATGGTGAAGCCCGAGCTGGTGTTCGAAATCAGCGTGCTGGAACTCGTGGCCCGTGGCAACGACGACAAGATCCGCATGAACCCGCTGCTGCGCTACGACGACAAGCAGGGCTGGCTCATGGAAGGCACCACGCCGGGTGTCGTGGCCCTAGGCATCACCATTGAGCGCGAGCGCACCGACAAGCAACCCAACGAGACTGACGTGCGCATCTCGCAGCTCACCGACATCTGTCCCTTCGAGGAACTCGAGGGTGGCAGTGCTAAGCTCGAGAAGAGCGAGCTCTTGGAGCGCCGTGTCTTTAAGAAAGTGTCGGGCGCGAAGGTCATGCTCCACAAGTTCCTCCTTTGGAAGACCAACAAGGAGCAGAGCGGCCGCTATCCCGCCTACGTCGTCTATCACACCGACTTCAGCAACGGTCGCAAGGACATGATCAAGCGCGACATGCTCTACTCGAACGACGAGAAGCAGATCCGCGAGCTCCTCGCTGCCGAGATTGCCGACAACGTGAAGAAAGGGTGGGAGGAAGTATAGTTGTTCAATAAACTTCTGAATTATGGCCAGCGCACAGTTCGAGACTGATTTTGAGAACATTGTTTTCTCATTTACGGTTACCAATTGCAACCTCAATCAAGTATTCCATTGGGGCGACGAATGGGCAATGTTGCCTTTTCACCACGATTTGTTCAAGGTTAACATCAAAGTGGTCGATACTGACACTACTTGGTTTTATCACGACAGTTTCTATGTCTCTGCCCCTGACTGGGTGTCGCGCAAGGAGCAGAGGGATTATGTTTACCAAGTGATTATGAGCCAGGTGAAGTTCTGTAACCATATCAACTCTGAAAGCCGCGACGATGACGGCTTAAAGCAGATGAAGAAGAGCGTCCATGACATCACCGAAAAGACCGCAGATTACATGATAGACTGGTATAAGCGGAATCACAAAGAAGAAGAAAAAATCGAAGGTGAAGGTGGATATGTCGTAAAGGATGGAAAATGCATAATACCAAAAGGAATTACGCACATCAAAAATGGTATGGGATGGAGCGACGATGATTTAGAATCAGCAACTATACCGGACTCTGTAACAACCATAGGGGATTATGCGTTCCAAAATTGCCCCAACCTAAAAACTATAGTCATACCCGATTCCGTAACTGAGATTGGCAAGGAAGCCTTCTATGGTTGCAAGAGTCTTACGAGCATTGACATTCCTTGTTCTGTAACAAAGATTGGATTAGGGGCATTCAGCAATTGCAAAGGCCTTACAGAGATTATCATCCCCGACTCGGTGACGGAGATTGGTGATCATGCGTTTAATGAGTGTGATAACCTTAAGCGAGTCATTATAGGCAATTCTGTGAATATCATCGGATGGGGAGCATTTGAAGGTTGTACAAGCCTGACAAGTATCGTCATTCCCGAGTCGGTTCATGACATTAAAGGAAACATCCTTCGCGATTGCTTGAATCTGAATAGTATAGCCGTAGCAAAAGGCAACAAACGATACGACTCCCGCAATAATTGCAATGCCATTTTTGAGACAGAGACCGACACATTGATTGCTGGATGTGAGGCAACCACCATTCCCGACTCGGTCAAGCAGATTGGCGGCCACGCTTTCTACCATTACAAAGGAATGACCGATCTTGTGCTGCCAGAAGGACTCACTGGTATAGGCCAGGACGCGTTCAACGGATGCATTGGATTGACGGATGTTGTCATCCCAAAAACTGTTACATCCATAGGACAAAGGGCGTTTGAGGGCTGCAATGGCTTGAAGAGAATCACGATTCCCGATACGGTGGTCAGTATGAGTTCAGATGTTTTTTGTAACTGCATGGGACTTACAGAGGCTGTTGTTGACAACAACATTATAGCGGAAGGATTGTTTCTCAATTGTGAAAACCTGAAAGAGGTGAAGATGGCAGAAACCACCACTGCCATCAAGGCAAGGGCTTTTTGGGGTTGTAAAGGTTTGGATGGCATCGCCATTCCGAACACGGTGACCGCGATCGAATTTTCCGCCTTTGATGAATGTGAAGCATTGAAAAGCATCACGATTCCCAATGGTGTGGCAAAGATTGGGGAATCTGCTTTTTGTAATTCAGGGTTGAGAAATGTCGTCATCCCTGCCTCGGTGACGGAAATTGGTAAGATTGCCTTTAAAAACTGCATCAATTTGAAGTCTGCGTCGATACTTGGACCTGTCAATCAACTTGAGCGTACTTTTCAAGGCTGTAAGGCCTTGAAAACCGTTACCTTGGGTGCTGGCATCAAAAAGATTGATGAAGAGACTTTCGAAGGCTGCACTGCTCTGAAGACCATTAACGTACCAGCCAAGAAAGCCGACTACTATAAGAGGCGTCTGCCTGAATGGCTGCATGGCCTTATCGTTGAATTACCATCAGAGAAAAAGACTAAGAAATAACCATGTTTACTTGGGTATAGGATTATATACCGATCAAAGCATACTCTGCCACGAGATAGCAAACTATGTGAAAACAGTTAAATCTTTAATAATAATTCATCGCTGTTATGCAAAAATATGAAATCAAGGACGGTGTGGGAATCATTCCGAAAGGAACAACAAAGATTGAAAAAGCAGCATTCGAGGAATGCACGGAATTGACGAGTATCGTCATCCCCGACTCGGTGATTGAGATTGGAGAATGCGCTTTTAGAGATTGTACGGCATTGACGAGCATCGTCATTCCCAAATCGGTGAGGAAAATAGCATATGCGGCATTTTTGAGGTGCACAGGATTGACGGAAGTTGTCATTCCAAAATCGGTGACTGAAATCCGGAATAGTGCCTTTTCTGGATGTACTGGATTGTCCAATGTTGTCCTTTCGTCAACGATGACAAGAATTGAAGACCGTACTTTTGAAGAGTGCACTAGTCTAGCCGGCATTAAAATCCCCAAGTCTGTAACGAGTATTGGAGAAAAGGCTTTCTATGGGTGTTCCAGCCTTGCTGCAATTGTTATCCCCAACTCTGTGACGGTCGTCGAAAATTGGGCGTTCTGCGGTTGTACCTCTCTCATTAGCGTCACCCTATCCAAGGCATTGAAGACGATCAATGCTTGTGTGTTTCGTGACTGCGCTGCCTTGACGAATGTGGTCATCCCGAAATCCGTGAGCGCAATAGAACCCTATGCGTTTGAGGGGTGTGTTAATCTCACGGAGTTGGTCATTCCAAATTCCGTGAAAATGATTGGTTCAGGTATTTTGTGTGGAGCTGGTTTGCCCCATGTCGAGATACCTGCGTCTGTGACATACCTTGACGAGGACTGCTTTGCAGGATGTAAAAACCTGACTTCGATTGTCGTGGCGAAGAAGAACAAGGTTTATGACTCGCGCGGCAATTGCAATGCCGTTATTCAGACGGACAAAGACAAGCTTATCATCACCTGTGCCGGCACCACCAGCATCCCCGACACCGTTAAGTCGATTGCCCCTCGTGTGTTCCAGGGCCACAATAACCTTGTGTCGATAGAGATACCTGAAAGCGTCAACGCCATCGGAGAAAACGCCTTTGAGGAATGCACATCCTTGGAAACCATCACCTTCAAGGGGAAGGTCGAGAAAATGGGAGACGATCTGTTTCAAGATTGCGAAAACATCAAGGCCATCTATGTCCCCAAAGGCCAAAAAGCCTTTTACAAGAAAAGGATACTTGAAGAATATTGGGACTTGATCGCGTGCCCATCGGAAAAGGCAAAGAAGAAAACCGCTGGCGAGGTTGTGACAGAGCGCACCTATCGGACCAAAAGTGGAGAGCTGACCGTCAAGGTGGGTGATATGTTTTCGAGTGGAGAGATGTTTCTGGACAGGGAACGATATGTGAATAGATATCGATTCTATACAGATGATGAGGGTCGGTTTCAAGCCAGTAATCGCGTCATTGCAGTATATGAAAAGTATGTGATGACGATTGATTGTAGGGAGGAGGAGAGAGGACTGCCCGAAGGGTTGAAAGTCAGGTTGTATCCCAATCTTGAAACCGATTACTTCACCGAGCTGTCCCCGGCCAAATTCAGGAAGCAGATGGATTTTGACGAATACAGTCCAAGCTACTACGCGCTCCTTTCGCCTGATGGCGATATCGTTGAGCCGGTCGAGAAAGACCTTGGTGAATCTGAAAAGAAAGAGAAGAGAACTTTTGAGATCGAAGATGAAACCTGGACGGAAAAGGCGGTGATAAAGGAGTTGACAAGGCAGTTCAAAAAATTGTACCCGAATAAGAAGCTGGAGCGCTTCCAATATTGGAAGGCGGATCTTGGAGAGTACTATTTTTGGTGCAGCACCAATGAAGATGACTATGTGATCAAGATTAATTCAAAGACTGCTAAGGTGTATTGGGACAAAGAGTTGGGATAAACGGAACTATAACTTATAACTATGGCTTATGACCATGACCATTTCAACTGACGAAAACAATGGAACAAAAACAGACTTTTAAGGTGAAACTGGCACTAGTCTTCGACGAAGACCTGCGTACGCGGCCGCTCAAGTGGAACCACTGGGTGGACATCCTCATCATCACGATGATCGTGATCAGCACGGTGGCCGTGTTTTTGGGCACTTTCGAACTGCCGCCGGTGTGGCAGCGGGTGCTGAAGGTGACCGACTGGGTCGTGCAGATCTTCTTCACCGTCGAGGTGTCGCTGCGCATCTGGGTCGCCGACAAGGTTGACCCGAAATACAAGGGGTTTAAGGGCAGGTTGCGCTATTGCTTGTCGTTCTACGGCCTCATCGACTTCCTCGCCACCTATCCCGTGTGGCTGGGACTGGCATTCCCGTCGTTGTTCGTCTCGACCAAGCTGTTCCAGGTCTTCCGCGTGCTGCGGGTGGCGCGCCTGTTCCGCGTGTTCCGCTACATGAAGGCCTTCCGCTTCCTCGGCGAGGCCATCAAGAGCAAGAAGCGCGAGATGTTCGTCTCGCTGGTGTTCTTGACCATTGTCACCCTCGTGCTGTCGTTCATCCTGTTCCTGGTGGAACACACTGCCAGTCCCGAGATGGTGGGCAACGGCTGGCGTTCCATCGTGTGGTCGTTCGCCAAATACATCGGCGACCCGGGCAAGATCGTTGACGAGCCTTTGGTGACCACGGGCGGAAGGATCATCTCGTTCCTGGTCGGCATCATGGGCATCGCCATCTTTGCCGTGCCCATCGGCTTGTTGAGCTCGGGCTTCACGGAGGCCATCGAGAAGGACACACGCACCGAGGAACTCAAAGACTATCGCCAGCGTATGACAAAAGCTTTCCGCCGCTCGAGCAACAAGTCGCTTCGCGAATACCTCGAATCCCTTCCCGACAAAGGGGGCGAGCGTTTCAAGACGCTGAATATCGTGCCGCAAAACATGCCGGTCTCCAAGCTGCAAGTGCGGCAGGGGTTGACGATGGACGACATCATCGAGACCTGCAACGCCTTTGGTGAGTTCAGAATCAAGAACCTGACCGCTGCGCTGGGCGATGAGGAATTGGCGGCTGACCGCTTCGTGGTGGAACATTTCCCACTCAACCGGAAGTATGGGTGTTGCGTCACGCGCCAGTCGAAGGTAACGGTGGTTTGCCCCACGAGTTGGGACGAAGTGGGCATAGGATGGTTTGTCTACTATCTGGCCAAGATGGGCGGCTTCAACTATATCAGCAAGGAAATCGAAGTGGACAACAGCGACCCCGATTCGTACTATAACCTGTCGCCCCAACCGCCTACGGAAGCACAGACCGAAAACAGGGAAGCCTTTCTGAACGACTTGAAGGGGTTCCCGAATACAGAATGGGTGATTATTATCGCCGAGCATCTGAAGACCTCCACCAACCCGACAGATTTTCATTTTGCTGATGACTTGAAGAATCATACTGCCTCAACGGTGGACGACCAGGAAAACTACCAGCAGTTCATCACCCATTTTTCCGAAACGATGAAAGAGGAGTTCGGCTTGGCTACCCTGAGCCGATCGCCGCGCTATCCGCTGTTGAAAAAGAACCTTGCCTACAAGATTAGGGAAATGCATCCGCAGACCAATGTCTTCGTGTTGCGGCCCTCTTCAGAACTCATGAACTTCAATACCCGCAAGCTGGCCATTGCCTACCGCATGGCGCAGCTCATCAGCGAGCAGTTTGATGGCGGTCGGGGCATGACCGATGCCGACATGGCCGACCTCAAGAAAGGCGGTTTCGGATACTTGGAAAACGAGGGACTGAAGGATGGAGACTGAACTGCTTGAACGCCTTTACGCCATTCATTCGCCCACCGGCGACGAGTGGGCGATGATCTGCTTCGTGAGGCAGTGGGTGGCCGAGAATATGCCATCGGCCGAGGTGAAGATGGACCGCTTGGGCAACCTCTACATCACCAAGGGCGGGGCAGGGGAGGGCTATCCCACCTTGGCCTGCCATCTCGACCAGGTGCAGACCCTCCACAGCGACGACTTCGAGGTGCGCGAGGAGGAAGACACGCTGTTTGGCTGGAGCGAGCAGAACCAACGCCGCGAAGGCCTCGGTGCCGACGACAAGAACGGCATCTATGTTTGCCTTCGTTGCCTTGAGGAATGTCCGCGTTTGAAAGTCTTTATGGCGGTGGGCGAGGAGAAGGGCTGCATCGGCAGCAACCGCGCCGACATGGCCTTCTTTGCCGACAGCCTCTATGTCATCGAGCCCGACCGTAAGGGCGGGGAGGAGCCGAGTGTCGTGTTGCGCAGCATCCCTTGCGCCAGCGAGGAATTTGTCGAAGCGCTTCGCTTGGAGGACTTCGGCTACGCCCTCGCCGAAGGCAAGGCCAGCGACATCCTGGCGCTCACGCTGAACGACATCGGGGTGAGTTGCATCAATGTGCCGGCGGGTTACCACAACCCCCACAAGGACGATGAATACACCGTTTTGGCCGAATTGGAGCGTTGCCTGGCATTCGTCAAGCAGACTGTCGCGACGCTTCACCGGCGCTTCCCTCACGAATACCGTTCGGCCACGCAAAGGAGGATCATGGAACTAATTGCGAAGCAATAAGCAACAACCGAACCGACTGGCGCAGGCCTCGGAAGGGGCTTGCGCATTTTTTTTCATCCATTAACTCACTGATACATACATATATACATACATACGCGCAAATAGTGTTTGGAAAGCCCGAAAACTGTGTTTAATTTTGTCCCAAAAGGACCAACAAGGACCAATTTGTATCGGATTTTTTTTATTTTCTTTGCAAACGTTCAAACACAGAAAAAAATGAGCGAAGGTGAAAACCAAAACAACAAACTGAAAGAAGGTCGCTCGAATATTATCATTTGTTATACCATAAAAACCTCGCGATGTGGAGGCGAATCGCAATACTGACTTATGGCAAAGAAAGTACAAGAAATGTATGAAGGCATGCCCGTGATTGAGGCATCGGACTCTAATGGATTGAAAAAGAAACTGGCAAATCTGGAGTCGCGTCCAGAGAAGTATGTGGTGAGAATCTCCGCCAGGTCAACTAAAATCAAAGTGCGTTCCTTCAAGAAGTGTGCGGACATGGCGGTAGTGATTATTTCCGATTCTGTGACGGAAATCGGAGAGGAAGCCTTTTCTGGTTGCACGGGCCTGACCAGCATCGTCATAGGCAACTCGGTGACGAAAATCGGATATGCTGCCTTCGATGGTTGCACGGGCCTGACGAACATCGTCATCCCCGACTCGGTGACGGAAATCGGAAGGGCTGCCTTCGCTGGTTGCACTGGCTTGACCAGCATCGTCATAGGCAACTCGGTGACAAGAATCGGATGGGAGGCCTTCTGGGGTTGCACTGGCCTGACGAGCATCGTCATCCCCGACTCGGTGACGGAAATCGGAGATAATGCCTTCGAGGGTTGCACGGGCTTGACCAGCATCGTCATAGGCAACTCGGTGACGGAAATCGGGTCGTGTGCATTCGAAGATTGTGTGGGCTTAACAAGCATCGCCATCCCCGACTCGGTGACGGAAATCGGGTCGTGTGCATTCGAAGATTGTGTGGGCTTAACAAGCATCGCCATCCCCGACTCGGTGACGGAAATCGGAAAGGAAGCCTTCCTTGGTTGCACGGGCCTGACGAGCATCGCCATCCCGGACTCGGTGACGAAAATCGGAAGAGATGCCTTCCGTGGTTGCTGGGGCCTGACGAGCATCGCCATCCCCGACTCGGTGACGGAAATCGGAGAGCATGCCTTTTCTTCAGGGCTGAAAAGTATAATTGTTTCCGATGGCAACAAAACCTATGATTCAAGGAACAATTGTAATGCGATTATCGAGACTGAGACTGGCAAGCTGATTAAAGGATGCGATAGCACTATTATCCCTGACTCGGTGACGGAAATCGGAGAGGAAGCCTTCAATGGTTGCACGGGCCTGACGAGCATCGTCATCCCCGACTCGGTGACGGAAATCGGAGAGGAAGCCTTTTATGGTTGCACGGGCCTGACGAGCATCGTCATCCCTGACTCGGTGACGGAAATCGGAGAATGGGCCTTCTATGGTTGCACTGGCCTGACGAGCATCGTCATCCCCGACTCGGTGACGGAAATTGGAAAGGGGGCCTTCTATGGTTGCACTGGCCTGACGAGCATCGTCATCCCTGACTCGGTGACGGAAATCGGAGAATGGGCCTTCTATGGTTGCACTGGCCTGACGAGCATCGTCATCCCCGACTCGGTGACGGAAATTGGAAAGGGGGCCTTCTGTGGTTGCACGGGCCTGACGAGCATCGTCGTTTCGGAAGGAAAAGGGAAATATGATTCCCGTGACAACTGCAACGCCATCATTGAGACCGAAAGCAACACCTTAATTGCAGGATGCAAGAGCACCGTCATCCCCAGCTCGGTGACGGAAATCGGAACGTCTGCCTTCTCTGGTTGCACTGGCCTGACGAGCATCGTCATCCCCGACTCGGTGACGAAGATAGGAGAGGGTGCCTTCAATGGTTGCACGGGCTTGACAAAGGTTGTCATTCCTGATTCTGTTGAATTAATTGAAAGCTATGCAATTTCAGGATGTCCCAATCTGACTTCTGTCAACATTCCTAACCCGGCAGTTGTTATCGCAAAGCATGCCTTTGGCGATAACACAGAAGTGATTGTCAAGACTGAAGAACGAATCACGCTGAAACATTATGTCATTGGGTTGCAATACGTCTTCCAGGAGTTCGACAAGGAAGATCACGACGGCAGCTTCTATACTACATGGGGATCATTAGATGAGTTGTTCGACAACAACAAGATAGACAGTGCATTAGGCGAGCATAAAAAGAAATATCTTGATGAAATGAGTGAGGAGGAGATCGACGATATCATCCGCAATCTCGTCTTTAATCTTGACCAGGGTGCCATCAAGTCTCTGAAGATAATGGATGGCGACAAAATACTCTATGAAGACAGCAACGACAAGCCGTTCAAGTGGAAACGGAAATAATCGGTTTGCCCAGGATTCGGGTCGCCTTTCGATGACTAAAAAGTAAGGGTTCTACCATGTCTACTCCCGCCGTGCGGTGCTTGCACCGTGCGGCGGGATGTATTTTCTAGGGGCTTGCGCCACTTTTTTTGAATTTCACCGAAAAAGTTTTTGCATTATTTTTTGAATTTTCCGCCAAATGTTTCTATTTCTGTTTTGTGATAGACATAAATACTACATCATTATGAACGACTACATTTTGATCTTCATCGTTGCCGCCTACATCTGCGTCGGCGTGTTCGTCGTGGTTTGGATGGACAATGAGTATTTTGACCGTAAGGGCGAAAACAAGTCGGTGGCGGGCTGGTGGTGGAAGATGGCCATCTGGCCCGTCTTGGTGCCTTTCGTCTATCCCAAGATAAGACGAATCAAAAAGCAAAAGGCAGCGCAGGCGCAGGCTGATTTTGAGGCCATGATGGCGCGTTGGGAGGGTATGCCTGAAGAACCGAAAGAGATGGTGATAGAGGGCCATGTGTTGGTGAGAGGCATTGCAGGCGAGCCCATCCCTGATACGGTGACGGAAATCGGGGAGGGAGCCTTTTTCGGCTGTGATGCATTGGAAGAGGTGGTCATCCCCGCTTCGGTAAGGAAAATCGGCAAGGAGGCCTTCCGCTGCTGTTCCAACATGACCCAAATCGTCATCCCCGACTCGGTGACCGAGATCTGTGACGGCGCTTTCGACGAGTGCGACAGCCTCGGCGAGCTCCATCTGCCGGCCTCGCTGCGCAAGCTTGGCGACATCCTCGGAGACCAACCCGTCGACGTCTATTGCCACTTCGCCGACCCGACGCAATGTGAAGTCAGCTACGACAAGGACGAGCCCGAGAGTTGGTCGGCCAACATGGACAACTGGCTCTATGTGCCCCAAGGCAGCCGCGCCCTCTACGAGAAGACCGAGCCTTGGTGCTATTTTGAGACGATCAAGGAGTTTTAGGGAGGTAATGTGTTTCAAGTATGGATGAATCGGGAACGCCAAATCGTGAGGCGGCCTTGATTCTTCGGTTAATTGACTCGCTTTGCTTCGTCGAATCTTCGATTTCTCACCAAGGAGAAGGAACAAAAGGCGAAAAGGAGGCATTTATTTTGGAAATATGATTCAAAACCCTTATTTTTGCCGTGCAAAACACAATGGAACCATGGCACAAGCAGTAAAGATAGGCGGTTTCATCTACCGCATCAACCCCAACGACGACCGGCAGTTGCAGCGCGCCACTATGGGTAGCAACTCATGGAGTCGTGTTACCGAGTTCAACGGCCACCACATCCTCGACCTCCTCCTGGCCCCCAATGGCCGCGATATTGAGGTCTATACCGACTATGGGATCTATATCCGGGAGTATAGTGGGGGAGTGAGGAGGAAATGAGTTTGAAAAGAAAGAAACAGAAATATAATATAAATAGTTAAAACCTCGCGATGTGTAGGGAAATCGTGGAAACAAATATGGCAAAAGATACATGTGAAACCTTTACTAAAAGATGGAAAAAGTATGTAGAGGAAAATAAAACAGTTGCTGGTATTCCTGAAGAAGATTGGAGATCATTTTTCGCCCCAAGTAATCCTGTAGCTGGAATAGATTTTGGTCAATTGCTAGATAGATATAAGAATGAGAATACTAATGAAAGAGAAACAATAAAAAGCAACTGGGTTGAAATATCTAGACGGTTTCGGGAGGTTTATAAATTAAAAGAAGAGATAGAGATTAAGAAGAAACTGAAAGAAATTAAAGGCTTTATTCAAGACGTAATTACCAAACACAATGGAAGAATTAGAGATTTAGCCATTAATAGAATATTGACAACTCTCTATCCTGACAATCTTCTCACAATACCCAGTGAAGACCATGTTGTCAAATTTGCAGAGCTTCTCGGGATTTCTACAGAGAATAAGAAATGGGTTGATCTATGCTTTGAGATAAAGCCTATTTTGAAGATAAAATACTCTAATTTGACGCATTGGGCTGCATATCTCCAATTAGTTCAAGAGAGAAACTTGACAAAGAACTATAATCTGATACTTACGGGAGCTCCTGGTACTGGTAAAACATATATGGCTCGGCAGATGGCTGCTAATTTGATTGGAATCGACATTGAAAAATTAAGTGACTCTTCTCAATACGGTTTTGTGCAATTCCACCCTTCATACGATTATACTGATTTTATAGAAGGACTGCGACCAATTCAGCAAGAAAAGAATATAGTATTCGAACGCGTGGATGGAATATTTAAAGCTTTCTGCGCAAAGGCAGCGCAAGATAATCCTGAAAACAAATACGTTTTTGTAATAGACGAAATCAACCGAGGTGAGATTTCAAAAATATTTGGTGAATTGTTTTTCTCTATAGACCCTGGGTATAGAGGTGAAACTGACGATGAAACCAAAATGAGTAACAGAGTTGGAACCCAATATCAGAACATGATAATTAAAGATAATTTGCTAACTGATAACAAGGATGATAATGCATCCGATGGTAACAAAGATGATAATGCATCCGATAAGAAAGACGCCAAACCCAAATATTATCCATTTAAAAAAGGCTTTTATGTCCCTAAGAATGTTTTTGTGATTGGTACCATGAATGATATTGACCGTAGTGTGGAGAGTATGGATTTTGCATTCCGTCGTCGTTTCTCGTTTTATGAAATTAAAGCCACTGATACGCAATATTCAATTTTGAAAGATTGCTCTTTAAAGACTGAGGCTATTATAAGAATGAACAATTTAAATAAAGCGATTGAAAAAATAGATGGGTTAAGTCCTGCATATCACATCGGTGCGGCTTATTTTAAAAAAATCAAACTGTATGAGAACGAAAAAGGTTGTTGGGACTCATTATGGAACAACCATATACAAGGACTATTATATGAATATTTACGAGGACTGCCCCAAAAAGAGATAAATAATAAACTGAAAGTCTTAAAAGATGCATATAATAAGAAAGAAGAAACCATTGAAGAAACGGAATTATTAGGATCATGAGGATCATGAGCACCATTCATCTCAAGGATAATACATGGCATGTTGTAGGTTCCTCCTTCGACGATTCGAGACAGGTTCAATATGGGAGGGAGCCTAAAAAACTAGACATAAGAAAAGGGGATTCAGAGAATCTTCGTTCATTATCTTTGTCCACTATCGGTGAACTAATGAAATCCGAAGGTGGCGAGTTACTGGTGTGGCCCAATTCGTTCAACGAAGGCTATGAGGAACTGAAAGATCAGTATGTTTTTAGAATTACGGAGAAGGATGGGACAGGCATTGATTCTATTACTACTGGCAATGTCGTGGGCTTTATAGGTAAAGGTCCAGAGAAAAGAGGAACTAACATCCGCATTCATTCCCGATTCTCTTCAATCGACAAAGATGGGAAGGGTAACGACTTCTTCCTTTATTATATGCTGGAGAAGGTGTTGGCCATCAACACGTTCTCGTTTACGTCGTCGGCGGGCTCCAACGCGCCACAGGTCTTCGACTTCCTGCTGTTCTTTTTCCCAAAACTGCTGAAAGAAGCCATGTCGCAAGGCATGTACAAGAAATACGTCTACCACGAGTACAACGATGCCAATGTGCGTGGTGTAATCGACATCAACCGGCACATACGGCGCAACATTCCCGCCAACGGAAAGATCGCCTACCGTACGCGTGAATTCAGTTACGACAACCCTGTCACCCAACTCATCAGGCATACCATCGAGTTCATCCGTCGCAAGACTTTCGAGAAAGCCGTCCTACATAACGACCCTGACACAGAGGGCTATGTGCAGCAAATCATCCAAGCCACCCCATCATTTCAACCGAGGCAGATGCAATCTGTCATCAACGAGAATCTGCGACCAGTTTCTCATCCTTATTACACGAAATATGCCGCTTTGCAAAAACTCTGCTTGCGTATCCTGCGCCACGAGAAACTGAGTTATGGCGAAAACGGCGACAAGATCCATGGCATCCTTATCGATGCCGCCTGGCTGTGGGAGGAGTATGTGGCGAAGGTGCTGGCGGAAAAAGGCTCTATGTTGAAGCATTATACACGCAAGAACAGTCCATATCATCTGTTTGATTCATTTCAACCAATCATCCCTGACTATTACGATAATGAAAACAATGTTGTTGCTGACGCCAAATATATTCCACTGTTGAATGATCAACTCTTGGCCGAAAAAGCTGCTCCAGTTTATTACAAGACCATTATGTATATGTATCGGTTTGATGCGAAGAAAGGGTTTCTATTTCATCCCGTCGCAAAGAAAAAAGATGAGGAAACGGGTGAGATTGTTGCAGTAGGTGATGAGCCAGTCGTTGTAAATGACTATACTATTGAAGACCGTCCCGACTGTCATCTCTATAAAATAGGTTTAGTTGTGGCAGATAATGTCACGCAAGAAAGCGATGACGATAATGCTGAAAAGAAACCTAAGGAGAAGGTAGATGACACTTGGAGACGATTCCGTGACACGATGAATATAAGGGAAGAAGCATTTGTTAAGAGAGTTAATGATTTGATTGCCAAGAAGAATGGAATAGTTGAAAAGCAAACCGCTTCATGATTATTTCCTTTTATCTTTGAATTTCCCGCCCCCAATAACTATATTAAGTCAGCAAACCCCTAAAACAATCCAAATATGCTGACTATTGATGACTTGGGCAAGAGAAAGCCCTACAATTACAAAGAAATCGTGGAGTTCGACTTTCCGGACTACTGGAAAGCCGCCAACGATAGTGTCCTCCGTGCGGACGCCATCCAAAAGATGATTGGGAAGGTGCTGCCCCTCTTTCATGACCACCTGCCTGCCGACACCGAAAAATGGGGGTCGGAGAAGGCCAAAAACCTCTTGGTGAACTACCTCAAGCTGCGCACCCTCTACGGCTTCGGCCACTATATCTGGGAAACAGCGAACCGCCTGTGCCACGAACTGGCCAAAAGCAGTAACGATGGCGACTACGACGGCGTCGAAAAGGCCAAAACAGACCTGAGAGCCCTCTTCGAGACCATCAACAAAGTGGATGTCGCCGACATCGTGCAAGACCAGGAGACAGGCTTCGAGAAACTGAAACAAGCCCTCGGCCGCACCGATTTCCATGTCATGCGAGGACTTGATAGCGAGGGCCGGCACACCACATGGTCGTTTGGTGACATCGTCGGGACGCTCGAATACTATGAAACGGCTTCAATAGCCATAGATCCCATGCCTTTGCCCACCATCCCACGCAGGGATGACATGGCTATCGAAGCCTACAACAACCTATGGACTGCAGCTCTTCACGACATAATCCCCACCGAACCCGACATCGCCGGCCTGATGGAATCGGATGAGGACAACAAAACGGTGAGGATGTATTGATTTTCTTTTTGAATTCTTTCAAAAGTTCACTATTTTTGCCGTTGAAAAACCGCAAATGACATGAAAGGACTCTCCAAATCACGCTACACCGCCTTCTGCCAATGCCCAAAGAACCTATGGCTGAAGGTGTTCGAACCCGAAAAGGCCACCGTTGACCCCGCGCTTGAAGCCCGCTTCGAGCAAGGCAACAGGGTGGGTGACCTGGCCATGCAACTCTTCGGCGACTATGTCGATGTGACCACCACAAACCCTGAAGGCAACCTCGACCTCACCGCCATGGCCGACAAGACCCAACAGGAGATGGCCAACGGCACCGAGAACATCTGCGAGGCCTCGTTCGCCCGCGACGGGCACTACTGCGCCGTCGACATCCTGCGCCGCAACGGCGACGGATGGGACATCTACGAGGTGAAGAGCA
>Ga0310697_10003161_pt1 | contig 16808 bp, 1 predicted proteins | sample 172DNAGHGlowgp2_FD_203883 | JGI IMG/M metagenome (GOLD analysis project Ga0310697, IMG submission 203883) | Sheep rumen microbial communities from Palmerston North, Manawatu-Wanganui, New Zealand - 1728 DNA GHGlow gp2 (v2) (version 2) | ecosystem: Host-associated > Mammals > Digestive system >... | reverse complement strand
TTTAAAAAAAGATTAGTTATTTTTATAATTAAAAAATAGTTAATTAAATTGTTTATAAGCCAATTTACTTTATGAATGAAAAAAAGTTTACTTTCTATATAATATTTAATTCAAAAGCATACAAAATTTAATAATTATTTATGAGTAAGATTCCAGAAATTGATATAATTTCAAAATATAAAAGAGAAGGAATAAACTTTGAAGATAAATATATTGAGGGAAATTTCGTTAAAACAAAAGAAGCATTAGAAAGAGTTCAAAAGATTGAAAATTTTCTTGAGGCAGATATTCCAATTGTTTTAGAGGGAGATACAGGAACTTCAAAGACTAAATCAGTAGAAGTCTATTGTTGTATTAAAAAAAAAATGAACAAATTTATAAGATTTAATTTAAGCTCTGAAACAACAATAGAAGATTTAATGGGTAGATTACTTTCATCAGGAGATAGTTGGTCGGGATTTAATTTTGTTCCTGGGCCTTTTATTGAAGCTTATGAAAATGGGTACATTCTATTGCTAGATGAAGTCAATTTAGTTCAAAAGAATATCATTCAATCAATACAATATGGAATAGATTCAAAAGTTCTTTATATTGAAGTTAATGGCAAGATGCTAAAATATAAAAAGTCTAAAGATTTTAGAATCATATGCACACAAAATCCAAAATCTGGAGGGTTTGTTTCTATTAGAGAAGATTTATCCGAATTTTTGCAAAGATTCCAAGTTATATATTTTGATAGATTTTCAGCTCAAGAATTAAATAATATAGCTTTATTAATTCATAAAAAAAAACAAATATCTGATGAGATTACTGTAAATCAAATTGGAAACTTTCATTATGAATGGACAGGTTTAGAAATTTCTAAAAAAAGTCCTCAATGCTTTACTATTAGAGATTTAAGTTCAGCTATTACATCTTTAAATGCTATAACTCCTAGCCAGTCAATTTTTTGTTTTTATGGCTCTAGATATGAATATAATGAAAGAAATTATATGAAAAATAATATTTTGAAAATCAAATATCCAAAATTATATAGTGAAGAAAAATTTGATAACCTACCTCTCGATTTTCCTAAATGCTTTGGAAGTGAAACTGTTAAAAAGGCATATTATTATTCAAGAATAGCCTTTGAAAATGGAAGGCATGTTCTATTCACTGGGAAGCAAGGAATAGGTTTAACTCAAATTGCTAAATATATAGCTATGAATAATTCACTTGATGAAAAAAAAATATTTTGTTTTATATTTACCCCAGAAACTACTTTTTCAGATTTATTTGGGGGATATATACCAAATCCAAGAACAGATACAGGAGCTGAAATAACTATTTGGAAGGAAGGTATTTTAAGTCAAGCAATTCAAGGGAAGCAATTTGGGATATTTATCAATGTTCACTCAGCTCCTCCTAAGATTTTAGAAAGGTTAAATCCTTTATTGGAACCTCAAGACTATCCTAAAAAAGAATTTAACATTCCTGAAAATACAAAAAATAATAAAATTGAAATTTCTCCAGCTTTTCATTTTATATGCACATGTGACATTAAATATCTTAATCAAATATCACCAGCATTTTTAAATAGATTAAGTATAATTAATTTAGATGAACAACTTAAAAATTTGGATGGATATAATCAAATTGATTTTATAAAAAAAATAGTATCAAATGAAACTAAAGAAAATATTCCAGATGAATTAATGTCCGAATTTATTAGAGAATTTCATATAATTTATAAAAAGGAACAAGGAAATTTTAATTTATCTAAATTTGCTGTATTTGTCAAATCTTGTCTCAGAATTTATTTTTCTTTTAAAGATATTAATTTGCAAACTTTAGTTCAATATGTAAAAAATATACTAATTGGAGAAAAAGTATTAATTATTCCTAAAGAAATAAAAAATAAATTTACAAATTTATGCAAAAATATAAGAACAAGGGAAAAATTTTATTTTCAAAATTCTCCCAGTTTAGAAAATTTAATGATTAATTTATATGTATGCTCTTTATGCAGATTGCCTGTAGTTCTAGTTGGCCCTACAGGAGTTGGTAAAACTAGTATGGCAAGAGCTCTATCCGAAATAATAAATACAGATAAAGAAAACCCTTTTATAATGTTTTCCTTTAGTTTAGAAACTCAAATTAGTGATTTATTTGGAACTTTAACAATTGAGCAAGGAATTCCTAAATCAATTCCTGGCCCCTTGTATAGAGCATATCAAGAAGGAAATATATTTATTGCAGATGAATTTAATTTAGCCGAAGATTCTATTTTACAAAGTGTTTCTATTGTTTTAGAATCTAGTGATTTAGGCTCAAATATAATTATTCCAGGATTAGGAGAAAACCCAAATTATAACAAAGGATTTTTTTTTATTGCATGTCAAAATGATATTCAAACAAAAGGAAGGAGATTACTTCCAGAAATTATCTCAAAAAGATTAATATCATTTGAATATCCTGAGCCAAATCAAAGCGAAATTGAAGCAAGTTGCCTTGATATTGCTAAATATGAATTATTTAAGGATTCTGAAGAGGAATTGAAAGTAAATTTCGCAAAAAAAATATCACATTTTATGTTTTTATTAAATGAAAAAAAAGAGCCAGAAATAGGCACTTGGTCAATGAGAAATATAAGAAAATTATATAGAAGAATTAAATTACATAAATCAAAGATTGATTCAAAAGAGTATATAAATGTTACATATAATCATCAAATTGTCTTTTTTCTTCTTCAATCAATAAATCCGAGTAGGAGAAATGAAAAATTAGAAATAATTTTAGATTTGATGGAGAAATCATTTAATATTTTAAAATCAGAAAGGGAATCTATTAAGAATTGTATTAAAGGAATTCCTGAATTAAAAAGAAAAAATGATGAGTTATATTTATTCAAAGATGATGTAGGAATTAAAGTAAGTGAATTTATTGGAAATAAATTAAAGGATTTTGATGAATTAAGCTCATTTTTGGAATCTTTGTTTTATTGTTTATTTAGTGATAAAAATGAACCTTTACTATTATTAGGTCCAACAGGCTACAAGTCTTTTTTATGTAAGATATTATTACCAAATAATCCTTCAGTTATTAACTTATATAATGAGACTTCATTATCTCAGTTGCTAGGGTCAATTACTCTAACAGATTCTTTAAATTCAAAATATTTTTATCTCAGTAAAATTTTAGAAATATGTCAAAAATCTGATGAAATTGAAAAATTAAGTGAATATATTAAATATATTCCTATAAGAGTAACTAATGAGGAAGAATTAGAAAAAGAAATGGAAGAAGAAATGAAAAAAATAAGCCAATATGAAGAAAATGTTTTAAAATCAGAAGAGGGAGACAATTATGAGGATGAGAAAGTTAAAAAAAGGAAAGTAATTATTAAAAAAAAGAGGAAAAATCAAAATAACTTTGAAAAAAAAAATGAAGTAAATGAAAAGGAAATAAAGTTTGTAGAATTTAAAAGTGAAATTGAGAGGATAATTAAGTCAGCAAAAGAGAAATATAAAAATTCCATTTCTATACACGAAGTATTAGATAATCTTAAAAAAAAATTATTTGAGACAATAATAAAAAATACAGATAATTTATTTGGTAATTTTACAGCAATATTTAAAGAAGGAATATTACCAAATAAAATTTTACTTCAGCAGCCTTTAATTTTTAAAAATATATCTAATTTAAAACCTCAAGTTCTTGAAAGATTTAATGACTTAATAAATTTTGAGCCAAAATTAACAATGAATGAAGATTTTTGTAATACATATACTGGAAAAAATAAGGAATGGAGTGATTTCAATGAAAATTTTAGAATTTATGCCACATCTCAATTAGAAAATTTTTCCAATCTTTCAGATGCGACAAAATCAAGATTTTCAATTATTCAAACAACACAATATTCAGACAAAGAAAAAGATATTGTATGTAAAATATTTTATCCTGAAATTCCAAAAAAACTATTTTCTTTTATGGAAGTATATAAACACAATTTCAAGAAAAAGCAATTAAATATTTCAGAAATTATAAAAATAATTTTACTATACAAAAGATTATTAGATAATAATGATATAGAGGACAATGAAAATAAAAAGGAAATGTATTTGTCACTATCTATATATAAATCATTATATCCTTTAATGAAAACAGGAAAAAAAAAGGAAAAATTTATAGACATATTGAAGAGGATCTTTAATCAATCAGATGATTACAAATTTTTGTCAAAGAAAAAAGCAAACTTCACTCCTTTTAAATTTATTGATAATAATCTTTATTCTGATTATACTGATTTATCAATAAATTATGCGAAAATTAAGGAACCAAATGAAGAATTAGTCTTCACAGATCCATTTAATCAAATGCTAGATGCAATTCATTTTGCATATTTAACTAAGTATCCTTTAATAATTGAAGGGCAAACAGGCTTTGGAAAAAAAACAGCAATAGAATACTTTGAAAAATGTTTGAATTTTGATGAAGACGATGAGGATTGTCTTATTGTTCATTTTCCTTTATCTAGTTCTACAACAATAGATGATTTATTCTGTAAAGTTATGCCAATAATAAAAGAAGATGGTGAATTATCATTTGAAGAGACACCATCTAATTTTTTAAAGGCAATAAATAAAAAAACATGTAAACTTTATACAATTGTTGTAATAGAAAATTTGGAACAAGCATCTAAAAATATATTAGAATCATTAATACCTGTTTTCAGCAGTAATCCCGAAGAAAAAATAATTTTACCTAATGGAAAAGAAATAGATAAAGGAAATTTCATTTTATTGGCAACGTTTGACCCATCAACTAAAAATACATCGGCATTGAATTCTTTGATTAAAGGAATTCTTGATTCCTCTATTTTATTTTCTTTACCTGATTTTGGAATAGAAGATTATAAAACATTATGCAATCATATTTTTAAAAATGATATATTCAAAAATGAAATAAATAATTTTATTGATGATATTTTGAAGTTAACTAACTTACTATATAAAGAAAATATTAAAGAAAGAATTACAATAAATGATTTATATAAATTCTATAATTTTAGAAAAGAAACAATTAATATCATTGATTATCAAAGTATATTTAAATTATTATTTATACAAAAATTCACTGGTTTAATAGATTTAAAATTAATATCTAAAGAATTAAATTACAATTATTATGATAGTATTTGGACTGATTTATGGCCAAAATTTAAATTCATTGTTGAAGAAGGCGAAATTTTTAAATTTATTATTGAGCCTTTTACTGGAAGTAATAAAAATATATATTATGAGGCAGATAATTATATTTATAATAAACTAAATAACTTAATTTCTTTATCTAAAGAACAAAGAATATCCATTATATTTTTAATTTTATCTGTTAAATGCGGTCTACCATGCATATTACAAGGCTCTAGTTATTCTGGAAAAACTCATTTAATTAAATTACTTGCAGAGATATTGGGAAAAAAATTAGAGATTATACAGTTAAATAATGATTCTGGAATAACTTTATTAACCGGGCAAAAATCCCCACAATCTAAATTAAATAAAAAGAAAATAGATAATATAATTGACATTTTTAAAAAGACAGATAAAATTGAAGATTTAAATAAATTTTATGAAGGGATTCTTGATTTAAATAAACCAAATGAATGGAAGCCTTCTCAGTTTAAAGAGTTATTAAAAAAAATTAAAGAATTTCCTATAGATATTAAAGCAGCATATTTTGAAAAATTACAGGAGATTAAAAAATGTTTAAATGAGCAATTATCATTTATAAATCATTTAGAGGAAGAAAAAACTAAATTTATAGACTCTTTAGAACAAGGTAATTGGGTATTGCTTGATGGAATAGATGCAGCTCAACCAGAATTATATGAAAAGATAATATCTTTATGCTCATATAATCCAACATTAAATTTATATGAGAAAGGTCCAAATTATATTTATAGCTACAAATCTAAAGATTATAAAATTAATAATAATTTCAGACTTTTTATTACTTATAATAATAAAACAGTAGAGCCAAATAAAAGACTATCATCAGGATTTTTAAATAAATGCCTTGTTTTCTCATTACCTGAGTTAGATAATTCAATTAAATCAACTGCTTTAATTTTATATGGAAAATTTAAATTAGGGAAAAATGCAGATGAAATCATTAATGATGAAGAAAATGATAATTTGGAGGATGACAATCAAGAAGACGATGAAAATATTGAAGTCGATCCAGAAGTTATTGAAGGTACTAATTTACAACCTCTTTCAGAAGATGACAATTTATTAAAAGAATTAGCTTGTAGGTTTGCTAAAGTGCATATTACTGCAAAGAAAGAAAGTAAAAGGTATTCAGATGATTTTTCGGGTAAAAAAATATTTACATCTAGTTCAATTAAATTTATTTATAATATTGTTAAAAATAAAATTGAAAATTTAGAAGATTGCATTATTTCTGTTATAGAAGATTGCTACTATTATTCATATAAGAATATCAGTAACAGAGAAAAATTTAAAAGTGAATTAATAAAAGCTTTCTACTCAAAACCATCAGAAGAATTAATGCAATATTTAAGAAATATTGAGCATAATGTTGATAAAAAATATTCTCCTATATATAATGCTCTAAAAGCATTTTCTATTGATAAAGAAACTAAACTAGACTTTAAAGATATATTTACAAATCTTTGTTTAGTATTATTTGGTCATTTAGAATCAATAATAAAGGAATTTCAAAATATAATATCATCTATTGATTTTAATCATCCTTATTTTACTATCTTTACTATTATTTTAAATTTGATTAAGGCACTAAACAATCCTCTAAAGGATAGTCAATCTAAAGATAAAATATCTAATAAATCTTTAGAAAGTTATCTTCATGATGAAGTTGATTTTAGAATTCCACAAAGAAACTTTCTTATTTTCGGAAAAATATTAATGAATTATAAAATTAATTTTAGTTATAAAAATTTTGAAGATCTAAATGAAAATATAATTCAAAATATAGAACAATCTAAACAAAAGATTTTTGATATTTTTTATATTTCTCTTTTATATTTAAACCATGAAATTTATAATTCAAATAATGAAAATGAAGAAAAAGCTAAAAAAAATAAAGAAAGCTGGTTTTATAGAATTCCTAAATTTTATAGAAAATTATTTAAAATTATTCATAATTTTATTACATATAAAGATTTATATATACCAGATAATATAGAAGATGAGTCAATAAAAGAATTGGTATTTAATGAAATTAATGAATTCTTTGAATGGTTCAGAAAAATAAATAGCTTAATTGAAAACAAAACTTTTATTAATGTCATTAATAAGGGAAAGAATTATAATTTTAGAAATGATATTAATTATGTTAATGAAGACGATAAAAATAATGTTAATCAAATGATGGAAAAATTAACTAGTTTCAGAGATAAAGATTGTTTATTTATTGAAAAATATAGTAGTTCATTTTATAATTATATAAGAAATATTATGGATAATTGGTGTTCAAAATATAGTGATTATAAAAAGCAAGTCTTTGAAATTTTTATTATGTATAATGAAATAGAAGAACTAAAACCACTTAAAATAAAATTAGAAGAATTGAATAGCAAAATTGGTAAATCACTAGAAAGTACATCAAACAAAAAGTTGCTAAATGCTTTATCAAAATATATTAAAGAAATGAATGAATCTAAAAATAAAGAAGAATTACAAAATACAATAGATCTTGTTCAAAACATTTTAAAAGGATTAGTCAAAGTTCCAAATAATAAGGTAAAAAATGATTTAATTAGACTTCCAAGATTATTTGATTCAGAATCAAATTTTGAGACAACCGATGAACAAAAAATTATTAAATGTCTTATAGAATATAGTGAATGTAAAAATCTAATAGAAAATATTATGAAAAATCGAAATAAAATATCATCTTTACAAAATTTAGAGCAAATATCTGATACTATTTATGAAATAATATTTAGACAGATAAGCGAAAATAAAATAAATATAAAAACTAAAAAAGAAAATTTAAAAATTATAGATTTAATACTTAATTCAAACTTGCTTTATAATATAATTAATATAGATCCAAAATACTCAAGTGGGAATAAAATAATAGATATGATTAATAAAACAATTAAAAGAAAGGATGTTGAAAGAAAAAATCTAAGTTGGGCTTATTCATTATCAGTAAATTATTATCCTTCTTTTTTATTAAATATTCCTAATTTTTCCCCAAGTGATTTAATTCCAATGTTTGCAATAAAATTACCAAATGGAAAAATCCAGCCAGGGATTTTATTAAAGGAAAATAATATTTTCTTGATGAATAAAGAAAATAATGCTTTTATGGAAAGCATTACAAAAATTGAAAACCCGAAATCATTTAAGGATTGTTTAAATAAAATACTTCTATCTTTTGTTCAAAATTTTTCACAACTTTTTAACATTACAAGAAATGAAATAGAAAAAATTTATAAAGAAATCAAAAAAAAAGATATAAATAATCAATCTTTAATCAATATGATTGAAAAAATTAATTGGGATAATATTAAAGAAGGAAAAACTTTATGTAATATTTTTGGGAAAATTAAAAAATTATTTAATTGCAATTTAAAGCCAAATAATGAAGATTTAAATAGTCTCAATTATGATGATACCTTTTTTATCAAAGAAGATTGGTTAATAAAAAGTATATCACAACAAAAAAATTATCCATTCATTTTTTTATTTTTCTTAAAATATCCAGAATGTGAAAGAGAATTGAGATATTATTTAAAAAATATAATAGGAGATAAAGATAAATTTCCTTTATTTTTACTAATTTTTAGATTTTATTCCTCAGATATAATTATAAAAGATGATTTTCCAAGGGATAATAATTTATCAGCAAAAATAAGCAATATAATCAATGATGAATTAATTAGATTATTTAATTCAGGAAAGCAAAGTAATTCTCTTGATTGGTGTGGACTTTATATCGACGATTATAATTTAATAAACCCTAGAGTTAAATTAATTAAAAAGTATTTGGAGCTAATATCAGATTTTAAACTCTCTAAAGAAAAATTCGTTTTTGAAACTTATAAAAACATTATTTCAGATTTTGCTAAAAAAATAGTAAATATTATATATGAAGGTAAAATAAATGACATTTTTCAAATGAATTTTAATGAACTAAAAGAATTAGATGTAATTGTTGATTTATATGATAAATTTGGCCGGTTATTAAAAAAAGAACTAACTGAAAAAATATGTAAATTTCCTTTAGAATTTTTGGAAACATTATTAAATATTTCAAACCTGTTGTCTGATTTAAAATATAAAGATATTGAAAAAAAATTAATTCAAGCAATTAAAAAAGATTATAAAAATGAAAAAGAAAATCAAAAAAATATAAAAATAAATGAAGAAAGAAATAAAATAAATCATGAATTATCAAAAATAACAGAGGATACAAAAATTTATAATGAGCTTTTGAATAATTTAATGAAGAGATCAAAATATAATTTAGAAGAATTTCAAAATGATTGCAAACGAGTAAAAACTATATATGAAAAATATCAATCATGTGATATCTTTGAAAAAAATTCTAAGAATAAGTTTTGTTTTAAAGAGCTTATCAGTAATGGAAGATATTATAATAATTATTATTATAGTTATTATAGACAAGAGACATACACTTTTTTACCACAAGATGTAGAATCTAAAAATAGAGCTGAAAAATTTCAAGAAAAATCAATATACAAAATTAATGAAAGTAAATTGGAAAACTACACACAATCATTATTTAAAAAAATAAAAAATTTATTTAGCAAAAAAGTTGATATATCTTTAAAAATGAAAATTTCAGGAAAAGAAATAAATATAGATAATTTAGATAATGATGAAATTATCACAAGTGTTAAATATTTTTTATCAAGATTAAATAATTCTTTAAAGAAAATTTCTTTAAAACAAATGGACTCAATTTTAGACAAGAGGAAAAATATATTAGAAAAAATTAAATCTGAAAAAAATCATATGGAAAAACTAAAACTTGAAAAGAACTTAGAAGAATATAATGAATCTATATCTTCATTTATTAAAACAACTTTTAATGAAATTAAAACTCTAAAAAATACACTTTCTAAGACTAATCTTGAGACTCCTAAATTTCTTAATCTTCTTAATTCTCCAAAAGAAACTGAAGAAGTTTGCAAAGTTTTTCAAGAATTAAGAAAAAATATTATTATTTATTTCTCCAAAATAATTGAGAGAGGAGAGGAATATGAAAACTATAAGAATTCTATTAATGAAGGATTAGAATTTATAGGGAAAAAATTCAATTTGAATATTAATGGTTTTCCAGATAAAAAACTAAATATTTCATTTAACAATTTTAAAACGAAATTTTATTCTACACCATATATTTCTTTATCAGAAGATTCAAAAAGCATAAACTTTTCATTTAATGAATTAAAGTACGAATTAGGCCCTATTATACCTTCTTTATATTATAATAGGAATTTCAAATTAAATATTGTCTCTTTCGTTAATATAAAATTGAATGCCTCTATAGAAGTAAAAAATTCAGAAAGAGAAAAAGATTTTTTAAAAATTTCCAGTAACATTAATCCATTAAATCCTATTGAAATAATTTATTCGTATCCTTTGAATAGTTGTGAAAAGAATTCTATTTTAAATTATAAGGGAAATATTAATATAAAAGCACAAAGAGAAAATATAGAATGCCAGATTCCTTTTGATTTTTTAGTTACTTTGATTCCTCTCCAAGTTTTATTTGAATGTTCAGAGGAAATAGATTTTGAGGGGGGTTACTTTAATTTTAATAAAAAATATTTTATTGGAGGCCAAAAAATTTTTTTCAAAATTACAGTACCAAATACAAAATTAGATAGTAAATATTTTTCTGATAAATTTTATTTAATAAATGAAAATGATAATGAATCTGAAAAGCCTATTATAGAATATGCTAAAGAGAATGAAAAAATTTCATTAACAATCCCTAAAGTTAAATCAGGACAAAAGAAAATAAGTGGAGAATTAGGATTTTGTATCTCAGATAAATTAAAAATACTTATGAAATTTAATTCAATTATTAAACCTTTTGAATATACTTTTCAATCTTATGATTATATTAAAAAAGAATTTGACCCAGATTTTTTTACAATATATTCTTATCCAGGCCTAACAAAATTTTCAATTAATTTTATGGTGTGTTTCAAAAATAACTATGGCGAACATTCAATAAAAATAAATTATCCAAAAGAAAGTAAGATTAAATATGATTTAGTTATGGGAGAAAAAATAATATCTTTTAAGAAGAAAAATACTTTTATCATAGATATTAGTAATTTTGAAGATTTAGATGAAGGAGTTGGAAAAGATGAAATTAATGTTATAATAGATGGAGATGAAGCAAGAATAAAAAAATTAAGAATAAAAATTAAAAAAAATGGATTAAAATATTATTTATATAACAAAAATCAAGAAAAAATCGATTTTACTACATTTAACAAATCATTGCATGAAGAAAAAATAAAGATAAACCCTTTCAATTCAGAAAATATAGAAAACTATGAAATAGTATTAAAAAGTAAATATTTAAATTTGTCTAGTAAATTTATAATAGAAGAAGATGATTTCATAACTTATTATTATATTGAAAATAATAAATTAAAATTTAAAAAAGAGAAAGCTTGCTATAAATATAATTATAATATTTTAATCATTGAAAGGAGACTTTTTAAGGAATATTTTTGGTTCCCATTTTCAAGTGATTTAGGTGAAAAAGCATTTGATATTTTAGATAATGGAGAAGATAGAGCAAATAAAGCAGAGGAAATATTAAAAAAATTAAAGAAGACAGATATGAAGGATTTTATTGAAATATTTCTTGATGAAAAAATTTCCTTGACCTCAAAAATTGAATTTATTAAAAAGTTAAGTAAATTATTTTATGAAGAAGAAAAAAAAAATCTTGAAAATTTATTAACTCTAAACCGTTCTAATGCTCAAAGAATTCATTTTATTAATATTATTATAGAACTGCATAAAATTTTATATAATAAAATTAATTATATAAAGAAATGCAAATATAAATTAAATGATGATTTAAAAGAAGATATAGAAAAATATGTGAATGAACATCAAAAATCTGATGAAAATATTTTAGAAGTTAAAGAAAAAGATGATGAAATTTCTCATGAAAATGAAAATGAACTACCCTGTTGGATTTTTAATGAAAATTCAATGAATCCACAAAATATAAAAAGAGATGAAATAGATTTTAATACTAGTGAAAAAACAAAAAATTTAGGCCAAATTAAAAAAGAATTTAAATTAACAAAAGAATCTTTCACTTTACCAAAAATAGACAACTTTGAAAATATTGATGATATAATTAATATGTTTAAAAAACTCACATTAATATCACAAGCTTTTCCTTTATTTATTAATGAATTAGATGAGGAAGAAGGCTCTGAATTATTTAACAAATTATATTCAGTATATATTTCTAGAAAAAAATTTCAATCCTCAATAATTTCAATTGAGAATGAAAATTTTAATAAAGCTTTTATTAATTTATGTGCTTTGCTATCTAAAAATGGTGCTAACCTAAAAAATTTTGAAATTGATTTAAGTTCCCATGAATGGAAAAATGACTTGAAATTAATAAATGCTCCTGAACCAAATTTAATTAATATTCGTCCAAGTTGTTGGATTACTAAAAAAGAAAGATTTAAAATAGAAAGTGAAAGTCGTAAAAATATTTTTGAAGATGTAAAAAAAGGAAATGATGAAGTTTATGATACTTTAATAAAAGAAAAGATGAAAATTAGACAAAAAATAATTCCAAAAAATATTATGAAAAAAAGTAAATTATATACAAAAACTATAGGAAAAGAAGATAAAGAAGGAAATGATTTTTTATATTTAAAAGAAGGAAATTTAGATAGTGAAGATGAAGAAGAAAAAGCAAATGAAGATAATATAGATGATGATTCAAGAAGCATTAAAGTTAAAGAAACTAATTATTTAACTAAAATAGATGATGAGACAAAAAAGCGTGAACAAAAAAAAATTGCAAATTTAAAATATATTATTAGGGAAATGAAAAATTATTCTCAAAAGCATCTAACATTACCAAATGAATTTGATGAGGAAATTCCTGAAAACAAAATTAATAACTATTCTATTAATCAAAAAGGTATTAAAATTCCAGTTGCAGATTTAAAAAGAAATTCTTTAATAATTGCATTTAAATTATTCAAAATGGTCATAGATTTAAATAAAGACTTTTCTCAAATTTGCTGTATTATTGGAATAGATTGTAGTCGTTCTATAAGTGTGGAAAATAAAGTGTTACATACTTTTTTAGCAACTTGTTTTGCAGAATGCTTTAATGCTTTAGAAATTCCTTATTCTGTTGTTATATTTGCAGATTATAAGTTTCAATATATAATAAAGAGTTTCGAAGAATCTCATTCAGAATATATATCTCAAAGAATTTTTGATTGTATTATGGTAGAAAGATTTAAAACAAGATTATCAGATGCATGCTATTTTATCAAAGAAAAAGTCAAAAATAATTTCAAAGAAAATAGAGCTATTTTTATGATTTCAAATGGATTAGATGCAAAATTAACAATTGGGAAAGAATGGGCTAGCTTATTTATAGATCAAAAAACATCTTTTGGATTTTTTTTTATTGAACCAAATATTAAAGAATTAAATAATGATAATGATGTTAAATATCTCAAAAAAGTTTGGGAAAAATTTAAAAAAGATTCAGGCATAATTTTAACTTCCCTTAGTAAAGAAAATATTTTAAATTGTAATTTGAATTTTCTAGAAACTTTTATATCTGTATTTAATTCTTTGAATTCAAAGTCAAAAAGTGAATCAACAACTTTTATTCCTAATTTCAAAGAAAAATATAGTTTGGAACTGAACCAAATAAATGAATTTAATGGAATATCAAATAATCCAGAAGATTTTGTTTTTGTTCAAAATAATTATCATATTCAATCTAAAAATAAATATAAAGATGAAATAAAAATAAATACTATTTTTTATCCATCAAAAATAGATTATAAAGATGAAAATGAAGAAAATGAAATAAAACTTAGTTTAAACAAAATATTAGAACCTTTAGAAAATATACAATTGAATCAAATGGCTTCCTTTTTCCCTCCAAATAAGCCTTCAACTTATGCGCCCTCAATTAAAGGTACAAAATTTAATATTTTAGGTTTGATGAATTTTTGTTTAACTAATGGCCAATATAAAAAAATATATTTAGAAAAAATAGCTGGATTAAAAAGAGATTATAGAATAAGTATTGTAATTGATTCTTCTATATCTTGTTTCAGTGATATAATGTTAGCTCATTCATTTAATACAATAATATATCTTCTTAAATTAATTTATTTATTAGATATTCCCTTTTTTGATTTAATTGTTGCAACAAATTCTTCTCCAAATGTGATTTGTTGTGGAGTAGATTCAACAAACTATTTATCAAATAAATCTATTGTTTGGGAAGCGTTAATAAGTGCTTTATCAGAAAATCCAAAAAATTGCAATCTAATGGACGCAATAAAAATAGTTAGGAAATTTAAATCTTTATCAGTTGTTAAAAAAAGTGTTTGCTTCGTATTAACTGATGGTTTATATGATTTTAATACAATAAATTCTTTAAAAGATTTAGTTAATTATGTAGAAGAATCAAATATTGATATATATGGAATTGGATTAGGATTGTATCCAAAACAATTAAGTGAAATATTTTCAAAATGTATTTGGTGCTCTAATCAGAAAAGTTTAGGGAAAGCTCTTTCTGTTTTTTTAGGAAATGAAATAAAATATGAAAAAAAGATAATACCATTGGATAAGGATATATCAATAAAAGAATTAAATAAAATATTTGAAAATTTATCAGGAAATCCAGGTGAGTTTATTAGACATAAAGATTTGTATGGATATTTAGATAATAAAGAATTTTATAATGAATCAATGGAAGATACTGTAAATAAAGATGAGTCATGTTCTGGTTTGAAAAAAAATCCAGAATTAACAAATTCTAATGCAATGATTAAAAAAGGTATGTTAAAAGGATTAAAATGTCTATTATGTTGTTTTTGGAGTAAAGATATTGGCGACAGAATAAAAGAAGAAGATTTTATGTACCCAAAATATTTAACAGAAAGATATTTTTCAGAAAGGCACTGCCTAAAAGAAGCATTTTTATATTATGAAGTAGATTTAAAAGTGGTCACAGACTATAAATCTGGAATTGAAGAAATGATGACAGGAAAATATTATGCTTGTTGGATAATATGTGGTGGCAATACTGGAAAGTTACCCAATGGAGGAAATGCAAATTTAGTTGGCCAATTTGTAGATTGCACAATCAAATTTTGGAAGCATGGAGGAGCATTAGTTTGGTTTGGAGATAATGATCCTCTATTCTATGAAATGAATTTATTTTTAGAAAGAGTAGAATTTCCTTCTAAAACAAAAGTTAGATTTCATGGAAATGCCCCAGGAGAGGCCAATATGCTTAAAGGTAATATTAATAATAATAAATATTTATGCTTTGATGAATCTAAATATTTTAATGATGGAAAGCATCAAAGATTTAGTTTAGGGCATAATTTAAATTCTATCTATTTAGGTAGAACTATTTCCTATGTTAATAATAAAAATGATATATATCCATTCCTCCCATTTGGTTATGATGATAAAGGAAATTTAACTATTTTATTTTATCCCTCAAAAAATGATTGCGATAATGGAGATATTATATTGGATGGGGGATTTACAAAATTATTTAATGAGATAGATAGTAATGGAACTTATAGATATCTATTAAATATAATTTCTTGGACAACTCAATATACAAGAAGATATGCAACATCAGAAAGTGAAAATTGGTGTGAAGCTTTCAGTCTTCAATCATTCTCTTTTCCTATAGATGAAACTGTGATATGGAAAGAATTTAGTCATAGTATTTCAGGTGAATTTGATATAGTTTATATGGTAGATGCAACTGGGTCAATGTCAGGCTATATTCAAAATGTGAAAAATCAGTGCATCAATATTTCTCAAATATTAAAAAGAAAATTTCCACAATTTGATTTTAATTTTGGTTGTATTTTTTATAGAGACCCAATTGATTCTCCTTCTGATAGAAATGAAATCATTCAATTAACAAATAATATGATAAATCTTCAAAATAGAATTGGCTCAATTAAAGCATATGGAGGAGGAGATGAGCCGGAAGATTGGGTTGGAGCTTATCACTTAGCCATTAATAATATAGCTTGGAGAAGGGGAACAAAATTAATTATTCATATTGCTGATGCTCCAGCGCATGGGTCACTGTATTGTGGATATAATAATCATAATGAAGTTCAAAATCAATTATCTCCTTTAATACAAAAAATTGCTCTAATGGGGATTAAGATATATGCTTTTCAAATAAATGATAGGGTTAGAAATAGTTTTTGCATGTGTAAATCTATTCATAAGGGTGAATATTTTATTAAAGATTTTAGTCAAATGACTTATGATAATATTTCAAATAATTTTTCTTCATATATTGTTGAAGCTGCTATTTATGCTGCACCAAAAAAATAGATTAATATAATTTTTGCATTTAATTAATAATAAAAATTCAATAAAAATAATTTATTTTATTATTAAAATAAAAACAAGATTAAATAAAAAAAGTTTTAGTGGGGATTGGGGATTGGGGATTGGGGATTGGGGGTTGGGGGGTTGGGGTTGGGGGGCAGGGGCCGACACCCC
>Ga0310697_10003160_pt1 | contig 16808 bp, 9 predicted proteins | sample 172DNAGHGlowgp2_FD_203883 | JGI IMG/M metagenome (GOLD analysis project Ga0310697, IMG submission 203883) | Sheep rumen microbial communities from Palmerston North, Manawatu-Wanganui, New Zealand - 1728 DNA GHGlow gp2 (v2) (version 2) | ecosystem: Host-associated > Mammals > Digestive system >... | reverse complement strand
CTCTACATCTGCAAACTCGACGGCCGCACGCTGCCGTCGGACGTCATGCAGGCCAATGATTATCTCATCAAACTGCTGAAGAAAGAGACGAAGAACCAGACGATATACCAGAAGGCGCTGTCGGCCATCATCCTCGATTCACCTCTTTATATCAAAAGCCTGAAGGAGTACACCGTCTACAAGGAGGAGATGGGGCGCTACTATGACACGCCGCGCGCTGGTTACTCCTGGCGCGACTACCGCATACCGACACAGGTAGCAGCCATTGAGGCCATCCAGCGCCTGACCCCCGCCGACCAGCAGACCCTCGACGAGATGCGCCGCTGGCTGTTGCAGGAGAAGCGCACCCAGGCTTGGGACACGCCGCTGAACTCGGTGGATGCTGTCTATGCTTTTATGGGGACACAGGGAACGACGAGTCCAATGGCGTCTCTGGGGCTAACGGGAGCTATGAGTAGCCTCAAGCTCGACGGTAAAGCCGTCGACACGTCGAAGGCCACCGCCGGCATCGGCTACGTGAAGACCGCCAACACCTATCAAGGCGAGAAGAGCTTCACGGCCGAGAAGACCAGCGAGGGCACGTCGTGGGGTGCCGTCTACGCACAGTTCATGCAGACCACGGGCGACATCGAAGACCAAGCCAGCGGCGTCAGCGTGAAGCGCGAGGTGCTGGATAGTCATCTCTCTCCTCTCTCCTCTCTCCTCTCTCCTCTCAAGGTCGGCGACCGCGTCACCGTGCGCCTCACCATCCAAAGCGAGCGCGACCTCGACTTCGTGCAGCTGCAGGACAAGCGGGCGGCATGCATGGAGCCTGTCCGTCAGCTGAGTGGCTACGACTGGCGCGGCGGTTATTACTGCACGCCTCGCGACAATGTGACGAACTATTACTTCGACCGTCTGCCCAAGGGCAAGCGCGTCATCGAGACCGAATACTATATTGACCGTGCCGGACAGTACGAGACGGGCACCTGCACCGTGCAATGTGCCTACGCCTCGGAGTATCGTGGCACGACACACTCTCAAACCATACAAGTAAGCAATGAATAACAAACTCATCATTTCAGCGCTGATGGCGCTCGCGGCGAGTAGCGCGGGTGCCCAGCGACTGTCGATAGATAACGCCACCGTCGACGTTGGCCGCACGGGCTACGAGATGCCCGTCACCGCCACCTTCGAGCTGCGTAACAAGAGTCTGCGCAAACTGCAGATAGAATCCGTGAAGCCCGACTGCAACTGTACGAAGGTGGAATACCCGAAGGGCGAGATCGGTGCCAACGACAAGTTCACCATCCGCATGACCTACGACGCCCGCCAGCTGGGACACTTCAACAAGCAGGCGGCCATCTTCTCAAACGGCTCGAAGAAGCCCGTCTACATCACCATGACGGGCGTGGTGCTGGCCGACCTTAAGGACTGGAGCGGCTCCTACCCGTACGACTACAACGGACTGCTGGGCACGGCCGACAACCTGGAGTTCGACAACGTCAACAAAGGTGAGGAGCGTACCTTCGAGATGCTCATCATGAACGCCGGTACACAGACGATGGAGCCCAACGTGCTGCACCTGCCGTCATACCTCACCGCTCAGGCATACCCCGAGAAGCTGAAGCCTGGCCACAGCGGGAAGATGGTCTTCACGCTCCACTCAGAGAAGATCCACGACTACGGCCTGACACAGACATCGGTCTACCTGGCCCAGCAGCTGGGCGAGAAGGTGAAGCCGTCGACGGAGATTCCCGTCTCGGCCGTCCTCTTGCCAACGGTGGTTGAGACGGCTCAGGCACCGGTGCTGGAACTGTCGGACACGACGCTGAACTTGGACTTCGGCAAGAAGTCGAAGGCGAAGGGCGAGATTCTCCTGAAGAACACGGGTGTCTCGCGGCTCGACATCACGTCGCTGCAAATGTTCACCCATGGTCTGAAGGTGACGCTCGGCAAGAGCCGTCTCATGCCGGGCGAGTCGACCAGTCTGAAGATTACCGGCGAGGCCAACGAACTGAAGAAAGCACGCTCCGTACCCCGTGTGCTGATGATCACCAACGACCCCAGACGGTCGAAAGTTGTCATTACGATTAAATCGAAGTAATATGGAACATCCCGAGAATAGCCCAGAGTACGCCGGACTGCAAGTGAACAGCGGCGTCAGCGAACAGCACATCGTCAACCCCTACCTGAAGCGCAACCGCTTCCGCCGGCATGAACTGTCGGTCGACGAGATGGTGGAAGGCATCCTGCGCGGCGATGTCACCATCCTCTCGCAGGCCGTCACGCTCATCGAGAGCGTCAATCCCGATCATCAGGCGAAGGCGCAGGAGGTCATCAACCGTTGTCTGCCCTATAGCGGCAAGAGCATCCGCGTGGGCATCAGCGGTGTGCCAGGCGCTGGCAAGTCGACGTCGATTGACGAGTTCGGCATCCATGTGCTGAAGAAGCACGGCGGCAAGCTGGCCGTGCTGGCCATCGACCCCTCCAGCGAGCGCTCGAAGGGCAGCATCCTCGGCGACAAGACGCGTATGGAGAAGCTGGCCCAGCACCCCGCGTCGTTCATACGCCCCAGCCCGTCGGCTGGTTCCTTGGGCGGCGTGGCGCGCAAGACGCGTGAGACCATCATCCTCTGCGAGGCGGCCGGCTTCGACAAGATCTTCGTCGAGACCGTCGGTGTGGGACAGTCGGAGACCGCCTGTCACTCGATGGTCGACTTCTTCCTGCTCATTCAGGTGGCCGGCACGGGCGATGAGCTGCAGGGCATCAAGCGTGGCATCATGGAGATCAGCGACGGCATCGTCATCAACAAGTGCGACGGCGACAATGTCGACCGCTGTCAGATGGCGGCCACCAACTTCCGCAACGCCCTCCATTTCTTCCCCATGCCCGAGAGTGGCTGGCTGCCGAAGGTGCTGTGCTACAGCGGATTCTACGGTACGGGCGTGAAGGAGATCTGGGACATGATCTACGAGTATATAGACTTCGTCAAGGCTAACGGCTACTTCGACCACCGCCGCAACGACCAGGCCAAGTACTGGATGTATGAGAGCATCAACGAGCACCTGAAGTCGTCGTTCTATAATAATAAGGTGGTGCAGGCACAGCTGCAGCAGGCCGAGCAGATGGTGCTTGGCGGACAGCAGACCAGCTTCGTGGCAGCCCAGAATTTGCTTGACAGGTATTTTGAGGAGTTAAGGCATGACCATCGAGATTGACAACGGCAGCGGCTTCTGCTTCGGCGTGACCACAGCCATCAAGAAAGCCGAAGAGGAATTGGCCAAGGGCAATACGCTCTATTGCCTGGGCGACATCGTACACAACGGCATGGAGTGCGAACGCCTTCGCGAGATGGGGCTGATCACCATCGACCACGAACAGATGAAGCAGTTGCGCGGCGTCAAGATGCTGCTGCGTGCCCACGGTGAGCCACCCGCCACCTACGAGCTGGCGCGAGCCAACGACATCGAGATCATTGACGCTACCTGCCCCGTGGTGCTCCAACTGCAGAAACGCATACGCGTACAGTTCGACGAGCATCCCAACGCGCAGCTGGTCATCTTCGGCAAGAAAGGCCATGCCGAGGTCCTTGGGCTTGTCGGGCAGACACGCGGCAAGGCCATTGTCATTGAGACGTTCGAGGAAGTGAAGCGCCTGGACTTCCAGCGCGACATCTTCCTCTTCAGCCAGACTACGAAGTCGCTCGACGAGTTCCACCGCATCATCGAATACATCCAGCAGCACATCGCCCCGACGGCGATGTTCAAGAGCTTCGACACCATCTGCCGCTCGGTGGCCAACCGCATGCCGAACATCTCGCAGTTTGCCGCCCGCCACGATCTCATCCTCTTTGTCTGCGGTCGCAAGAGCAGCAACGGCAAGGTGCTTTACGGCGAGTGCCTGCGCGTCAATCCCAATACCCACCTCGTGGAGGGGCCTGAGGAGATACAGCGTGAGTGGTTGCAGGGCGTCAAGACCGTCGGCGTCTGCGGCGCCACCTCTACCCCGAAATGGCTCATGGAACAGTGCCGTGAGGCGATTCAAGCATTATGACAGTCAACAACAGCGTCAGTATCTTCCAGCGTCCCGTCTGGGTGGCGCTCTTTGCCTTCACCGCCGCCTTCATGTGGGGCTGGGCCTATCCGCTCATCAAGCTGGGCTTCGCCGAGTTCCACATCAGCGGCGACATGACGGGCAGCAAGATGCTCTTTGCTGGCATCCGCTTCTGCGTGTCGGGACTGATCATCCTCACAATCGCGCGAACCACCCACCGCTCGTTTGCCTTCAAGCCACAGGCTGCCCCTTTCCTGCTTGTCTACGCCCTGTTGAACACGACGCTGCACTATGCCGCCTTCTACATCGGGCTCTCGCACAGTCAGGGAGCGCGAGCGGCCATCCTCAACTCCCTGAGCGTCTTCTCGCTGGTCATCCTGGCCTGCCTGTTCTTCAAGAGCGACAAGCTGACCGCCCGCAAGACCCTCGGCTGCGTGATAGGCTTCTTGGGCATCATGGCCCTGAACCTCGACGGCGAGGACAGCGGCGCCTTCACGCTGCTGGGCGACGGCATGATCATCGTCAACGCCCTCTGCGGCGCCTTTGCCGGCCTGATGACCCGTGGCGTCGGACAGCGCGTCGACGTGTTCGTCGGCACGGGCTACAGTCTGGCCGCCGGCGGTGTCCTACTGATCATCCCGGGACTGTTGATGGGCGGCACCCTGCCGAACGTCACCCTCGTGGGCATCACCATCCTGATGCTGCTCATCGTCATCTCCACTGTCGGCTTCACGCTCTACAATAAGCTGCTCACCTGTAATCCCGTCGGAAAAGTCGCCATCTGGAACTCGCTCATCCCGGTGGTCGGCGCCATCACCTCCTGCCTCTGTCTCGGTGAGCCTTTCCATGTCAAGTACGCCCTTGCCGCAGCCCTCGCCACGGCGGGAATCTATATCATCAACAAAGGAAAACGTTAATCTATCAGTATGAAACTCAACGCGATAACAGCCACGATGCTGCTCATGGCCACGACGGCCGCAGCACAAGTGAAGACCACAGTAACGGCCTTTCAGCAGACAGGCCCCTACGCCGTAGCGACACCCATAGCCGCCGACACCGTCGACCTGCAGGGACGGAAGTTCGATGCCAACACCCTGCTCTCGGCCTTGCCCCTGCAAGCCGAGCCCCAAGCCGTGTTCAGCGGTAGCGTGCTCCCCTCGCTGACGGATTCGAAGTCGGTGGGCGTGCTGACGTTCTACGTCAACAACAGCGACTACGTGAAAGGCAAGATCAAGGTCAAGGGGCCCAAGAACTACAAGCTCTACATCGACGGCACGGAGTCGGGCGAGGAGCTGAAGCTCGCCCCCGAGCACCACACCTTTGCCATCCGCTACCTGGCGGAGCCGCGCGACACGGACAGCATCAGCGTCGCGTTCGACACGCAGCGTGCCGTCGTGCCGACGACCGACAAGCGCCATCCCTACATGGTTCACGACCTGACCGACGGACGGCGCGTGCGCGGCGCCTCGCTGTCGGCCGACGGCCAGTACGTCTGCGTCAGCTACCAGACGACGGAGCGTGGCGGCAATGCGCGCTGGAGCTACGAACTGCGCGACGTGAACACAGGCCGCGTGCTGTCACATCCCACGCACGCCGTCAACTGGATGCCCCGTTCTGTGGCGTGGATAGAGGAAGAACAGGAGCAGGGCGCGCGCGTCTTATACAAGGTCAGTCCCATGACGGGCGAACGCACCCGCTGGACTGCCGGACTGCCCAAAGGCAGCTATGAGGTCAGCCCCGACGAAAGCTATCTCATCATCACCGTCGAGGAGGAAGGTCCCAAGGAGGATGCCGGCGTCTTCGAGGTGCTCGAGATGGACGACCGCCAGCCTAACTGGCGCAAGCGCAACTACCTGGTACATTTCGACGTGAAGACCGGCCTCAGCCAGCGGCTGACCTTCGGCCCCCACGGCCAGTATCTGTACGACATCTCTGCCGACAGTCGCTACCTGCTTATCGGCTCCAACTACTCACGCCTGTCGCGGCGTCCGACGGAGGTGCAGGACATCTACCTGATGGATACCCGGACGCAGCAGGTCGACACCCTGCTACGGTGCGAGGGCTTCATCAGCCGAGCTCTCTTCTCGCCCGACGGCCGTCAGCTCCTGATCACCGGCACGCCAGAAGCTTTCAACCGCATCGGCTGTCAGCTGCCGTCTGACCGAACACCCAGCATGACTGAGAACGAGCTGTTCCTCTACGACCTGACATCCAAGGAGGTAAAGCCGCTGACTCGCGACTTCAACCCCTCCATCGGGCAGGCGGAGTGGTCGCTGACCGACGGTCAGATCTACTTCTCGGCTGAAGACCGCGACTACGTCCATCTGTATATGATGAACCCAAAGACGGGCAAGATTACCAAACTGCCCGTCAATGGCGACTACGCCTATCGGTGGAGCCTGGCCAGCCACGCCAACGTCATGGCTTACCTGTCGTATAAGACGCTGGAACCCGCCTCGGCCTACACGATGGGATGGAAGGCTAAAGGCGGCGGGTGGAAGACCAATACGCTGTTTGCCGGACAGTCCGCCTTGGGCGATGCCGAGATAGGCACCTGTCAGGACTGGAACTTCAAGAACTCCAACGGCGACACGGTCTACGGGCGGTTGTACCTGCCCAAGAACTTCGACGCCACGAAGAAATACCCCATGATTGTCTACTACTACGGCGGTTGCTCGCCCGTCTCGCGCTATTTCGAGTCGCCCTACGCGCCGCAGTTATGGAACTCGCTGGGCTATGTCGCCTATATCCTGCAACCCAGCGGCTGCACGGGCTTCGGACAGGAATGGGCCTCGCGCCACGTCAACACCGCCGGTGGTACACCTGACGCGAACGGTCATGTCCCGGGTGGCACGCCCGCCGGCGACATCATCGAGGGCGTGAAGCGCCTCTGTCAGGAGCACTCCTTCATCGACGCCACGAAGGTGGGCTGCATGGGCGCCTCCTATGGTGGTTTTATGACGCAGTACCTGCAGACCGTCACCGACATTTTCGCCGCCGCCGTCAGCCACGCCGGCATCGCCAACCACACCAGCTACTGGGGCGAGGGCTATTGGGGCTACAACTACAGCGAGGTGTCGATGGCCAACAGCTATCCCTGGAGCCACCGCCAGCTCTACGTCGACCAGTCGCCGCTGTTCAATGCCGACAAGATCCACACGCCGCTCTTGCTGCTTCACGGCAATGCCGACACCAACGTGCCCCTCATTGAGAGTCTCCAGATGTTCACCGCCCTGAAACTCTTAGGACGCGACGTGGCGCTGGTAGAGGTGGAAGGCGAGAACCACCACATCCTCGACTACGCCAAGAAAGAGAAGTGGATAGCCACCCAGATGGCTTGGTTCCAGAAATGGTTAAAGGGCGACCCCGCGTGGTGGGACGCCCTCTATCCAAGGAAGAATCTGTAACTCTCTGCTGTCCTAATCCACGGCAGGCCCGATGTACGAGGGCTGCAGACCGCCACAGTCGATGGTGACGCGCTGCACCATCTGTCCGGCGTCGCCCTGTATTAGGAGTGCGTGCTTGGCCTTCGTCTTGTCGAGGGCGAAGCGCAGACGGCAGGCGATGCCGTTGCGCATGACCTGATCTTTCCACGTGCGGTCGTACTCCTTGAACTTGTTCTCAAAGACCTGCTGGGGTGAGCCGTCGACGCTGACGCCGATGCGGCTCCGGCAACCCTTGTAGAGTGGCCAGAAGGGAACGGCGTAAAGCACGATGTCGACCGAGTCGTGTGTACAGTCAAACGCGTATTCAACGGATGCCTCCATGCTGGCAGACTGTACTTTCGTCGGATCGCCGAACTGGACGACCTGTCCGTCGTAGCCGATACCGCGAACCAGCTTGATGTCCGGCTTGGCGTTCTCATACTGCGCCAGGTCGATGACGCAGCAGCCGGCAGCCTGACTGCCACGGAGCGGCGTCAGCAGAACCGGCCGTTCGCCGGCACCGTCGAATCGCTGCACCTCGGGCTTCTTGTAGTACTCACAGGTATTGGTGAAGCTGGTGGAGAGCGCCATCATGCCGTCCCACTTCCCGCCCAGCTGTTTGTTGTAGCGGCGGTTCAGGGCGTTGATGCTGTCATAGGCCTCCTCCATCTGGCGTGCTGCCCAGTTGGCCTCCGCCTGTCGTCCTTCGGCTGCCTGTTCATGGTTCAGCTGTGCCATCAGGAACTTGCGGTTCATCTGGTAGGCAGCCTGCACGGGGAACTGTAGCAGTTCGAAGAAGGCGGGAGCTGTCTCTTTGTCCATCCGTCCGGCCAGCCGCTCCACCTCGTCGCTGATGCGCTGGTAGTCGGTCAGTCGCTGCTGGGCCTCGTCGTAGTTCTTGAATGAGTATTCCGTGTCCTTCAGGCCCGTGTGCGCCTGGTCGTCCCATTGGTAGTCCCAGCCCATGAACTCCGGCTTGCGGCTCCAGGCCAGACGGTAGTAGTCGTCGAGGATCGGCTGGAGGACGGCAGGCTGTAGGCCAAACATGCGGCCCAGGAACTCGGCCTGGTGGCGGTAGACTTTGTCGAAGGCAGAACCATCGACCGCGGTGGCGGTCATGTTCCACGCGAGGTCGAAGAACGTCTGCATACCCAGCTCCATGGGCTTGATGTCGCCCACGTTCAGCAGCCAGTAGCGGTCGGCCCCCGTGTCGTAAGCCTTCTTCAGCTCCTCATACATCAGCACGGGCGGCGTGGTGTTCAGCCACAGGTAGTCGTGGGGCGCACCCAGATAGGACAGGTGATAGTAGACACCGCTGCGACCCGCGCGCTTCTGTTCCTCGGCGTTCGACACGCGCTTCATGTAGCCGTAGTTGTCGTCGACCCAGACCAGCGTGATGTCGTCGGGCACTTGCAAGCCGTTCTCATAGATGTCCATCGTCTCTTTGTAGGGCACGAAGATCTGGGGGATAAGACTCTCCCCCATCCCCTCCCTGTGAGGGAGGGGCGTATATACCTTATGTTTGACAAGCAGTTCGCGCTGCTCCTTGATGACCTTTTCTATCAGCGGCACGCGCTCCTCCATGGGCAGGCTGCCACGCAGCCCCTCGTCGTGGACGCCGCGCATGGCTACGGTGTAGATGTTCTCATATTGCGAGGCCTCGCTGAGGCGGTCGTCCCACTTCTTCCAGATGACATCGCGGTTGGTCTTGTAGTTCCACTCGCCGTCGCGCTGGCTGTCCCACTCGCTCTTGGCGGCGTTGTTCAGCAGCAGCGGTTCGCAATGGCTGGTGGTGATGATGATACCGAAGGAGTCGCACACCACCTTGCTCTCTGGGTTCGAATAGAATGCGCCGGTGCACGAGTGCATGGCCGGTGCCAGCATGTTGGCCTTCAACCTTAATAACAGTTCGCACACGCGTGCGTAGGTTCTTGGGCCGATGTCGCCCAGTTCCGGCTCGTAGTTCTTCGTCGCCCAGGGCTTCAGTCCCCAGTCCTCGTCGTTGATGAAGATGCCGCGATACTTGACGGCGGGCGCTGTCGACGCATAGTCGGCATCGACATAGAGGGCGTCGCGATGACTGACAGGCACGTCGGCCCACCAGTACCACGGCGACACGCCCATCTGTTCGCTCAGCGTGAAGACACCGTAGGCCGTGCCGCGGCGGTCGCTGCCCACGACCAGCAGTTGGCCGTCGACGACGCGGATGACGAACTGTTCCCAACCGCCACGGATGGCCGACACGTCGAGCCGTCCCTTCTTGACGAGGCCGTCTACGTAGGCGTTATGGCCGAGGGTGGCGATGACGACAGCCCCCTTGGCGGCCTTGGCCGTCACCTTCGGTCGGACGCCGGTGACGCGGCAGACGTCGTCGGCAAAGAACTGTGCCGCCCGTTTGACGACCAGCGCCTCGTTACTTGACACGGCAACCTGTGCTGCCAACCCTTTCTCGCAGAGCCTGAAGGCTCCCCCTTCGCTGCTGACCGTCAACTTCTGGCCTGCCGTCATGGGGAGTACGGCAACCAGGAGCAGGGCCATGATGAGAACTGTATGCTTCATGCTTTTACTTCACGATGACTTTCTGACCATTCTTGATATAGATGCCGCGTACAGGCCTGTCGACCTTCTGGCCGTTCAGGTTATAGTACTGGTCGTCAGCCGGCCACTCACGGACAGGCTTGACAGCCGTGTGGAGGTCCTTGGCGAGATAAGCGCCACGCAGGACGACACCGCCGTTCTGCACCTTCATGGCGTTGAGGTGGGTGATGTTGTCTACGCGCTCGTTGTTCTGGTTCGTGGGCATCGTGCGCAGCTCGGCCAGCGGTATGACGATAGCCTGCAGCTCAGCATCCCAGTAGCGGTTCCACCCCTCAAACGCGACGACAATCTGCTTGTACTGGCCGTGGTCGGTCTGGCGGTTGGCCAGTATGCGCAGTTCGCCACCCGTGCCCCGGAGTATCAGGTAGTCGTAGTCGCTGATGTCGGCATAGAGGTTATAGGCCACGGAGTTGAAGCCCGCGACGACGCCACCGCTGCTGACGTTCCTGTTCAGGTTCAGCTCGGCACCGGGATTCTCCACGGTGATGCGGGCACTGGCGTCGGTAGCGTTCCACTGGTGGAACATCGAGGCCGTCAGCGGTACCCAGTCGTCGGGCGCTTCAAACTCGTCGACGGACACGAAGGCCAGGATGTCGTTCAGAACGCGGTTGGTACGGTAGGGGAAGTAGTTGTTGAGCAGACGGCTGCGCTCCTTCATATAGGCATCGTCGACGGTGAACACGCGGTTGGAGCCATAGTAGGACGGCTGCGGCTGGACATCGCGGCGGAAGTCGCCCCATCGGGCTGCCTCGCAATAGAGTGCCTTGTCGATAGTGTGGTAGAGGCTATCCCACACCTCTACGACCGACTTCTCGCCCAGATAGCCGTCGTCGGCCAGCAATTGCTTGGCACGCGCCTGATAGCGGCGGGCAAACTTCGGATTCTGCAGCAGCGAGTGGAACATACCCGTCGGGAACGAGGCACCGTTGTTCTTCGACAGCACGTTCTCGCCGACGTTCTCGAAGATGATCTCCGAGTCCCAGCAGAGGAACTGGAAGCCTTGGCTCTGCACGCTGTCGTTGTTGTGGCGGCGGATGGCGTACCAGTTGTGGTGATCCCAGTCCGTGTTGCCGGCATACTGGTTGATCAGCATGTAGTCGATGAAGTTGTCGATGTCGAGCAGGGTGTCAAGCTGCTGGTACACAGCATCGTCGGCAGCACGGGCCACGGCCTTCACCATCTCGTTCCATGCGTCGAGCGTGCCCTCGGCGGCCTCAATGTGGTTGCCGCCGTCCTCCTCGATCTTGATGACGTCATAGTCTTCCTTCTTACCGCCTAAGTGGTCTTTGCCGAACTGCTCGTCGACACGCTCGGCGACGTTGTAGATACCCCAGTACATGCCGTTCAGGAAGAGGTTGACATAGAGGGCATTGACACTCGTGCGGCCGATGCGGCGCTGCATGCGGCGTGCCCAGACATCGCGGGTGTACTGTGCCTTCTCACGGTTGCCTTCTGACCAGTGCTGCCAGGCATTGCCGAAGTGGCAGCGCAGCACGAGTTGGTCGAACTTCGAAGGCTCGTCTTCGCCATAGAGCGGGTACTTCAGCGTCTTCGGGCCGTACATCTCCTTGAAGACCAGACGGAACGAATGCTTGGGATTCTTCTCGGCCAGGCGGCCGTGACCGCCATGCAGACGGACGCCACAGGAGGTGGTCATGTCGTGCTGCTGCGGTCCGCCAAACAGCTCGACACTCGCCGGGCGCGTCCAGCCGTGACCCGTGGCATCGCCCACGGGCGGGCCGGTGTAGATGTAGATGCCACCACGGTCGGGGTCGTTGTCGTGGCTGAAGAAATAATCCCTATCCGACGAGATGCTCAGGATGGGCAGTTGCTTCAGGCCCTCAATGATTTTCGGCTGTAGCTTGGCGTCGCCCGTCATCTCTTGGTCCATCTCGTAGTCGGCAATGGCCGTTCCCCATTCCTGGGTGTAGGCTCCCCACTCCGAGGGATAGCCAGCGGGGTTGTTCGGCTGTTTCAGCACCGAGTTGATAAAGATATAACTGGCCGCGTTGAGGCTGACGATGGCGCCGTTCTTCACCTCTGCGGCACGCAGGATGGTCGAACGGTCGAGCGTTATCGGACCCGTATAGAGCAGGCTCGACTGGGTGGGTTCGCTACCGTCTTTCGTGTAGCGTATGCTGGATTTCGCGTCGTCAACGGCAATCTCGACGGTGAGGCTGTTGACGTCGTAGAGTCCGTGTGGCTGGCTGAATCGCGGCTGCGCCGTGACCGCCAGCGACAGGAGCAGCAAGATGAGAGAAAAGCTGATTTTTTTCATTATTTCTGATAGAATTTATGTCCGTTACTGATGACGATGCCACGATAGGAGGCGTCCACCTGCTGGCCCTGCAGGTTGGTGGTGACCGATGAGCGGTGGCTGTTGAGCGTTGTGCGGCCGATGGCCGTCGTCGAGATGGGCAGCACATCGTCGGTCAACAGGCTGGCCGTGTATGCGACCTCGCCCGAACCCTGGAACGTCACCTCGCCCTGAGCCTCCACCAGCAGGGGCTGGCCGGCCGGCACGGTGCCGCTGACGGCCTCGAGCTGCAGGTCGGCGGTCAGCGTGTAGACCTTGACGCCTGCGGGCACAGTGGCCGCGAAGGGCAGCTGGACGATATGCTGTCCGTTGACGTTACAGGTATAGGTGGCCGTTGTGGCGGTGAATGCCTTGGCGGGACGGAACGTGCCCCACGCCTCGTTGACGGTCAGCTGGTTGCAGGTCGTGCCCTTCACCACATTGCTGCCCGACAGCTGGCTGTCCTCGGCGGCGTAGACCACGCGGTTGGTGCCCTCCAGCCAGGGTAGGGTGGTGGGCAGGTTGGTGACAGCCGTCATGTCGATACTGGTGCAGGCGGGGTCGGTCGAGAAGTCGAGCACGTAGCTGTCGTCGGCCACATAGTCGCCGCTCAGTGTGCCTGCGTACGACATGTTGCCATTGGTCAGGAACACGTCGCCGAAGTTGAAATGCAGGTTCGACGAGTAGTTGTTGTTGGTCATCGAGATGAGACCGATACAGCCGTCGGTGAGTGTCGACGTGGACAGGTCGAAGACCCACTGGAAGTTCTCGTGGGTGGGGAACTCCAGGTCGCCGTAGTTATGGCTGGCCACCTGTCCCTGGCTGTTGACGTAGACCAGCGTGGTGATGGCCGACGAGTAATTCATGTTCGACGTCAGCTTCTTCACCTCGAACACCAGCTTCGACATGCCGTCTTCCAGCTTCACGTAGCCGTAGTTGGTATTCGTGCGCTTGGAGATGAGCGGATTGTCGTGGTTGAAGGTCTTCGTCTTGCCCGACAGCTTGTAGGTCGTGCCGAAGCTTGACTTGGTCGTCGTCAGGTCGTCGATGCGCGTACGGTCGAAATAGGATGCGCTGCCCTTCATGTCGGAAGCCTGACGGTCGCGCGACTTCACGAAGAGCACGGTGACGACGCTCTGGGCGGCGATGGAGGCCACGGGGCGACAGGTCTCCGTGGTCTGCGTCAGCGTCTGTGACTTGTTGCTGGCGGTCTTGGTGGTGGTGACGCTCTTTCCCGTCTGCGTATAGAAGGGCAGGTCGAGGGTCAGGTCGATGACGTTGTCGCTGTTGTTGGCGATGACCGTCACCACGGTGTCGCCCGACTGCGAGAGGTAGGCTGAGCCTTCGAGTCCGCCGGGGAAGGTGGCTTCGATGCGTGTCATGCCCGTCACGTACTTGGCGAAGTGGGCCATGATATAGCCGCGCTTCGTGATGGCGCCGCTGCTGCCGGCCCCGTTGGTGCCGTCGCCCAGCAGACCGTAGTAGCGCTTGGCGGCGTAGTGTATCCAGGCGTTGAAGTCGCCGAGCATGCAGTTGTTGATGGCGCGGAAGAAGTTGAAGAAGTCCTTCGAGAAGTCGAAGTCACGCTTCACGTTGCCTTCGTTCTCTACCCAGTTGATGAGGTACTCCGTCATCCAGATTTCCTTGCCCTGATTGATCAGTTTCTTGTAGGCCGACTGGATGCCACCGTACTGGTGGGTGCCGTAGATGTCGAAACCTTTCAGGGTCTCCGTGTTGTTCAGCGCGTTCGAGTATTGGTCCTTGTCGCCGAGCGTCTCGGGAGCCATCACCTTGCAGCTGATACTCGGGCCGTAAGTCTTGACGAACTCGGCTATCTCGCTGGCCGACCACAGGCAGCCGGCATAGGTGCAGGGCCAGTCGGGCTCGTTCTGGATGGAGATGGCGTCAAGCTCCACGCCGTTCTTGCGCATATACTGTACGTACTTCTCCAGGTACTCGGCATAGTCCTTCCAGTTCTCTTTCTTCAGCGAACCCTGGACGCCGTTCTCTACAGCGTTCGACGAGTTGTTGGTCTTCCACTCCTTGGGCTGTCCCCAAGGCGAGGCGAAGACGATGAGCCCTTTCTGCTTGGCCGTCTTGGCCGTCTGTAGCGACTGGCTCCATGAACCCTCGCCGATGGGGAGATAGAGGCGCATGATGTTGCAGCCGATGGTGCTGGTATTGCCCCACACCTTGTTGATGTCGGCGGTCGACATGTGGTTGTACTGGAACTGCGGCGAGCAGACGAAGGCGCCGAAGCCGGTGACCTTCTGATGCTTTTTCGACGTGTCGAAGCGCAGGGTAGCAGCGGTCTGTGCCGTGGCAGCGGCCGCCATGATCCAAAGCGCTGAGAAGAGTAGTTTTCTGATCATTTCTGTCTATTTTAGGTTACGGCATGTTTTTGTAAACTACATCATTCGCGTGAGACTACTTGTTCAGGATCGTGACGTCCATGCGGTTGAAGGGGAACATGTAGCCCTTTTCCTTCAGCGTCTGGTAGATGGTCTCGTTCAGTCCGAAGTAGACGGTCCAGTAGTCAGCGCCTTTACACCAGGAGCGGGTCTTGATGACCACACCACTGTCGCCGAGGCTGCCCAGTCCCATCCACGGTCCGACGACGATGTCAGAGTCGTCGACGGGGCCCTTCAGCACAAGGGGGTTGGCGTTGATGATGTCGGCAATGGCCTGCTTCACCTCGTTGTAGTCGGCACCGTAGGCAAACTGGAAGTCGAGGTCGACGCGCCGGTATGGCTCCTTGCTGGAGTTCTTCATCGTCCCCGTCGACAGTCCGCCGTTGGGGATGATGATGATCTGGGCGTCGCCGGTGCGGATGACGGTGTTGAAGATCTGGATCTCCTTCACCACGCCGCTATAGCCCTGCGCCTCGATGAAGTCGCCTACGCGGAAGGGCTTGAAGAGCAGGATCATGACACCGCCTGCAAAGTTCTGCAACGTACCGCTCAAGGCCATGCCGATAGCCACGCCAGCCGAAGCGAAGAGGGCTATGAACGAGGAGGTCTCGATGCCTAAGATGGATACGATAACGATAACCAGCAGGAACCACGACACCACGTTGACGATACTGGTCAGGAAGGTGTAGAGCGACTTGTCGACCTTGCTGCGCTCCATCATCTTCGTGATGAGGCGTATGCCCCACTTGATGATGAAGCTACCGATGAAGTAGACGATGATCGCCACGAGGGCGTTCTTGCAGAAACTCAGCGCCCACTCCACCAGCAGCGCGTAGGTCTCGGGAGAGAATATCTTATCAATCATACGATTCCAATTAGACTTACTTGAACAGTTTCTGCGCCATGAGGTAGAGGCTGCGACGCCAGGTCAGGAACTCGTGGGCCGTGCCCTCCGAGACAAAGCCCTCGGCATTGTAGCCGGCGGCCTTCAGCGCCTCTACGCTGTTGTTGATGCCCTCGGGGTTCTCCTTTGAGCCACAGCTCTCGAAGATGTACTTCACCAGTTTCGTGTCCTTGATGTCGTCGGGCATATAGGTGCCGCCGCTGAGCAGACCCCAGTAGCCGAAGACCTCGGGACGGCGCAGGGTGATGAGCTTGGTCTCGATGCCGCCCATGCTCAGTCCGGCCATGGCGCGGTTCCACTTGTCGGTCTTTGTCAGGAAGTTCTTGTCGATGTGGGGAATCAGCTCGTCGACGAGCAGCGTCTCAAACTCCTTGGCGGTGAACTGTCCGATGGTGCCGAACTTGACGTCGTTGGTCAGACCGTAGGCCATGACGATGATGAAGGGCTTGATCTTACCCTCGGCCAGGAGGTTGTCCATGATGAGTCCGGCGTGGCCCTGTACCGGCCAGCTGGTCTCGTTCTCGCCCCAGCCGTGCTGCAGGTAGAGCACGGGGAAGCGCTCCTGCTTGCCTTTGACGAGCTTGCCGTAGGTGGGGGGCAGGTAGACCATGGCAGTCTGCATCTTGCCGGTGCTCGGCGAGTTGAACAGCACCTGGGTGATGGTGCCGTGCGGGATGTCGTTGCGCAGGGCGTAGAAGTCCTGGTCGGCGGCGGGAATCTCGATACCGCTCTCCCAACGGCAGCTGCCGAAGAAGTTGCCGGTGCCGGGGTCGTTGACGGTAGCGCCGTCGATGGTGAGGTGATAGTAGTGGAATCCGGGATCCATCGGTCCGTCGGTGGTGCCTGTCCACACGCCGTCCTTATCCTTGCGGAGCACGGTGCCGCCACGGCCGCCCAGTCCGAGGCTGACGATGACCGACTTGGCGTCGGGTGCCTCGATGCGGAAGCGGGCATAGCCCTCGCTGTTCACCTTCGGCCACTCCTGTCCAGGCTGGTTCAGGGGGTTGCTGACGAAGTCCTCCTTCGGCTGGCGGGTGTCGAGAGCCGGGTCGAAGTCGCGGATGGCGCGGTAGCAGGCCTTCGGCTTGTAGTTCTCGTCGAAGGGCAGCGGGTGGTTGTTCACGCCGAGCCATGAGTCG
>Ga0310697_10003159_pt1 | contig 16811 bp, 9 predicted proteins | sample 172DNAGHGlowgp2_FD_203883 | JGI IMG/M metagenome (GOLD analysis project Ga0310697, IMG submission 203883) | Sheep rumen microbial communities from Palmerston North, Manawatu-Wanganui, New Zealand - 1728 DNA GHGlow gp2 (v2) (version 2) | ecosystem: Host-associated > Mammals > Digestive system >... | reverse complement strand
AAGTTCCTTAAATTCCGCTTCTCGTCTCTCGTAGTTTTCCTTGGTTCCTTCAGGATTATTTGCATCCACAAAACTAAACTTATTCTGTATCTTGATGAACTCACCATCGGTAAAGTCATCTACTGGCATGCCGTAATATTTATCAAGATATTCATGGACAACACCGCCAAGGCAATCCTTATTATCTAGCCAATGAAATTCCAATGGTTTCGGATGTTTCAATTCATCCATGGATTTAAATTCAACCTCAGTACAGGCTTGTTCTACCATATACTTCATGGTCCACTCAATGCGTTGACAAAGGTGGAGTAATTCGCCTAGCAGGGGGTAAATTGCAGCCGCATTAATCATTTGCTATATAACGTTGATTTATCTTATTTAGAATATCGTGCAACGTTCTTCCAGTTTCATTACCGTTACTTAACAAACACATTATTCCTTCCCAAAGCATCCTTGATGGATTTCATGTCAAATCCTTCAAGTCCACGCCCCTTCCATTCATTTAAGAACAAGGCGGCTTGGGTCCTTACTCGGTCATATAACTCAGTAGCTGGTAATTCCATGCCATTATCCTTTTGTTCAGGATAAATCCCAAAAGCATTCAATTCAGATACGATTCGATTCATTGCTTTTGCATGATTGTGGAAATATTCGCTTCCTCTGACACGAATAAATCTCCATCCAATGCGTTCAAGAATGGCTTGGCGTTCCATATCTTCACGGATTTTATCTTCACCACTGTGATAACGTTCGCCATCACATTCAAGAGCAACATTTTGCTTTCCATAGCGAACAACCATATCCAAACGATATGCGCCCACAGGATATTGCATGGTAATGTTATAACCTAAAGAAATCAAAGATTTAGCAACCATTTCCTCAAATGGTGATTCAGATTTTTTCTCAGCTTCGTTAATCTGATTTGTCAAAGTTGTCGGATTTTGGGCGTAATCAATCAAGCGTTTACGCATATCTCCAGGTTTAAGGTCATTAGCAGAATCCAGGGAATGAACAATCCACATCTGGTTCCTTGCTCGGCTTGCTGCAACATTGTAACGTTTTTTCATGGAGTCGTCGGTTCCTTCAGTTGTTATCCTGATAGGACCTCCATTTTCATTGGGAGAATCAACCAATGTAAGGAAGATTACATCTCGCTCATCACCTTGGAAGTTTGCAGCATCACCACAAAGAACACGATGCTTTTCAAGGTCTCTTGGTTCAATATATTTGAACAAGAAGGATTGAAGCTTCTTTATTTGCTCTGAGCCAAGCAAGGAAATTACGCCAAACGTCTTGTCAGCATATTCCTCCTGCATCATACAGGACTTTAATAATGCGACAATAGTGATAGCCTCTTCAACATTGTATTTGCTTACTCTCTTACCATTTTCAACATGATAATTGACTACCGCTGGCAAAAGTTTATTATCACTGCCATCACGCATAGGCTTAATCTTACAATCATAAGATAAAGCATTGCTAAAACCGATGATTTCAGGAACGCATCTGAAATGTTCTCGAAGCATTAGAGGATGGAACGTGGTATTGGCAATATCGTAAATGGACCCCTTCATATCATAGAGATTATAGTTAGGGATAACATTCTTCAAATACATGTCCAAAAGGTTATTGGACTGTTCAATATCCACACCAATGGCCATAGGGCTTACCTGCTGGTCATCGCCTACAATAATCGCCTTTTTAGCCATATACACCATGGCCAGAGCGGAAATATCAGCTTGGCTAGCTTCATCGACAATGATGATATCAAAGACATTTTTACCTGGAACAAGGGATTCAAAAACCTTGCTCATCGGCATAATCCATACAGGTACCGCAGATTGGCATTTGGTCATCAGACGTCTGGCTTCAGCTCTGTAACGAGGTGCATTCTTTCCAGTTCCTTTACCAATCTTCTTTGCAATTTGCTTCCAACCAATCAAGGCTTGTTTAAGGTCTATATTACATTCTGTTTCCTGCAAAAGGTGGTACCAGGCACATTTTTCGGCATATTCAGCCGTAATTTCCCTGTACATTTTGCTTAGTTTCATGCTTCTCTGTTGAAGAACATCAAATGGCTCTTCAATGATTCCCTCGATAATTTTGGAACACTGCTTCCATTTCCATGCATCTACAATTGTTGCGGGGACCACATTTTCGCCATGAATACCCTCTCTACGTCTTATTGCATCTGCCCAATCGGGAGCATAGCCATCCATTTTGGAAAGAAGATTCTTCCTCTTTTGCAGAATGTCATTCTTGCCTAGAACGAAACGCAAATCCTCATATGCACGGGCGTACATTTCCGCACTTGAAGCGTCTACAGCCATGATAAGATTCTTACATGTTGTAGAACACGCACGACTATTTTGTTCAAGCGTCGATTTAACCTTTTGAATACTGAGTTCGGTATCTGAAAGTCTTGTTGCCGCAATTAACGCATCTGCTACAGAGTCTATCACCTTAGCAGCATCCAGTACATTATCTACGTATTCCTTGTTAAAGTAAGCATTTGCGTCCACAAAAATAGAGAACGGGAGACCAGCCGATTCCATAGCTTTAGACAAAGGCAACAAGCATTGTTCATTCCAGGCAAGGAAGGTTTTTATGGTGGGAATCAAACTCAAAGCAACTTTAATGGGATATTCCGAGCCTAATTCTATCAATTCAGGTTCTTCACCGTGTACAGCGATAAGATTATGCCAGAATGCATTACATTTGCCGAGTTCTTGCTTGTATTCTAGATATTGATACAGTAGTTCGCAATCTTCCGCACTATCAAAGGGTCTTCCATCAATGGTTACACCAGAAAAAACTATTTCAAAGTCCTTGTTAAAGAATCGAGTAAATTTAGAAATGCGTCCTTTTTCCTTGTATATGGGCAACATCTTGTCCACAATGGGCTTCAGGTCTGCATCCTTATCCTTAAATTCGATAATCTTACCAAAAGAAGAACCGACATACGCTTCACATTTTTCATCGACAAGTTTTATCTGTTGAATCAATACGTTCCAACGTTCCCCTAATGCACCGCCATTCTTTCCATCTACTGCAGCTGCAACCTGCCACTTCTTCATGGATTTCAGAATGGAACATGCTTTCTTGACACTCTCCAAAGCATCAATATTGGGATTGTCCAGTCGAATTTCTTCAAATCTATCAGACTTAGAAATGACAATGGATTTAGAACCAAGAATCCTATTTACTTTACAGTTGAACTTTTCTTCCAACTGCTTAAGGATTTTACTTTCCTGCTGTTGTGTCTGAAGCTGGGTACCGTATGTTTCTGGCTGAGGAATGTCCCCCAGTGAAGGCAGTTCTAAAGAGAATTCATACTCTTCTTGCTTTGTTATATCCTTATTTGTAGCATACAGCTCCCTAAGTTCATCATAGGAAAGTGGCATCGGGGCATAAAGGGTAACTTTGCCTGGAATATACGACAACTTTTCTGCATTATCGACAACAAACGATGCGGCCTGGGATGGAGAAAGATGTTCCCCATAGATATCAATGGAGCTACATTCCTTCTGAATCAGTCCAAAAATACGTTTGCGTACTTCACCAAGGTCCTTAATGACTTGTTTTCTTTCCAGTCCGATTCTGTCCATATCCTTTTTCAGGCCAATGGAATCATTTCTGGACATATATTCTGTAATGCCATTTACAGAACGTTCCATATCCTCTCTTGAATCATCAAGGACTGAAACGCAAAGGCTCTGAAGATTCGGAACAACCTTTTCCTTCAAAACGGATAGAGCCTTCTTCGTATGGCTTGTTACTAGAACTTTCTTGCCCTGAGCAAGGAAATGCCCTAACAAGTTTGCAATAGTGTGTGTTTTACCCGTTCCAGGAGGACCTTGAACCAGAACAGCATTAAACTTTTCTATTCGTTGTGCAATTTCCAACTGTTCATTGTTTGCTTCCTTTGACAATAAAATGTCTATATCTTCACCACCAACAGAAGCCAACATTTCCTCTAATGTTTGTTCATGGCTGACTTCAACCTTTTCGGTCATCCCTCCGCTTACAATCTCTTCCAGATAAGCAGGGACTTTACCGCCATTTTCTAGGTCATCAAGAATAGTATTTACGGCATTAAGAACGCCATCCTGTTTCTTCCTGATGTAGAAAACAGGGTTCATATAAAGCAACAATCTATTCTTATATGCAGCTAAATCGGGCGAAGCTTCTTCTATAAAACGGCTATCGGGACATAAGGAAGCTACAAGACGCTTTAAAAAATCCTCGGAACCTTTACGGTCTAATGGATGAATGTCTTTTGTTTCAAGTTCCTTCTTGAAATCCTGGAAATGCCCGAGGAATACATCTCCCATGCTACGAATGAACGTTTCATACAATTCAGCGCCATCATCAATATCCTGAATCTGAATTGTATTATCGTCCTGAAGGAACTTAATTTTGACCTTACGTGATAGGATTGGATGATTAAATAGGGAATTGCTTTTGTCATAAACAAAACCATTTGAAACAACAAGTTCAATGGAATCAGACATCTGTTCAAGCTGAGCAAACCTTCCGTACAGCTGAATAAAGAAATCTTGGACCTTCTTTAGGTCCTTATATTGTTCAACCCATACATTACGCTTAGCTGACCAGCTATTAAATGCAACAGCACGTTCAGGAACATCACCAAAATATTCAAATTCCGTTTCATCTGGCCTATCGGATTTTGGTTTTTTCATGATGAGCAATTCACCCTGAAACAGGGCATCATCATAACCACGATGCAGCCAATCCTTAAGAATATCTGCTGGAGCAGGGCAAATAGGTAAATCTGGCTTACGGACGGACAAAATCACATCGGATGCATCCTCCCCTTCTACATCTTTATACGATAAAGATATCCATTTGGGGGATTCAGGAATATCAGAAAGAAATAGTTTCCACTCATAGCTATTGGGGGCATTGAAGTCTGTAACGTTCTTTGAACGCATCTTATTCAATTCAGCTATATACTGAAACAATCGAATTACTTTTTCTCTTGATTCCATAATCTTATCCATTACGAGCTACCAAAGGCTGTTTTCCATTCAATATAATCTATGCATCAGCGGTAGATTGTGTCAATTCTTTCTTATCGTGGCAAATCTTCCATATAACATGGTCAATTTCCGCAATGTTATTCACAAATGAACTGTTTTGTCGGACTACATCTCTCATTCTAACAGCCAGCTCTATATATGTTTGCCCTTCACTCAATCCAGGTGTTGGCTTCCAGCCAACATCTCTAATCCATTCATCTACGGGCTCGTTGTAAACAGGATATCTTTCTGGGAAAAACTGGCATAACATTTCGGAAAGCCATGCTCCTCTTGCCCTATTACCGCTTTCCTTTAAAGAATCAATGGATTTTGAAACAAAGGCATCCATATCATCAATGGAATCGTTACTATGGTTATTTATTATGTCCAATAAAACCGTGGTTATTTCCGACCAATTATTTGAAGATGTACAAGAACGTTCTACACCACTTCCTTGAAATCTAAAACGATTATTATCATCAGAACGGTTATTCCATATATCACAGAAAGATTCCCAAAACTTTTCATTAGTCATCTTTCCAGAAGAGCAATCTTCTAGAAGGTTCAAGATGTATTCCTTTTGCTCAGCAAAATGTTTACATTGACATCTTCGGTATTCAAGAACGTCTTTGTAATCGTCTGGATTTGGAATCTTAAAATCAAAAACTTCTTCTTGTTCTTCTTCTATATTAACTGATTTGTAATTCTTTAAATCCGCTTCCTTGTAGTTTTCAACCCATTGTTTCGTTATAGGCTGGGATTCGCTACTACAGTTTGTTATCCAGCGAACAATGGCGTTATACTGCATTTCCTTTATTTCGCTAAACGTGTTCATTTCTACGTTTTCATTCATTGCTCCGCTAGTTAGATTGGAAGAACCGACCAAAAGCCAACATTTACCATCGGCTTCCTTCCAAGCCAACATTTTAGGATGAAACGTTCTTCCTGGTTTAGCAGGATATGCTTTCAAATGCATATTGGGCTTAGATGGAAGCCAATTTAGGAAATCACTGCAAGCTTTCTTCCTAGTGAGTCCAAAACTAGTCCCGATGACTGCCAGGAATTTCTTACAACGGCCATTAAGTTGGACCTTGGATTTCCAGCTCCAATTGGTCAAAAAAGCTGTTGCCAAGTACAGTTCCGTAGCTTCTTTGAACGCCTTTTCGTATATGGCATTTAAATTCGAGTTATTTATTGGACTAATCAGAACTTGCATTTGCCTTCCCTGCGTTATACACAGCTCTGTTATCAGCAGCCATCGGCATGCCGCTAAATTCATTCACGCTCGGCTTTCTTAGGCTCTTATAGATTTCACCCATGAAAATGCCAAGGACTTCCTTCTTGATGTCTGCATTATTAAGCAAGAGCGAGAAGAAGGACTCGTTTTGGTCCAGGCCTTCAATCAAGGCATCATCAATATTGTCATAGAACGGGAATGCGAAATCCTTTTCCGTATTGGATGCGGCACTCTTCTTCAGATTTTCGTTCTTCATCATGATGTCACGTATCTGGAGTGCAGCCTTTACAGCAACGTCCGTATCAAAGGCTGTTCCGTTTCTGCTATTGATATCCGCAATGATTTCAGACAATCTCTGCTTCTTGTCCTCGGTCAAGCCAAATTTTTCAGCAATAGGCAGCTTCAAGAAAGGCTTGGCAACAAGATTCGGCTTTTCATGCACTTCATCTTTCTTCTGGACAAAGTTATCAATCTTAATCTTGTCCTTAAGGGAGAATCCGTTTCCAGGCTGTTTGATATCCAGATAAGACAACAAAGCAACAATGAAGTTATACTTTTTGTGCAGTTCCACATCCTGGAAATTAGTCACCTGAAGCATGAACTCATAGAATCTCACAAAGCTACGGAGCAAGCCTACAAATTCCAGCTGTTCATCCAGTTCATATTTTTCAACGAACTTCTGGGCACGTACAAGCAAGGCGTTGATTTCAGTCTTCTTCTTGTCCATCATGCCCTTGTACATCCATTCATTGTACTTGGCTACGTCATCAAAGTCGATAATGCAGTAGGCATCAATCTTCTTTTCCAGCTCGTAAATGCCTCTAGGATTGACGGAATTAGCTAGGAAGGTAGATGTATAGTAAGGCGCAAAAGCGGCCTTCATATCGTCGTATTCGTTCTTAAAATCGAGAATGAAGGTTCTCTTGTTGTAGGGGGTACAAATGCGGTTCAATCTGGACAATGTTTGAACAGCGTTTACGCCACGCAACTTCTTAAGGACATACATGGCACAGAGTTTCTTTTGGTCGAACCCTGTCTGGTACTTATTGGCAACCAAAAGGACCTTGTAATCATCCTTGTCGAACATCTGGGGTAGCTTTTCTTCGGCAAAGCCATTCATCTTTGGCTCGGTAAACTCTTCATCATCCACCTTGACCTTGCCAGAGAATGCCACCAGAGCTTTTATGTCTGTATATCCCTTCTTATTCAGATAGTCTTCCATTGCCTTGCGGTACTTTACCGCCCCCTGACGGGAATCTGTAATGACCATGGCCTTGGCTGTGCCACCCAATTCAGACATGACCGTGGTGCGGAAATGTTCCACAATGACTTCCACACGCTGGGCAATGTTGGTATCATGCAATTCAGCTGTACGGGCAATCTGCTGTTTTGCCTTCTTTGTTTCTAGTTCAGGGTCATCCTGAATTGTCTTGTTTATCTGGAAGAAGGTCTTATAAGTGATGTAATTCTGTAAGACATCTAGGATGAAGCCTTCTTCGATGGCCTGCTTCATGGAATAGGTATGGAAGGCGCCTCCATGACCGTCCTTGTTCAACCTACCAAACAGCTGCAATGTGGTTGGCTTAGGTGTTGCAGTAAAGGCAAAGAAAGAGACATTATCCTGCTTGCCATTGCGTTTGATTTCATCTACAATGGTATCTTCTACATCGATTTCTTCTTCATCGTCTTTTTTACCCTTGCCCAAGGCCTTGGTAATTGCAGCCATGTTCTTGCCAGCAGTCGATGAATGGGCTTCATCAATAATGACTGCAAAGGTCTTGTCCTTCAAGGAAGCGACCGTATCGACAATATACGGGAATTTCTGAATGGTCGTGGCAATAATCTTGGTATTCCCCTCCAATGCCTTACGGAGGTCGTCAGAAGTACAATCATCCTTCATCGGCTTAAATAGGCCAGACTTGTGTTCAATGCCACTAATTGCAGCCTGTAGCTGTCTGTCAACCACTATACGGTCGGTAACGACAACCACATTGCTGAAAATCTGCTTGTCATCAGCATCATGCAAAGAAGACAGTCTATGAGCTAGCCATGCAATGGTATTCGTTTTGCCACTACCAGCGCTATGTTGAATCAAATAGTTAAAGGAGGACTTGTTTTCCTTTACATCGGCAAGGCATTTCCTAAGGCAATCCAGCTGATGATATCTCGGGAAAATGATGGTCTCGGTTTTACTCTTCTTTCCTGTAAGCTCATCAACTTTTTCCTTGGTCTCGATGAAGATATACCTGGAAATAAGGTCTATCAAAGTGTCCTTTGTAAGAATGTCTTCCCACATATAATGGACTGGATAATCATCAGCACAGGCAGGATTTCCCTTGCCAGCATCAACGCCCTTGCCATCTCCCATGTTAAACGGCAAGAAGGATGTTGTCTCCCCCTGCAGACGTGTAGTCATATAGACTTCATTCAGGTCCATGGCGAAGTTTACTAACGTGCCAGACTTGAACTGGAATAGCCTTGTCTTGGGGTTTCTCTGGGTACGATACTGATGGATGGCATCAGAATAGTTCTGCCCCTGGGGATTGGACTTCAATTCAAAGGAAATGATGGCAATACCGTTAAGGAAAATAACCAGGTCGATGCGTTCGTCATCACTTGCCCAAACTTCTTCTGCCACGGAAAAGATGTTCTTGCCGTAATTTTCCAGCAGTTCCTTATTGAAACTGGTGGCTGGCTTGGTGTACATCAGGTCCAGATGCTGGTTGGCGATATCAAAGCCATGCTTCAGAGTAGAAATCAAGCTACCGTCTTTACGATTAAGTTCCTGATTGAGGTAGTTGAACAGGGTATCCTCAAAGTCACCCTTGTACATCTTGCGAAGAGCCTCAACCTTCTTGGGCTGGGTTGCCGTAAGGAACTCAATCAGCAGTTCTCCATCAATGGCGTATCTACGGTCGAAATTGGCGTTGGTACGAACCTTATAGCCATTATGGTCCTTAAGATAGTTAAGAATTCCACGCTGGTAATCGTATCTTTCGTTGATGGTAAACTTTGGCATGTTCAGCTCTAAATAGTAAAAAATGTTAAGGCAAGTTTAAAAAATCTTGTTCAGAATAACGCTGACCTTTATTACTCAAATCAATGATGGCTAAAATATCTATTTCAGCACTTTGATGAAAAACATATTCATCGTTAAAATTATAGAAATCGGTATTTCCCTCTTGTTTAGCATAATTAGAAATAATGGTAGGGTCAACTTTTCCTAACGTATAATCATTTCCAGATACCGTATATCCAAATAATTGATGCTTTGGTTTGAACACAATCATGAATCCATAACCATCATCAAAATGGTCTTCATCAATATAACGATTTGCATAAAGACCTCGGCCCAAAGAGCCACCTCCATTTGCGTTATATGCTGAAGAAATACGATTTCTGATTATGTTCTTTACATTTTGAACGGAATTTGTTCCATGACAATAGAATGTTTCTGAAGAAATTGTTTCGCTCTTCCAACCATTAAAAGGTTTTGAATTATCTATCATTAGACAACCTCCTTCTTACCAGTCACGTATTCGAAGATGAGGGATTTCTTGTATTCTTCAAGGGTTTCAAGCTGTTTTTGCTTTTCGGCAATGGTAGCATCTATCTCGGAACATTTTTCATCGAGATAGGCTGCAATACTTTTTTGTTCTGTAGATGGAGGAACAGGTATTAGAATATTCTTCATTTCTTGCCATCTTGTAGTCCACAGGTCATCAACTATTCCGTGTCCCCAAGAATAAAACTCATCAGCAAATAAATCTGTATGGAAAAGCCAATTGTAATATCTTGGATTCATTTCGTTACGTGGTTTTAGCACAGTATTTATCAATGAAACGGAGCCATCTAGATTGGATATTCCACAAGACCCTCTACGGTCTGAACGACTGTTGATTACAAAATCCCCTTTACGAACCAGTTTTCTATTATCGCCATCATCGGTTTTCGCCACATTTTCTAATTGTGGAAGAACCCCATTTTTTGTAACAGATAGTGGTGCAAAAACCTTATCGCTTACCTTTTCACTTCTTAGCGAATACATGTTGCCAATCTTTGTCAATGTCCAACCTTTAGGAATTTTGCCAATCCACTTGATGCCAGAATCCTTCATTTTCGCTTTGGGGTCAAGGCCCTTGGTCACAGTTTCGGTAATGACGGATTTCTTGTAGTCAGTCAGGATTTCAATCTGCTTTTCGACATCAACCCTTATTTGGTCAATATCTGCACACTTCCCATCAAGAAAATCTGCAATCATCACCTGTTCTTTAAACTGAGGTAATGGAATTTTAATATTCTTCAAATTTTCCTGTGTTAAATGAGGAACACCCATTCCATTCAACAATCGTGAGATATAGTTTTGAAAAATGGGGCTAATTAAATAGTAGTACAAATAACGATACAACAAACCAGAGGATGTTGAAATTACCGCTAACGAACTATTTGTTGTGGATGCACCTAATGGCAGGTCATCTACTCTTGCGCACTTACCAATCCCAGCACCATCTTTTACAAGAAGAACATCTCCTTTTTTTAGTTTGATTTCAGGAGACTCTTCATATCGTTGTTCATTGATAAAGTTTAGTTTTTCCCACAACAGTTTGTCATTTATAATGTTATAAGCGGAAAGAAAAGCAAAACCTTCATCAACATATTCTTCGGCTTTTAACCCTTTCCATCCCAATCGAGCTCTTATCCACGATTCATAGCCTATGCGTGTTACATCCCAATCACTTGGAATTTCGCCAATCCACTCAAGACCACTATCTTTCATCTTACGCATAGCAAAACCACCTTAACCAAACAGCTTTGCAATACGCTTGTTTACGGACTTATCGAGTTCCACAAATTCCTTGGCCAGTTCCTTGCTTGCCTTGGGTTGCTGGTACTTGTAGAAATACCTTGTGAACGGAATTTCGGCACCTGTTTTCACAATCGGCTTCTTGGCAGAGGTGTCCTCTTCGAAAAACGCCTTTGCATCGGGGATATGCGGCAACACTTCACGGGCCATGTAGTCTTCAATCTTCTCGGAATACTTGACAATTTCAGTGTCCTTGGTGTCGTTATCCCACAGGACGTTGCCCTTCTTGTCCTTCTGGATTTCGGCATCCTTATCCATCATGGAAAGACCATCCACAATCTTACCCTGTAGCTTCTTGTCCAAATTCGGGAACAATTCTTCAATCACGGCTGTAAAGGACTTGGGTTCCATGTACTTCTTCTTGCTCTTGTTTGCATTCAGAGTCTCGAAAATGGAATCATAGACAGGTTTGCCAGCCTTCAGCTTTTCAAGGGTCTTCTCGTCCTTTGCAGACAGTTCCTCTTCGGAATTTTCCAGTTCGTTGACCTTTGCTTCGTCATAAACGGAACTCAAGGCGCCAGATACAACAAGATTCTCGATGCGTTCATCATTGATGGCGTAACTACGCTGCAAAGGCTGCTTTACGGCATATTCCCTATACATGAACTCTTCATTATCGTAAATCTGGCAGAGCTCATTTTCCTCGAAGTTGGCATACAGTTCCGTAATCTTCTTGCGGTCTTCGGGTGTAATCTCGTTACGCTTGTTTCCGAGGCTCTTACGCAAGGAATGGCAAATTTCACTGGCATCAATCAGTTGGACTTTACCAATACGCTTCTTGCTCTTGTTTTTGGAAAGTACCCAAATGTAAGTGGCAATGCCCGTGTTATAGAAGAGGTCTGTTGGCAATGCGATGATGGCCTCAATCAAGTCCTTTTCAAGCAACCAACGCCTAATCTGGGATTCTCCACTTGATGTTCCTCCCGTAAACAGAGGAGAACCATTCTCGATAATCGCTGCTCGGCCACAGGTGTCATCCATCTTGTCCACAGCGGACTGGATAAACAGCAACTGCATATCCCCTGTACCAGGCAGATAACCAGAACCCCAACGACTGTTGGTCTTGTTTTTTTCCTTGTTTACGGCCTCTTCCACACCTTCTGCGGCATCCTTACCGCCCCATGGCTGACCAAAGGGAGGATTCTCGACCATGAAACGCATCTTGGTATCTTGGAAGCAATCAGCCTTCATGGTGTCCTGCAAGCGAATGTTCTCCGCATTCTGCCCCTTGATGAGCATTTCCGCAAGGCAAATAGCGTAAGATTCGGGGTTGACTTCCTGGCCAAATAGACGAACATTAGCAGACGGGTTGAAGCGCTTGATAAAGTTCTCAGTGGTGGACAGCATTCCACCAGTACCACATGCCTGGTCACAGGCGGTAATGACCTTGCCTTCCTCGAAAATATCGTCACACCCTTCTGCCAAAAGGATGTTCACCATTGTCTTGATGATGTCTCGACCCGTATAGTGGTCACCAGCCTCCGCATTTTCAGAGAATCTTCGAATCAGGTCCTCGAAGATATATCCCATCTTGATATTGTCGATGGTCTTTGGGTTCAAATCCAGCTCGGAGAACTTCTTGACAACACCAAAAAGACGGTTATGCTTGTCCATCTTGTCAATCTGCTTCTCGAAGTCAAGACCAGCAGAATTGCTCATGATGATTTCCTGCACATTCGGGGAGAATGCGTTCAGGTAACTTTTGAAATTGGAGGCTATGTTCTCGGAATCGTTCAACAGCTCAGCCAGGTCAAATTCACTGGTATTGTAGAACTGGAACCCAGAAATCTTGCACATGGCCTTGTAAGGATAGTTCTTGTTCTGCTTGAACTGCTTGATAACCTTATCCTTGGTTGCGGCCAAAGCACACTCAAATCTACGGATAATCACCATCGGGATAATCACGTCTTTGTACTTGTCGCTCTGGTACGGCCCACGAAGGGTATTTGCGATACTCCAGATGAAGTTCACTTCGGTGGAAACATCTACTGGAGAATCGTCATAAGCCGCATCAATAATCTTATTCTTGGCCATGTAAAAAATCCTTATGTAACGATTAGAAATATAATTAAACGGGCGTTTTTTAACCCCACTTACGACTTAAGTGAACGTCAAATTCACTTACAGGGGCAACTTGGATAGACGGAAGCCCTTATAAGAGCTGATTCTGGCGCCCCCCTAAATTTTTTTTCAAGTCACCCCTATAGACTTTTTTCAAAAACCCCCTACCCCATCAGTTTGCAACAGTCCAATAGTACCCGAAAAAATCCACATATAATTTCCTGCCCCCAAAAATAGATTTCGAACAAAATAACACATGATGTAAACGGGAATAACTTTTCCATAATGGAAATTCTGCGCTTATCAAATTTCAAATTAGACCTGCCTAACATCCTATACGCGCCAAGTCTTAAAACGGCCCCTCACTCAGCAACACGACCCCACATTACACCTTGGGAAGCGTCAAAGCGTCTGATATCCCCCCCTATATAAGCCTTTGGAAGCGCCTAGGAAGACATTTCTGACACCACCCCATATAAGCCTTTGGAAGCGTCAAAGCGTCTGATACCCCCCCATATAAGCCTTTGGAAGTGCCTAGGAAGACGTTTCTGATACCACCCTATATGGTTTTGGTAGAGGCGCTGAGATACTGCACCAAACAACACTCCAACAAAAAGGAAGGCAACATGTCTATGACCAAACAACAACGGATAAAGGCAATCAAAACAGCCCATCAAATGGGCCTCGTAAACATCTACTTGACAAAGAAAACAACCAAGCAAAACAAAAAGGGGTAAGACCATGAACAACATCCACCAAGAAATTACAGATAAAATCATCGCCATGATGGAAAAGGGCATCGTGCCTTGGACCAAACCATGGGTTTGCGGAGGCGACATCGTGAGCTACGCAACTGGGAAGCCCTACAGCTTGCTAAACAGGATGTTGTTAGATAGGCCTGGCGCCTATGTGACCTTCCATCAGGTACAGGAAGCAGGGGGCAAAGTCCGCAAAGGCGCCAAGGCACGGAAAATTTACTTCTATAAGCCAACGGTCATCGAGACATCCGAGGAAATTGACGGCAAAGTAGTCGTAAAAGAAAAAACTTCTTTTTTCCTCAAATCGTTCAGCGTGTTCCATTTCGATGACACTGAAGGGCTGGAGCCCCGTTGGGTGCATAACGAAACAGTTGGCAATGGAAACAAGCCAAACGAAAAAGCTGAAAAAATCGTTCAGGAATATCTTAATCGTGAGGGAGTGAAGCTTCAATATAAGGAATTTGACAGGGCATTCTATTCCCCAAGTATGGATTTTATTCAAATTCCACCGATAAAGAATTTCCGTTCCAGCAGCGGTTTCTACAGTGTTCTTTTTCACGAAATGACCCATTCCACGGGTAACGTAAAAAGGCTCAATAGGTTCATTCAAGGGCCACAACCTTTTGGAAGTGAAGATTACAGCAAAGAAGAGTTGATTGCCGAAATGGGTAGCGCCATGCTTCTTGCAAATTGTGGACTAGCAACGGAAACAACACACACGAACAATGCGGCATACATCCAAAATTGGCTGTCAAACATTAGAGGAAATGCCCAGCTAGTCGTAAATGCGGCAAGCAAGGCCGAAAAGGCTGTAAACTTCATCATAGGAGTAAAAGCCGAATAACAATAAAAGGGGAAGGCTCATGCCTCCCCCTTTTTTAGTCACATCCAGGAATTTTTACCCTGGGATTTTTCCAGGCATTATCTACCAGCGTTTTGATATGGGTCGCCTTATATAAGATTGATGCCCTATGCCATATTTTGATGTTATCTCCATCTTCAGGGACAAACGAAAAATAACTGATATAAGGGGCGCCATCCTCGTCCTCTCTACAACAGACGACCACAAGTGGGTTTTGCTCTTTTTGTTCAAAATTTGCATAGACGGAAACACAAGCATATTTCCTACTTAGCTCGCAATATAGGCCAAGTTTTTCGAGTTGTTCAGTCAGTTTAACCAGCTGGTAACTTACGTCAAGACTGACAGAACTTCTTAAAGAATCCGATATCATCCCAACATCTCTTTTCTAATACAACTATTGTTTATACCTTGAACAAGAAATGCCCTTATCAGGGACATTTTGGCATGGCTACTATGACAAAAATATAGTTGATTAAATCAAGTATCCGTCGCTCTGGAATATAGATAATTAAAGGGCTAGAGGCTAATTAGTTCCTAACTAGATTCAGTTAGCAAATTGACAATATAGTTAATTAAAACAAATTAACTTTTTTGGAAATTAAATGTAGGAATAGCATTTAAAAAACATACTTTAGTTAAGGAATCAACTCATCTCGGCAGCTGGATATTCCGTCAGAAGTATTCAAACACTCGGAAGTCACCGAGAGGTGTTTTCATGAAAAATATAGACAGTGATGCGTCTAGGCAAGAGTTTTCATAAGGTCACCGCTCCGTCCCGTGCATCACCTTTGGGGACGAACGGTGGCCACTTTTTTATAGGAGTGATGCCCTATGTTTATCGACGAAATGCTGGATGAGGTCAACTCAATCTTTCAGGCGACACCAGCACAAAAAGACAAGGCTTGTTACGACTTCGATGAAATCGAACGTGAAGAAAGCATGGTTAGCTCGGAAGAGTTCATGGACACACCAGAGGGATATGCGGAGGAACTGCAGTACGTAAGGACCACCCATACGAGCAAGGAAGGCGCCAGGGAAAACAAGGCGTTCGCATCAACCTATGGCAACTGGTCCACCCACTTATTCTCGTTTGACGAGCTCTCCGAAATGCACAGGAAAGGCGTCACAATAAGGAGGCTTCCCCCGCAGCCAGGAAGAAAATGGTCAACCAGGTTCCTCTTCATAGACATAGACAACGATGCTGAGGAAGGACACGACGCCCCCAACATCACGAAAGACGAGCTTGAACAGGTGCTTCCGACACTTGGTTACGAGGCGTATTCACTTTCGGAGTCGACATCGAGGAACCCCTACAAGTGGCACATCATCACGTTCCTTACGACTCCAGTAAGGACCAGCGACGAGTACGACATGGCTAGGGAGGATGCCGACGGAAGGCTAAGGAAGGCCATTGCCGCACTCAGGGGTATCAAGTCGCTCCCGAAACTAGTAGACCCGACGGTCAAGTGGCAATCGAGCTTCTATGGCCCATACCAGGAAGAGGAAAGGGAAGTCGTGTTCGAGGACCTGGACCCAAGCAACGGGTACATAACATACGCAAAGAACATGCCGCATCTCGAAAGAAAGCTGGGAGCCCCTACACCAAGGAAACCGAGGACATCCGTGGAAGCGTACTTCAAAGATACCAGAATTCCACTTACTCCGCCGAAGTTCTGTGTATGGCTTAGGAAAACTGGCATTGCGACAGTGGAGAGAATAGATGACCTGGAATATGATTTTAAACTTGGCGGTGGAATCCTCCCTTACCTTAGACCAGGAAAGCGCAAGAGTGTTAACCAGATAGAAGAAGGGAAAAGGTATAACACTATATCTATCTTCATGCTAAAGCTATACGCCCAGACGAGAAGCTACAACCTGTACCTGGAAGAGCACGGTTTCGGGGACAGGAAGTTCACCGACGATAATATAGTATGGTCGTTCGAAGACTATCTGCAAAGGGCTGTAGAGAAGATAGAAGGGTATGACA
>Ga0310697_10003158_pt1 | contig 16816 bp, 22 predicted proteins | sample 172DNAGHGlowgp2_FD_203883 | JGI IMG/M metagenome (GOLD analysis project Ga0310697, IMG submission 203883) | Sheep rumen microbial communities from Palmerston North, Manawatu-Wanganui, New Zealand - 1728 DNA GHGlow gp2 (v2) (version 2) | ecosystem: Host-associated > Mammals > Digestive system >... | reverse complement strand
CCTTTAGGCTTGATCGGTGGAGAATCTTGGGCGTTGGTTAATTTAATATGTATGATATTAACAGCTATTGGATTAATTAAAATTAGAAAAGAGAAAAAATATAATATTTTTATGATTATTATACCTATTATTTCTATTTTAATATTTGTATTTACCGAGCATACTTGCTATCCAATGACTTATGTTGATAAATATACTGGCGTTATGGTGTTACTATTTGTATTAGAAGCATTAATGCATTTTATTGCTAAAAAAGAAAAAAATAATTTAGAGGGCGCGCCTTCTAAAGTAACTGAAATATAAGATTTAAAATTTGAAAAATTTTTAAAATTCTGATATAATATATATAGAAAGTTAAGGGAGAGGAAACTCTAAGAAATAATCTTAAAAGTCCTCCAAACCTAGGTTCCAGTAGAACCGGAGAGAAATGGATTAAGTTCCAGGGTCTGATCGAAGGGTATCCTGTAGTCAAAGAGAGCCGGAAGCCGCTGGTTTCCGCCTAGAAGAAATTAACTTTAGCCGCCGTGGAACGCGGCATATAAATAAAACTCCGGTGCATCGTCCATCTAAAGAGCGATTGACTTTGGGAGATTGTCCGTTGGTTCCTCACCCGAGTTCAACATGGAACTCAAAAAGATAGACTATTCCACTGTTAGAAGTGGTGATGTCTTTAAGCCTCCAACCGTAGTCGTTTTATGCAAGGTTTAGACCGATAGAGCGGAGTGGCAAAAACCTGTAACTTCGAAGTGGGTTTATAAGTACCTCGCTGCGGCGGAAACTTATACGGAGTTTATAGTTGCGAACGCTTATCCGTTATCAAAAAGCGTATAGACTTGGGACTGTAGCTCAGCCTGGTAGAGCAGTCGCCTGTTAAGCGACCTGTCGCAGGATCGAAGCCTGCCGGTCCCGCCATTAAAGGCGTAAACATTCTATTTAGTAGTTTATTTTGAGCGCGCCTTCGGATAAAATGCAAGACTAAACTACTTTAATATCGCTCCCCATTAATTCGCGCCGGGGACTTGAACAACCGTAAGAGCATTCCTGGATTTATCCTATTGGGCTGGTATCGACTATGAGGCGCAAAAGACCACACCAGACTTACGATGCAGAAAGGTCTATAAAAACAGGGCTGTAAGAGCGTTAACACGAGGTTTTATGGTTTGAACTAGGGTATTTTACCCCATGCGAAAAACGCTATAGAAAGAAGCGAAGGGAAACCATAGTTTTTATTAAAATAATTGGTAGCATAAGAGTAATTAACTTATGAGTAATATCGCTCCATTGATAAGCAATTATTTTAATATAAAATATATATATGGAGATATATTTTATGGGACGTAATTTTATTGATTTAACTGGTTAGCAATTTGGAGAGTGGACTGTATTAGAAAAATCTAATAAAGAAGTAACTTCAAAAGCCGTTTATTGGAAATGTAAATGTAGTTGCGGGAATATAAGGGATATTTCTGGTACTGATTTGAGACTTGGTAGAACTAAGAAATGTAAGTAGCATTTAATTTCTTCTAAAAAAGAAGAATCTTTTAAAAGATAGGATTTTAATAGTAGTTTTATCAATTAGACTTTTGGGTATTTATTAATTTTAGAGAAAGACGTAGTAAAAAAAGACGGCACTTATATTAAATGTAAATGTAAATGCGGTAATATTATTTCTGTTCGATGGAACAATTTAATAAGTGGAAGAACTAAAAGTTGTGGCTGTATAAAATCCTTTGGAGAAGAAAAGATTTCTGAAATTTTAAATTCAAATAATATTATTTTTAAAAGAGAAGTTACTTTTAGTGATTTACATGGAGAAAATAATGGGTTATTAAGATTTGATTTTGGAATTTATTTTTAGGATAAATTAGTAAAATTAATTGAATTTTAGGGTGAATTTCATTATCAGAATCCACCTTTAGGTTGGACGGATGTTCGAAAATCAGATATTCTCAAGAAAGAATATTGTGAACGTCATCAAATACCATTATTATTAATTCCTTATTGGGAAATAGATAATATTGATATAAACACTTTATTAGCGAAGTAAAGTGCTTTGAAATTTTTTCATAGGAGTGCCGAAATCTGGTATCGCACTTAATATTCACCAAGTACTAGTTGAACAAATCCTATGAAAAAACGCCCCGAGTGAGGACGTAAGCTTGCTCAAACTGGACACATGACCAGTATAAAAAGGTGTTGCGTTAATAGACCGCAAGTTCGTAATAGTCTATTAAAAAAATTTATTGGTGCCGATAGCAATACAGAAGTGCCGGAGAGGGTATGAGGGTAGGCAGTTAGTCGAGCCGAGAGTACAGGACCACGCAAAGCATGGGTTAAATGGAGCGACACAGCCAATAAAATACGCCGATAACGGGATGGAAGGATTATTCTTGTCGGAATAGCGCTATAACCGATAAATTAGGTGTAGAGCCTAAACCCGTTATCATTGAGTTAAGATGGGAGGAAATGAGTGTGATGTCCTCACCAGCGGGAGTAGCTACCCCATAACTGGAAAAGCAAAGAAAATAATACTTGTACTTAACTCAAAACTAATGCTGAAAAACGGAATGGCGGGGAAGGCCCCGATCGAGCAAGAGGTCATGACTTGACTCGTATAAGTAGCACCGGAATAACAATCGGATGTGTATTCTACGACTACTATCCGTCACACAGTGTAGGCATAATGAGCAGCAATGCGGTAATACCGTGCGTACGATAGCAAAGTTACCCTGGCTCCCCAGTATAATCTGACACGAGGTCTGGGTTATAAAAACCTCAAGTATAGTTCTATAGTTTAATTGGCTAGAATAACGCCCTGTCACGGCGTAGGCGCGGGATCGTAACCCGCTAGAACTGCCATTAAGATACGTACAGCAAATATATTTCTTTGATCTGCAAAATCCGATGTCGTTGGTTCAAGTCCAACTCTCCCCGTCATGGGGAGATAGCTCAGTTGGTAGAGCGCGAATAGAAAAAAACGTATCTAGTATATCGGGATGTAGGGTAAGAGGCAACCCGCCTGTTTTGGGGACAGGAGATTTTGCTACTTCGAGTGTAGTCGTCCCGACCATTTAAGCCCAAACTATAATTATGACTAATTTATTATAGTCTATTTTAATATTTTTTACTTATAATTAGAAGTAAATAAAGGAGAAAAATTATGGGTAAAAAATTAACCGCAGAAGAAATCCAATCCCGTTTGAATGAATATTTTCTATAGGACGTAAAATTAGTTTCTGATTATAAAAATAATAAAACCAATATAAGATTGCATTGTAATGAATGTGGATATGAATGGGAAACAAGACCGACATAGGTAATTTATTCTGATTATAAGCATTCTTGTCCTAATTGTAAAATATAGAATACTGGCAAAACGGTTACTTGCGCTTTTTGTGGGAAAGAAATAAGACGAACTAATAGTGAATTAGAAAAAAATTAGAGCGGTTTTTATTATTGTAGTCGTGAATGTGGCAATAGACACAAAAATATGCTTCGTAAATAGAGCGGTGAATGGAATTAGTCTTTAAATTATAGAACGCGCGCTTTTGAAAATTTAGAACATAAATGCGCGGTTTGTGGTTGGAATGAAGATGAAAGAATTTTAGAAGTTCACCACAAAGATGAAGATAGGACCAATAATGATTTATCTAATTTAGTAATTCTATGTCCAACTTGCCATAGAAAAATTACTTTGGGTTATTATCTATTAACTAAAGATTATTAGTTAATTAATAAAGATAATGGTTAAGCCGAAGGTTCAAATCCTTCTACGCTGACCATACGGGCGGGAGTAGCTCAATTGGCAGGGCGCCTGCCTTCCAAGCAGGTATTCTTCTTGCGGGTTCGAGTCCCGTCTCTCGCTCCATAAAGACTTTTAATTTTTGACTTTTTCTTAAATTTTTGGTATAATATATATAGAAAGTTAAGAGAAAGGAAATACTGAAATGAGTGATTATGAACATAAGCTTCAGTGGTATAGAGATTATATCGCGCGTAATAGTGGTTCTACTGCCCGTAGAGTGCGCGAATATTGTGATTATCTAAAGCGATGGTTTAGTAATGATAGATGTGATGGCGCGCCGGATGTAAAGACTCGTATTCTTTGGAAGCGTTTGCCAATGACTTATAATCAGTATTTTATTGAATAAAGTATGAAACCTTTTATGAGTAATCCTTGTCTAATGCCAAACTGTAAAAGTACTGCTTGTAGTATATGTAGTTATTATAAGCCGAAATTGTTTGGAATTAGTGTTCCTCGTTGGATAGGTAATATTGGATTTCGAGTTGAGAATTGGCTTTTAAGAAAGGATAAATAAATGTATAAGCATTTATATGATTGTTTCTCGCATTGGTATCATGGTGGTACAATTTATTTTTATTCTGACCCTCATTTTGCCGATGATGAAATGAAATATCTTCGGAAAAATTACATAGGTGATGAAGAACAAATTAAACGCATTCGCGCGCGCGTTGGTAAGAATGATACACTCATTATTCTTGGAGATGTGGGCGATAAAGAATGGCTTAAAAAATTGCGTGGATATAAAGTTCTTATTCTTGGAAACCATGATGCGGGCGCTTCTACTTATAAAGATTATGTAGATGAAGTGTATGAAGGCATGTTGATGATTAGTGATAAGATTATTCTTTCACACGAACCCATTGATTTTCCTTACGCACTAAATATTCATGGACACGACCATTCTGGATGGGAGAGAATGGAGACTCCTCATTTAAATGTTTGCGCGGAACATATTAATTATACTCCCGTTCCGATTAAAAAAATTATTGAAAGTGGTATTCTTAAGAAAATTCCGTCCATTCATAGAGAAACTATTGATGAAGCTACCGAACGGAAAAAGAAGCGAATAAAAAATATCTAATGCCGGCGTACCCAATGTTGGCAAAGGGGTCTGTTTGCTAAACAGATAGGCATTATAAGATGTGAGCGTGGTCGGCACACGCCGCCGGCGCCAACTATTTGGTCCCATCGACTAATCGGCTAGGTCAGCAGGCTTTCAATCTGCAAATGCGGGATCGTACCCCGCTGGGGCTACCAGCGTATATACGCTAATTCGCAACCATACATGTATGGCCAATTCAACAAATATTGCGGTGAGGTTCCGCGTCCCTCAGTAATTATGCGCGGTCCATGCCGGCGTGGCTCAATGGCAGAGCAACTGATTTCCAGGGTTGGTAGAATGGTAGTGCGCTGTCGAAGAGATCGAGATTCTGGTTCAAGTCCAGAACCCTGGTCCAGTAATCAGTAGGTTGTTGGTTCAACTCCGACCGCCGGCTCCATAGCGTTCCAAATAAGACGGTCTTATCGCATAGCGAGAAAGTAGTTCAAGTCTACCTCTGGACTGGTTCGACTCCAGCTCGGGCAGGGAGCAGACTATGCGACGCTTTTAAGTCTGCGGGACTATAAACCGTTGCCAGGACTATAATTATTTTATAGGTTGGTATTCCCTTAGTTGAAGATAATAAGCTAAGGCGGTCGCGTCGAAACAGCGTATAGTATGGGTGAGCTTACATAATTGATTATTTGGGGAAGACTTAAAAAAAAGGATTGTCTGGCAAAACTACTTAGCCCATAATAGGTAGACCCGCTTAAAGAGAAAAGACGATTCCGTTTTATACGCAGGGATTTTTACCGTATTAAACTGAGGAGTGGATAGACGGTAAAAACGTGTTAAGGAGAGGCTGATAGACCAACTTATGAAAGTGTTGAGGTTTCAGAGGTAGGGGCAATTGGTAAAATTTCTTCTGCGTAAAAAATGTAAGTAAAGCGATAGGACGCTTTATAATATAATTTATGGAGGATAGGAACTCTATATGAAGAAACTTTATTGTAACGAGTATACTGGTGAACCTTTTACTACTGAAGAAGCATGTGCCGAATCTGAAAAGAAGTATCTTGCCGAGCAGGAAGCTAAGAAACGCGCGGAGGAAGAGAGACTTGCGGCACAGAAGAAAAAGGAATCTGAAAGAGCAATTCGTGCGAAAGAAGTTGAGGAAGCTATGAATAATGCACGAGAAGCGCAGAAGAAATATCGAGAGGTATTGCGCGCGTTCTGTAAGGATTATGGGAATTTTCATTATACCGTAGACCCAAAGGATTTCTTTGATTTTGTTGAAGATTTGATGTTCTAAGTATACTAGGGGTAAATATATTCACTATTCTAAAATTTAGATTTTAAAATTTGAAAAGTTTTAAAATTTATGGTATAATATATATAGAAAGTGAGAGATGAAAATTCTTTCGTATCATTACCCCTTTCTAATGGCTTAACGGGATGCCAAATAAATCCCGAAACCAAAACTCTCGGTCATAAATTTTGCAAAGTTTTAAAATTTATGATATAATATATATAGAGAGTGAGAGAAAGAGTAAATATTATTTCCTTTCTTTTCTTCAAAATTTACTCTTTCTCTCGAAGTTTAAAGCTTTAATACAGGCGCTAACTGTGTGAAACAATGGGTAGGTATTGCGTAGGCGTAGCCAACAGTGCAAGATTCCCTGAATAAATCCTTTAGCGCGCGGTTCCAACTCCGAAACGGTGAGAGTCATGAATCTTGCCATAAGTTAGAGGAAAGCATAATCGCCCAAATGGACAGGGTTGGAGAAGTCAATAGGAAGATTATGTTAAAAGCGGATGGGAACGTCGATTCGCTATATCAAAAGCGCGCTATACGCGCAATAGACGTCGGGTCGCATGAACCTGAGAGGGCCTATTACTCGATGGGGGAAGAAATGCACGAGTAGAGATATTAATATCTAATAAGGGTTTTGCTTACTGTTATCTTGCGTGTATCCCCTTGCGCCGTCTGCACAGAGCCGCGCGAAGACATAGAGAGGAAGATAGCTATTTTGGAAAGTATAGAAGAATTTTCCTGACCCCATGGGTGTGGTCGTCAATCCAAAAAAAATAGTGGGGGAAATTTAAGATTTGCATAATAAGACGATAGGTTTAAGAGTTAACCTTACTTCTGTCGCTAAAAACTCTTCGTTATATTTATGGCGTCCATAAATTGACTTTCGAGATTTCAATAAGAAAAATCTCTCTACTTAGCATTTCTTAGGGATGAGGAAACTGCCGCGGTATTGCGAGAGTAACTGACGATTAGTATTTTCTAAAAAGGAAGAAATACCGGAAGGTTTGACGTGAAGAAACCCTTAAAGGTTGGATGGAACCTTGCGAGGTTTATAGGGCCTTCGGAAAAAACTATACGGGCGCGGACGTGATACGGTGACTTAAGATAGTAACCGGTAAATGCTATCTAGTTCAAAATGAACTAAGGTTTTTTAGAAGTTTTGACTATTAAAATGATAAAAACTTCTACCTTTTAGGAGCTTTGGGTTTACATAAGCTCTTTTATATTGGGACATAGCTCAACAGGTTAGAGCCACGGCCTTATAAGCCGTAAGCCCTCACAAGGATTATTCCGAGTTCGACTCTCGGTGTCCCTACCATTTATTGCAGGGTAGAGCAACGGCTGTTCACTTGGCTCATAACCAAGGGGTTGCGGGTTCGAATCCCGTCCCTGCGACCATTAGACCCGTACAGCAAATACAATTTTCTTTTATTGAGCAAAGTAAATTAATAGTTGGGTCTAAGATTATTTCAGTATGGCAGCGTGCCAGAGTTTGGCTTATTGGAGCAGTCTTGAAAACTGTCGAGGATAAAACCTCCGAAGGTTCAAATCCTTCCGCTGTCGCCACTATGTCTCCGTGATGCAACGGTAGCATAGTAGACTTTTAATCTATCTATCCCAGTTCAAGTCTGGGCGGAGACACCAAAAAGAGAGGAAAGAAGTATGACTGATGAAATGAAGATTATTGCACTTGATGCTCGGTATAATAGATTATACCGTAACGGACGTAATATTAAATCGCCTGGTGTTCTGCGAAAAATTTCGCGTAAGAAACGCAAATTAGAATCCCAGCAAGACGCCGACTAATTATATAGCGGCGTAGCCAAGCGGCAAGGCATTGGAATTTGACTCCAACATCCGTAGGTTCGAATCCTACCGCCGCTGCCATAGAAAGATAATGTATATGAAAGATTACGAAGATTTAATTTATAATATTTATGATTTTATAAAACGTCGCTTTTCAAAAGATTGCGATTGGATGAATGGAAATTGTTTATGGTTTGCACAAATATTAGTTTGGAGATTTCCAGAAGAACTTAATATTTATTATGAACCAGTAGTTGGTCATTTTTATGCTGGAACTCAAGATGGGCGTTTTTTCTTTGATTGGGAAGGATTTTATAATGAAGAAGATTTAGAGAATGAACCGATTCTTTTAAGTGATATTGCTTATCTTGATGAAACTTGGTACTCGCGCCTTATGCGAGATTGTATGAAATAATTAAATTTATATAAGACGTATACAGCAAATATATTTTGTAGACAAACGGTAAAGTCAATTCTTCTGTAAAAAGAATCTATGTGGGTTCAAATCCCACCGAAATAAAATGCGTCTTGAAAATTTTAAAGGTCCATACAGCAAATATAAAGATAAACATATATTTTATTTTATTTATTTATATACTTGCTTTCGTTATTGCGAAATTTAATTGATTGGACCTTGTAATAGTAATATCTTTACTTTGTTTCCTTTCTGAAGATATTACTATAAAAAAGACTCGAATTTTCGGGTCTTTTTTATTACGAATTTTTTATACTATAAAAATCTCCACCCTACTTATATATAGATAATTAAATCCCAAGCACAGGTTCTACCCTTTTGCTTGTTATTATATACCATAGGGTGGCCGAATAGGCTGCCCTAATTTTTTTAGGTATAGAGGAGAGATTATAATGGCTTTATCTTATTCAGATGTTTATACCGTTGCCGAATATGGGCCAAGAGTTCAAGAAATAGGCAAAGAAATTTAGAATTAGAGAAATATGGCAGAAGAAGTAATTTTTTTTGCCAAACAAAAAATATAGGAACAAATAGAAATATTACGATAGAAAGAAAATACTATTTTTTCATTATTAGGTGTAAAAAATATTAATGAACTAAATAAAAGAATAGAAGAATTTTAGGCAGCAACTTTTAGTTTTAATGGAGAAGCTTTATATTCTAAATTTATAGGTATTTTGGAAAGTAAAAATGACAAAGAATATTTAGCTTTTGAAAATGCTGTTAATGAAGTTATAAATAAAAATATTTTTCAAGACGTGAATAATTATATAGAAACAAAAGGCGTAGAAAAAGCACGAGATGCTGTTCTTAGTTTTTTAAATTTTGATTAGGGCAGCCATAAATTTACTTCTCATAAAGGTATGACTTCTTTTTAGTTTTTTCCAAATAGTTTTACAAAAGAGCAACAAACAAAATGGAAGAGCATTTTAAAATAGAAAGCTAAAGAGGAAGGTTATCCTGCTGCAAAAAATTGGGATTTAATTGTTAATTCAAGCGATGATTCTATGCAAATAAATTTTACTTGGTTTAAAGCAACTGGCGAAAAAACAAAAAATGACGCGAAACTATTAAGTGATTCTGAAATTAACAAAATTAATAATTAGATTAAAACAGAAATAAGATCTTGTGTACATGGTGATGATAGCGCATTAATAGAAGATATTATAGATGAAATTTTAAAAACCAAAGAAGGCAAATATAGTTTTTTTGTTGGTAAAAATACTAATGCAATTACTGGGATATTAGGTGAAATTTAGGGGATGTATTATATTCGTAAATTATTAGGTAATAATTCATTAGCAAGTGTTGTTTGGCGTGGAGGTACACTTGAAGGTTTAAATAATACAAATCCGCATCAAGATTTATAGATTAAAACAATCCTTAATGGAGTTTTAGAAACTTTTGGTATACAAATAAAAAATACTACTTCAACTTTAGAGGTTAAAAGAGATTTAGGAATAAAAGTTGGCTCATTAAATAAAACAATTAGCTTTACAGAAGGTTCGATAGGAAATATTATTTCGAAAATGTCTCAAATAACGCCTATTGATGATGGAATATAGGGATTGCTTGAAACTTATTATGGCACTTTAAAATTTAATATTCCATATCATAGAGACAAAAGAAAAAAGAAAGGTACACAATTTCTACCTGGTTTAAGAATGTCTGATAAAAACGCAGCAGAATATCAAAGTTTACATGAACAATTAATAGGCTATTAGTCATAGATAGACTCTTTATTATCAATTTTTGCCGCAGCCTTTATGTATATGGATGCTTTTGATTATAATAGCGGCGGAGATTTTAATTCTTTATATTTAATAGGTGGCGCGGCATTTATTGCTGCTTCAGATGTATTATAGACAGTATTATCAGATTTAGATTCTGAAAGTCAAAATTCTCATTTTTCTATGAGCATGTCGGCTGGAAATAATAGTGATATTATTACGGCATTAAATTCTAATAAAAAAGGAAGCCCTTATACAGAGTTAGTAATTAATGATATAAAATTAACTTCTGCTTTTAAATTTTGACTTTTCCCTAAAAATATGCTATAATATATATAGAAAGATTAAAAAGGAGATAAAAAATCTAAAATGTCTAATTCTACTGGTTTCTTTTACTACTATGATAATCCTACCCAAGTAAAATATTTTTACGATGGCGGTTATCATGGCGCAATTGCGTTTCGAGACGTTCTTATTGATGGGCGCACTGGTGAGGTTTATGAGCTTAATGAGTTGCTGAAACGTATTTGTGATACTTATCAGGTTAATACTGACTTTGCGCTTATTGAGTATGATTGGTACGATTTGGACGAGGTAATTATTTATGGAAAAGCATCAGACTAAACAGTACAAGTGTGAGAAATGCGGTGAATCGTTAGATAAACGAGAGGAAGAAATTATTGAATATAGCAAGCGCATGGTATTGCATTTTATTGAATGTAAGAAATGCGGGCATATGACATTAGTTAGGAAAGAAAAGATTTAATATAAGCGGCCTTAGTGCCGCTATACTGCGGTGTCGTTCAACGGAAGGACTCGACTCTCTAAAAGTCGTTAAGTGTGTTCGAATCACACCACCGCAGCCAAAGGGGTAACTGAGGTAATATAGGATAGAGTAATTAACTATCTAAGTGGCTGATTCCTTACCACGTTTTACCTCAGTCCTTAATTTTAATAGGAATCTGAGGAATTTATGGAGAGAGAAGGATATATATATGTAATAACAAATAAATTAGATGGAACTCAATACGTAGGTCAAACTACTCGTAATTTAGAAGTAAGATTTAATGAACATTGCACAGAAAAAAGAGGACATTCACCATTACATAAAGCTATACAGAAATATGGATGGGTTAATTTTAAAATAGAAGAATTAGAAAGATGCCCTATATCACAATTAAATGCAAGAGAAGAATATTGGGTCAATAAATTAGATACTTATAATAATGGGTATAATTTAACTCCAGGTGGTAATAATATAGCATTTGGCCGTCAATATAATAATATATTAATAGTAGAAGCAAATTTAATTGTTGAGTCTAAAGAATATCTATCTAAACGTATTAGTGAAGTTACTTCATGGGGAATGCGAACCATTTCGGCTTATTTAAAAAATGCTATTGAAAAAGAGGAGCCTTTTTTAGATTATCATTATAAACAATGCCAAGTTGATTCTTCTTTATTTGCAGATGAAAGTGATTTAGATAATTGGATTAAAACTTTAAATGCAAAATATGTTGGTAAGCATGTTTATTGTCCAGAATTAAATATGGAATTTGATACTTTAACTTCCGCTGCAAAATATTGTATTGATAATGGATATTACACTGGACAGGCTAAATTCGCAATACAATCATTACTTACTTCTATTAGTAATTATGTAAAAGGAAAAGCCACCGAAATACCTTGTTTAAAAGAAAATTTAACCTTTGATTTATTACCAGGTACTACTAAAAATCCTGGAGCAGTAGAAGAAGAGAGATTTAAAAATAAAAAAGTATACTGTAAACAATTAGATAAAACCTTTGAATCTCAAATAGAAGCGGCAAATTATTTTACAGACCGAGGTCTTTTTGGCTCTGTAAAATTAAAAACAGCAAAATTAAGAATTTCAGACGTAGTTAGGGGTTATTTCCCTGAATATAAAGGTTATACTTTTGAATATATTGAATAATAGTATTAAATAAATGAGCTTAGGTAATAACCTAGGCTCTTTTTATTTTGACTTTTTTAAAAATTTATGATATAATATAGATAGAAAGAATAAAAGAGGAAATATACTATGCCAGTGAACGATGATTTAGGTACTAGAATGAAAGAATTTTATGAGAACCGTTCTAAAACTTATTTAGTGCGGCGTATGCCAGTAGCTATCCGCATTGATGGCCGTGCATTTCATACTTTTACCAAGCACATGCAACGACCGTTTGACCATATCCTTATGAAAACTATGCAGGATACTATGTTATACCTGTGTAAAAATATTCAAGGTTGTGTATTTGGTTATCAACAATCTGATGAAATTACTTTAATCCTTGTAGATTATGCTAAATTAGATTCTGATGCTTGGTTTGATTATAGCGTTCAGAAGGTATGTAGTTTATCTGCATCTATGGCAACTCTTGCTTTTAATAAAGCATTAGAAGCTAATCTGACTGCTTATATTGATGATAAGCTAGCTCGGTTGCATAATAATAATACTGAAGAATGGATTACACCAGAAGAAGATAAATATTCGACAGTTATTAATAATGCTGTATTGGCTGGCGCGATGTTTGATGCAAGATGCTTCAATGTCCCAGTAGAAGAAGTTACTAATTTAATCTATTGGCGACAGTTAGACGCGACACGTAATTCTATTCAGATGGTGGCGCAAGCTAATTTTCCCCATAAAGAACTTCAAGGTCTTAATACTTCAAAGCTCCAAGATAAATTAATGCTTGAAAAAGGTATTAATTGGAGCGAAAATTACACTACTACTCAAAAGCGAGGGTGTTGTTGTATTAAAAATAATGAAGATAAATGGATTATTGATGATAATATCCCTATTTTTAAAGGAGAAGGCCGAGATTATATTGAAAAATTAATTGAGGTGCCTAAATAAAATATTTAATTCAAATTAAGGCTAGTAATAATAATAAGAGAGGTATAAAAATATGAAAACTAAAACCTATTTCTGCGTTGCTGATGCGCATTCATTCTATACAGAAATGCGGCGCGCGCTCTCTGAACAAGGTTACGACGAAAATAATCCCTCTCATATCTTTGTTAGCCTTGGAGATTTATTTGATAGAGGCCCCGAATCTAAGGAGTGCTTGGAGTTTGTAAATTCTATTCCTAATGAGCAGAAAATTCTTATTCGTGGTAATCATGAAATTCTTATGCGCCAGATGGTTTTTGGTGGTAATTGGCCACGTGGTATAGACAAACATAATGGTACATGGCAGACCGCGCGAGATATTACAGGCGCAGATATTGTAGAAGTAATCCCAAAAATGCGAAAAAACGCAAAATGGTGGAAGTATTATAACGATACAGTATACTATAAAGTTATCGGGGACTATATTCTTACTCATGCTTGGGTTCCTTATAAGAATACTTATGTAAAAGATAATAACGGAAAAATGGTTACCGTGCCGGAGATTATTCCTGTCAATGAATGGGATACAATAGATGATGCTATGTGGGATACTTATTTTACTTGGGCAAATGGTATGGAGTTTTGGTCTAAGGGCGCGCGAATTAATGGAAAGACAATAATTTGCGGGCATTGGAATACAAGCTGGGCATGGAAAAATATTCGACATAAATGTGAGAGTCTTTATGGCGGGGATGCTATCTACGAACCTTTTATTGATGAAGGTATTGTCGCGCTGGATGCGTGCACGGTTGTAAGCAAGAAAGTAAATTGTTATAAGTTTACAGTAGAGGAGTAAAAATATGGAAGGTGTAACTATTTTAGATACTATCAAAGATTTACCGGGATGGGCAAGTGCAGTTATTTTAATAGGCATAATGCTATTTATACTTTTCGGAATGGCGGGGGTCTCTACTAAAGATAAAATAAGGTATGCTTTTTTCGCTTTTTCCATACTTGGCGTGGTTGCTGTAATAATTACAGTAATTACTTTTTCTCCTGAGATTTCTTATCGGGTTATTGTAGATGATAATGTAAATATGAATGAGTTTTTTCAAAAATATGAACTTATCCATAGAGAAGGACTTATTTATGTAGTTAGATTAATTGAGGGATAATATGAAACCTATTTTTGATGGATTTTTTGATGGTATACAAATTGCATTTGCAATCTTTTGTATACTTTGTATAATTGGGATTTTTATATCCTTGTTTAGTTGTTAAGGAAAAATAGAATGAATGAGATGATTTTTGCAAAAGGAATTTATGTTATTGGAAACGGCTCTATTAAAAAATTACAAGGAGAAAAATATATGAATGAATCAAAAAATAAATGGGTAGAAAAAATGCGTGAAGGCATGAAAATGATGAAAGAGGCTTGTGAAGAATCAACATATGACGGAAAGTCTTTAGGATGTGAGATATGCCCATTTGGAGAATTATGCGGACCTATTCCATATGACCCAGACTGTTGGGGGAAATACATAAAAGAAGAATAAAGATATAAGAATTGGAGTAAATTATTATGTTAAATTCTAAGGGTGAGCGTGAGCTTGCGTATGTGGTTCTTATTGATGAAGTTATGCCCATTGAAGGGTATGACCGCGTTGAGCTCGCGCGCGTCGGTGGCTGGCATGTAATCGTACAAAAGAACCAATTTAAAGTTGGCGATCCGGCAATTTACTTTGAAGTAGATAGTAAGGTTCCTTCTGACCGCGAGTGCTTTGCCTTTCTTGCAAAGCGCAAGTATAAGATTAAGACCATCAAGATGTGCGGTGTCGTTTCCCAAGGTTTGCTTATGCATGCCAACGATTTTGGTTGGGAGGTGAGATTTAATCATGGCCTTTATATATCAAAGAATAACGAGGAATTTATTTCTAATGATCCTTTTATTCTTGATAATAATGGAGTTGAACATCATTATGCTGATGAATCTCGCTTCCTTACTGAAATTCTTGGAGTAGTTCATATTGAGGATGAAGACAACGCAAAGTCTGCGCCGGTTGATAAGTATAAGACTATGGCACAGCGCCGGCCGGATATTTTTAAGCGTAAGTGGGCGCGCTGGATGATGCGGCGCGAATGGGGACGCAAGTTGATGTTCGCGCTGTTCGGGTGTAAGAAGAAGAAGTCTGAAACTGCGTTTCCTACTAAGTTCCCGTTCGTGCATAAAAGTGATGAAGAACGAATTGAAAATTGTATTTTTTATTTAAAAGACCAAGAACATAAGTGGATTAAGACCGTTAAAATTGATGGTACTTCAAGTCTTTATGTTCTTGAACGAAAGCCTTTTAATAGACGAGAATACTATGTATGTAGTAGAAATGTTCGTCAATTAAATGAAAATCAAAAATGTTATCATTCAGATAATGTTTATTGGGCTGTGGAACATAAATTTCATATTAGAAGTTTTCTTGAAGCAATGCTTAAGATGCATCCAGATTGGCAATATGTTGCGGTTCAAGGAGAGACGGCTGGTGTGAGTGAAGATGGTTCTAAAATTCAAGGCGACCCTCATCAATTTGGTGAACTTCGGTTTTTTGCTTATAATTTTATTGACCCAATTAATGGTAGATGGAATTCTGTTGCGGCAAAAACACTTCTTAAATCTTTCGGAATTGAATTTGTTCCTATTGTAGATAAAGAATATACTCTTCCCGATAATATTGAAGATTTTAAACGCGAAGCCGATGGAGAGTGCGAAGCACCAGGTGCTCACGGTATGAGAGAGGGGTATGTTTATAGACGTTGTGATAATTGTAATATTTCGTTCAAAAACGTTAGTAATCTATATCTGTTAAAACATAATATTTAAATTTTAAATCCTTTACCAATTTTATATACTTTCTTGGTCTTCTTTTTACTTATAATTAGAAGACCAAGAAGGGAGTAAAAATAATATGGGTAAGTTTATAGATTTAACTGGTAATAGATTTGGAAGATTAACTGTTTTAGAAAAGTTATATAAAAAAGGTAATGAATGGGTTTGGAAGTGTCAATGTGATTGTGGTAATATTTGTGAGGCACGCGGTGTAAATTTAAGGTCTGGCGCTAAAAAATCTTGCGGTTGTCTTAAAAAAGAAACTGATTGTATGCCAAAAGGTAACGTGAAAGATGAGATTGGTCATAAATATGGCCACTTAACAGTGATAGCACGTGCCGGAAGCGATAAAGATGGCTAGGCAATGTGGGAATGTGAGTGTGATTGTGAAGCAAAAACTCACATAATAGTTTTGGGCGGCAATTTAAGAAAAGGGCATACATAGTCTTGCGGTTGTGATAGACGTTCGCATGGTGAAATAAAAATTGAATAGTTATTAAAAGAAAATAATATTTCTTATATTCAAGAATATAAGCCTTTTAAATTTTCTTCAGGAAGTTGGGCTTCTTTTGACTTTTATGTGAATAACCAATATATTATAGAATATGATGGTGAAACACATTATAAAAAAAATCTTCATGGATGGCATACCGAAGATAGATTAAAAGCACAACAAGAAAGAGATATAATTAAAAATCAATGGTGTAAAAATAATAACATTCCTTTAATTCGTATTCCATATTGGCACTTACAAGATTTAACTATTAACGATTTGAGATTAGAAACAAGCAAATATGTAATTAATTAATTTATAAGACGCGCGTAATGTGCGTCTTATTTTTTGACAAAAATTAAAATTTATGGTATAATATTATTAGAAAATAGAAAAGGAGATAAATTAATGGGTA
>Ga0310697_10003157_pt1 | contig 16823 bp, 37 predicted proteins | sample 172DNAGHGlowgp2_FD_203883 | JGI IMG/M metagenome (GOLD analysis project Ga0310697, IMG submission 203883) | Sheep rumen microbial communities from Palmerston North, Manawatu-Wanganui, New Zealand - 1728 DNA GHGlow gp2 (v2) (version 2) | ecosystem: Host-associated > Mammals > Digestive system >... | reverse complement strand
GCTCTTGTTCTCTTTTATCCCCGTCAGCATGAATCCGGACGCTCTGTATATCGTTCCGTCTCCGCATTGTGTCCCATCCGCAAACGAAAGCACCCATTTGATATTTGGTGCATTCTTTTTAATAAGCCGGAACGCCACGGATATAGCTCTGCTCTCGCTGTTCTTTGGAAGCACATCATCAAATGCCATGCGGTTTAATTCCAGCATGTCGTGCCAAGGCGCAGGGTTTCCGTTATCGTCTACGACCAACCCGATCACCTTTCGCTTATCTGTCGGAGACCCAAAGCTCATCACGCCATGCAATACGCCGTCCATGAATACGCCGAAGTGGAGCGATGAGTTATTTACGACCTTCCCAGAATAGTGGTGTCGCTTTACAAACGGAATAGCCACCGATGATGGAATGACCTTTACTATTAACCCTTTAGCTCCGTCCATTCCCGCACCACCTCATATAGGGCGTTTCCGTTGCTGTTCGTATTGCCGAAGGTTTCATACACCTCTCCGGAAACCGTCTGCAACGCCGTCTTTATAAGCTCTGCCTGTTCCTCCGCAAGGTTGAAAGTCATTTGACAGAACGGCGACTTTTCCCCAGCGTCCAACGTGAAGTCTGTCCCATATTCATCTGAAACAATATCAAAACCAAAAGCACCCATGTCAATAGATGGGATATCGTAAAGCTCAGCGTCCAGCATAGAAAAGTCCCACCCAGCCAATTCAGAAACCTTATTGTCAGCCAGCCGATATGCTTTCACCTGTTCGTCCGATAAGTCATCAGCCACGATACAGGGAATGTCTTCGATGCCCAGCTTCTTTGCCGCCTTGTACCGGGTATGCCCCGCCACGATTACGTTGTCCGTGTCAATAACGACAGGAACCTTCCACCCGAATTCAGAAATAGAAGCCGCCACAGCGTCAACGGCTTCGTCATTCTTGCGTGGGTTGTTTTTGTATGGTTTCAGTTCGCCAATCTTTTTATAGACTATCTCCATTTGCCCCTCCTTTCGTCCTCCAAAACAAAAGCAGGGCGGCTCGTCACCGCCCTTTTCCGAAAGGAGGAACATGAACATGAAGTCTTTTCTCAAAACTCCACACTATGATTATAGCACGGGTTTTCTTCGCTCATTATGAGAATGAAGCAACCCCTTTTCCGTAGCGTTAAAAGCCACCTCGTTCAATGCGTCAATCCTCCTTCGATGATACTCCGGCATGGATATATGGTACACTTTACAATACGAATCGGCAAACGCCCTTGCACAGCTCCGTTTATACCCCCTTAAATGCCTCATACCATAATGCCCATACAAGAGCCTTTCCAAGTCAGGTTGCTCATCGTGTAACCATGTCATAGCCGACGTTACGCAATCCACCCATGCCTTTTTATCTGTGATAGTGTCCAATAAAAACGCTCCTCTTGCGGTCTTGTCAGATATGCTGGACGATTGTACTGGTTCTCCACTCCCTTGGGAAAATGCGATATTTGCGGCATCGTCTTCAACAGCCCATACTTCTTCTTGGAGCTTGCGCCAGCGTTTCAGCACTCCTTCAACCATTAGTTCCCTGTCACGTTTTGTCATGTGTCCTCCTGTTCCAGCAAAGAGAGCTGACCTATGTTTTTCGCCCCTCTGCTTAACCACCAGTTGAATATATCCATGCCGCTCTCCCATTTCAATTTGCTATCAAGTCCTCTTTCAACCCTGTTTTGATACATCTTTTCAAAACACCTCATGTATTGTTCTTTGTACTTCGGGTATTCGTTAAGCTCTTCACTTTGCTTGTTGTTCATAGGGCATCCAATGCACCCAAGCCTTGTTTTCCCCTTATCGTACAGCTCGCAATATGGAACGTTGTATTTGCGGATGAACTCCCAAACATCTTCGTCCAACCAATCTATGATAGGGTTCACAAGCGTTTTTCGTGTCCTGAAGCACACCTCAACGGCTCGCCGTGCTTCATCGTTATCATCGTTCAGCACCACCCCCCCCGCATGGTTGACGTAAAATTTGCGGCTTTAACCTCTGGTATCTTTTCAGCACCTTTACCTGTGATTGTGACAGCCCCTTGATTCTTCTTGCGGTTTACGCTTTCTGCCCACCGCACCCCGGTTATTGTGACAGTACCTTTCCCGGATGATTCCTTTAGTTGTTCACAGCAATACCGCATTACTTGCGTTGGTGGTGTGCATTTCGATTTTAGTAGCGTCCACATGGATATAGGCTTACCGTTCTTATCGTGCGGTATATCGAAGCTAACTTCAGGATGCACCTTCTTCACGAACCTCACAAGTTCAGGCGGGTCAACGCTCGTCACGTTGTAGTGGGCCTCAAACTTCACACCCGCCATCTTCGCAAGTTCAAGGATCACACAAGAATCTTTCCCGCCAGAGAACGCCAACCAGTACGGCCTATCTTTCGGTTCAAACGCTTTCAGCCTTTCAATGGCTGTCTGCACCTTGTCGATCGTACCAAATAATGTTTGCTCAATTAGCATTTTGCCCCTCCAAATACTCCTTGATACAGTTTATCGCCGCATCCGCACCGTGGCAGACATATGCCGCATATCCAACCTCACGGAGCCATTCTATCCAGTCCCTTTGCGTGGCCCGTAACACCCCGTTCTCTGCCTTCATTTCGATAAACAAGCCGTTATATCCCCCGCAAGGATAAGGCAGGAACAAATCAGGCACACCCGGTTTCACGCCCAGCTTCTTCAGGTGTACGGCCTCTGCCGGGTGACGGGAACCGCCGTTAGGACAATGGTACAGACGATGCAAGCAAGGGTATTTGCAAGCCTGTGCCTCCGCCCACTTCACCACCAATTCCTGTTCTTCTGCCTCCGTCCAACCCGTCAATTCAGGGACATGGGTTCTATGATAGTCGATGGCCTCTATCCCGGCTTCACGCATCACGCCGCCCTTTCGTTTGTGCCTCAACGCACGTTGCGCCGTGGGGTCATTGTACCCTTCTTCGTTCTTCAGCATTTCAACCCTCCGTCCATGATGTACTCGATGGCCCTTAAAACAGAATCGCCGTCCATAACCGTCTTCATTGACCACCAGTTGTATATAGTGCTACGGTGAACGTTCATTATCTCTGCTACTTGCGGTATATCCATCATCTTGACGGCACACGCCGCCTTGAATTGGCGAATGAATCGCTTGTACTGGTCGCTCATTTGTCCCTCCTGATAAGATATTCCAGAATGTGCCAAAGGCATCTCACGATGGCCCGTATAACCGTCTTGTCCGGGATGTCCTCCCGTAAACCTTCAAGGGCAAGGAGGATGGTTTCGGCATCCTCCATGTCCTTCACCAAATCATGCCTTGTGGTCATGCGTCCTCCTTCGGCGGCTCCTGCCTCGCAAGTCGTATCGGAACAGCTACATCCAGCATACCAGTTATCTTTGGGCCTTTCTTTCTCTTGTTCCAGATATACTTTCCCACAAGCGGTGTTTCGTAATAGTAGGCATCTTCCTCTATGATTTCCGTTTCTTCCATATTCCTGTGATTCAGATGTTGCATGTAATGGACAAATTCGTGTGCTATCACAAACAGGCATTTTGTCAAGCCAAGCTTTTTCGCCGCAACAAGAATCACCATTTCACCGTTGTCCCAGCCAAAGTAGCCGTTGCATTTTTCGCCCCCGTCAACGATAGCGTCACACCTGTACATGACCCTGACAGGAATCCTTGGAACCTTGTATTCTGCAAACAGCCAATTTGTGAAGTCTTTGACGAATCGTTTCTTCTTGTTCATTTATCCTCCTTCGGCGGCTCTGGCTTTTCCATCCAATGCGTCACATGGAACTCCTTCTCCGTGTCAACCAAGTCCAGAACCGCATTGTAAGCATCGTCGCCTTCTTGCCACAGCATTTGCCCCTTATCAAACCCCATCTCGGTAACGTAGCTTAATGGTTCGCCGCCCATCCACTCAGGCGTTTCAACCTCCGTACCCTGCCGCAAATAAACAATATAGCGTCCCGTTTCTTTCGGTAAATCTCCATCCTCCACCCTGTGCCACGGGTTGAATATCTGTACTTTTTCAACCTCGTCATATTCACGACCAAGCTCAGCGAATTTTATTGCATCCAAGGCGACCTCTCTGTCAATAAGTTCGCTCATGTTTCGCTCCTTTCTGTAGGATTTATGAAATACTCCTTGATATACCTTGAAAGCACTTCTGGATTATATGTTCCGAATCCAACTATATACTGTCCGTCCTCTTTGTACGTTATAGCAAAATATGGCTTCCCTTTATATTCTGGATAGCAACAAACTTCCGGAGGAGAATAACTAACTTCGATACCAACGAACTCCAGGTGATTCTTCATACTTGTTCTGTTTCGCTCCTTTCTGCCTCTGCCGGGACGATGGTGGGAAGATATTTCAAATCATCCACGGCCATTACGGTTTGCTTGCCAAATTCGGAGCATTTGCAATCCCAAACGGTAATATAGTTGCTTACGTCCTCGTCCGCATCCACCAGCCGCCCGTGTCCCTCCGGCAGAATCGCAAGAATAGGACAGTTAGGCGATTTTGTGCGCCCGATTTCCTTCCTATCAACCTTCGTCCACTCCTTACAAATAGCCGTACAGCTTAACTTACACGGCCCACAAGCAGTAGGCATCTCGTCTATCTCCATCCGCACAACGCACTCGCTCATTTGTCGGCCCTCCTGTTCCATGCGTCAATAGCTTGCTCATACAATTCGGCTTTTGTTTTCGACCAAGCGGGGATTTCAAGACCAAGCGTATATGCTAAGACTCTGCCGCCAGCCGTTGCGCCTCTCGCATGGCACATATTACAACGAACCGAATAAGTTACGTTATCAACTGGAATGTCAAGCCCGTTTGTGCCAACTCGCCTGCTTTTGCTCTCGATGCTGAGTTTTTCGCTCCCACAAAACGGACACGGTTTCAGTTCAACGCTCATTCCTGCGCCTCCCTCTTCATTCTTTTAATATCGGTCAAAAGCCACATAACAAGAGTGATTACGTTAAGCGTTATTAAAACCTTGTCAATGCTCATCGGTCCAAAATGCGACAACCTTTCAATCATCACCCCAAGATACATGGCGTTGAAGAAACGCAAGAAACCCTCAACTATCCGCATCCTGCACCTCCATCTTCGCCCCGCATTTTGGGCAGTAGTTATATGTCTCAAAATTTCCTTTCCACCAGTTGCAAATAGAGCATCTAAAGCCATCAAACTGCCAATCTTCAACAAATTCACGGCGTTTAATCCACTCGCCCCGCTTCGGCATAAGCACTTCGCCATTCGGCTTTCTCCACTCCCAATGCCCGTCAGCCTCCACCATTTCAGGGCGGTCTTCAATGAGTTCTTTATTTTCTTTTAACAACGCCTCTATCGCATCGGCGGCATCGCAACATATATTTCCGTCCATACATCCAAGCTCACTCCAATATCGGCACTCTTTTTCAAAGCATTTTTTGTCCCCAATACAAGTCCGCATCTTCCTAACCAGTTCGCTATAGTCCGTCATGCTCCTGCCTCCAATCTCTTCAAAATGTAATCACCGGGTATGTCGCACAATATGCCGAACCATTGGCTTTTGAAAAACCGGGTGCAATCATACTTTGTCTTGTAAGCGTTGTTTTGCATCCTTGCCACGAACGATGTCTTCTTGACGTGTTTTAACCCTCGTTCGCACTCATCGGCAAATCGATAATCCATAACAGCTTGTTTAATAATCGCTACCGCCAAGGCTTCATAGCCAACTTCGTCTTCGCTGTGATACGGCGTTTTGCTTTTTCTGTATCGCCATCTATCCGTTGTCGGTGTTTTCATCACTCTAAATCCTCCAGCTTTAGTTCAATGTCCTCGATCTGCGCCACGGAGCCGCCTCTTTCACAACTTGGATGCCACTTGTCGTAGTAGTCCTGTTGCTTTGAGTTCATCTTCGACTCGCTACGCTCCCACGTCCTGACGGCCGCTTTCCAATCCTTCATGGGGTTCTTGCCAACCTTCCAACCGTTGGCGGTGTAGTAGTCAATGAACCTTTCAGGATTAACCCGGTTTCCCCGTTCATTGCAGTAGGCTTTCACGTCTTCAAGGGTTGGGTGCTTACTACTATCTAACCTATCCTTACCTATACTATCCTTACCTAACCTAACCTCGGTATCCAAAGTGGATACACTCTGTATACATTTCGTATCCAAGGTGTACGCTCCGTTATCTTTAACCGAAAGTTTCGCCTTTTCTTCGGCATATTTCGTGGGGTGGTATCTGTCGCTCTGAATGTAGTTGTGAATCCTCCAATGCTTTATAACCACAACGCCGCTTTCGAACGCTATGACGAATTTACGCATAAGCAGTATGTTCATATCGTCATTCGTGGCCCCAATCATCCGCATTATCTTCTTTGGAGAATTAACGAAACCGTCATCATCGGCTCTCATGCCCAGATCGTAGTACAAAAGCCTTGCGCTCATGGGCATATCGATAAATGCGTCAGAATCCACAATGGACTTTGCAAACATTCTCCGTTCAGCCATACGTCACGCCTTCCACGGTAGATCATCAGATGAAATATCCTGCCACTCGTTGTTTGAAGTCGGCTTTGTTTCAGCCTTGCGCTCCGTCAGGTTTTCCACCTTGTCAGCTTGCACGTCAAGCGAATACCGGGTCTTACCGTCCTTGCCCTCGTAGCTGTTCAGGTTCAGCTCCCCGGTCACGGCCACTCTGGAGCCTTTTTTCAGGTACTTGCCGCAGAAGTCGGCGGTTGGGCCCCATGCGTTCACCCTGAAGAAGTCGCTCACCCTGTCACCGTTCGCATCCTTGCGGCTCCGGGTCACGCCCACGGAGAAGGAGGTCACGGTCTTTCCCGTGCTGGTCGCTCTTGTGGTGGGGTCTGCTGTCAAATAACCGATAATTGTTAGCTGATTCATAAGTAACTCCTTCCAAATTCTTTGATAAAGTCATCTACTGTTCCGCCAGTTTTCTTCATCCACATGGCCTGTCCGTATTTTTTCAGCTCCTTCATGACTTCCGGGTTTCTGTGTGCTGACTTAGGCCCTAATGTGTGACAATCCGGGCAAAGTGTGACGGTTAAGCCGTATTCGTCAGATTTCTTTCGATTGGCTCCAGGTATCAGGTGGTGAACCTGCACCTCGCCCCATCGCCCGCATAAGAAACACTCGCCCGTCATTCTTTTCCTCCGTAGCGGTTCATCATCCGGGCCAGTTCATCGGGTGTCATGGTTTCAATGCCCAAGGCCTTCGCCTCGTCCTGCGTCCCTGTGATGAGCCGCCCCATTTCTTCCCGGTTCAAGTCCCGTGTCCGCTTGTAGAACAGATACATATCAAGCCCGTTTTCGTCCTCGCCGACAAATCGGTAATAGGGATAGAATTGCTCAATGTCCGTGTTCTTCGGAACCTTAACCCCGGCGCACTTCCCGTCCTTGCCTCTGGCGTATGTGCCATACTGACGGACAAGCATCTTCTTTACATCGTCCTCGCTGGATTTCGTTTCTTTTGCTATGGCGTTGACTAACACATGGAAATAAGCGTTGGCTTGCAAGCTCCTTTTGTCGCTCCACTTGTCAACCGTCAAGTCCACATAGCCGTCTTTGTATTTGTCCACCACCATCTTTGCAAGGCCAGTTGCTTCGCTGTCCACATCGAAGCAAAGCACCCAGCCTCTGCCGTATTCGTGGGTTAAGCGTGGGTTCAGGGCTTTCATGCGCCCCTCCGTTTCCCGACAATGGCGGCTTTGATGCTCCGCAAGTCGTTCAAGGGAACCGTGTCGGCGTCCATGCCGGGACGCTTCTTAGCTATGAAGTCGTCCAGCTCCTTCCGGGTGACATCAAAGGAATAAATCTGATCAAGGATGGTTTTCCGGGACAATGCCTGTTCTTCGTCATGGTCGGCGGGGTTTTGCGAGTCGGTTTCGATAACAGGAGCCGCTTTGCTATCGTCCAGCCCCAGCAACCCCTGAAGGGCGTACTTCCTGGCATATGTGGATGCGCTCCCCGTGCATTGTGATGCGTCCATGCCCTTCTTCGTTTCCATTTCTCTTGCGTAGGCGGTGGCCTCTATCTTCTCCCCGTCCTCGGCGTTTATCAGGGCGGCGGTGGCCTTGATGTAGGTTGCCCCGTTCAGTTCCACGGCTTCATCCGACAGCTTGCAATACATCCCCATTTCTTGCAGAATGGGCTTGATGTTTTTCAAAATACCTTCCACGTTTCTGTATTTGAACCCGCCGAAATTGTTGTCAATGTCTTTGGGTGCAACGGCTTTCTGTTGAATCGCAAACAGTTTCTCAATTATGTTCATGTTCATTCCTCCGTTAAATTTTTCATGTACTGATTCACAGCGTTTTTGCATACCTCAGCGTTCGAGCAAGTTATCGTGTTGAATTGCACAACACCGTCAACGTAGAACGGCATTTGCAGAAAGTCGATAAAGGGGCATCCGTTGCAAAACTCAAACGGCAACTCTGCGTTGATACTTACTTGTGCCATGCTATTCCTCCGTAACATCAAGATTTCCGTACTTGTCTTCCAAGACTTCAACCTCCCATCCCATCAGCGAACGCAGACAGGACTTATAGGCATCCACGGCATCCTGAAAGCAACCCTTGCAAACGCCATGTGACAAGTCGAACGTGTAATGAATGTCACGGCATATCTTGCACCGCTTTCCTTCTTCGATGTCATCGATCCCGCAATTCGGGCAGACGGTGATGTCCCCTTCATCAAGTCGGACGGTTCGCCCTTCTTCCAGCGAGAACCCGTCCCCGCATCGGTTGCACATATAGACGATTTCATCGTTCATAGCGTGTACCTCGCATAGGTGACGGCCTCGCCGTATCGGTTCTTTGATGTTTCAAGGGTTCGGTGGATGGGGTGGCCCTGTTTCCGCAATTCGGAAATGCGGGATGCAAGGTGCATGATGCCGTATTCCTTTATGGCTTCAAGCTGGGTTATGCCGCCGACTTCTTCCAGATGCCGCATGATTCGCTCATTCTGTGTCATAGATCAATCACCTTCGCTTTCGCCATAATCTGCTTCATGCGCTTGTTCTCACATTGAAGGTCGGTTAGCTGGGCAATCAGCATAGCGTTGTCATCGGCTCTTAGTTGGCGTTCTTCCTCGTACAGTTTTTGCCACTTGTTCAGGGCTTTGGTGTCACTTTTGCGCCGCTTGTTTTCAAGTCTGCTGGCGGCGTTCACGGCCTCCGTCACGGCCTTGCACATCAGCCACACGCCAATAGATGTAATCATCAGGGCGATGCAGATGATAAGGACGGTTTCGGCCCAGGTGGGTAGCTTGTAGATTGTGCCCATTGGTTCCTCCTTTGTTTTTGTGTTACACAAATGTAACAGTTTGGGTATTAAAAAAGTTCTCCTACTGTCACGTTAAGAGCATCGGCAAGCCGTCGAAGCGTTCTTACCATAACCCCATCAATGCCACCATTTTCAATTCTAACGATAATAGGGCGAGAAACGCCACTTTTTACCGAAAGAGCTTCCTGGGTCATGCCAGCGTCTCGCCGTAAACGTTCAAGGTTCGTCATTTTTTGTCACCTCCTTTCTGTTTCTTTCATGTAACATTGTACCAAAGGTTTTATTGTTTGTAAAGTATATGGTTTGGACTATTTACACTGTGTTAATAATTTGGTACAATATGGTACACGGAGGATAAACACATGGATTTAAGCGAAGCCGTAAAAGAATACCGTAAAGAACACAAATACAGTTTGCGGGAGTTTGCCAATTTGTGCGGCCTGTCCCACGTACAGATATACCGCATAGAACGAGGCTCAAAAACGGACGGACAACCATTTGAACCTAAAGTAAAAACGCTAAAAAAGTTGGCGGCTGGTATGGGCATCAGTTTCGATGAAATCCTTATGTATTGTGAGGACTTAGTTATCAGGTGGGACAAAGACGATATGGAGTATAAGCCGCCAATAGAACGCCAAGAAATTATAGATAAAATCATACTTGCCACTCCTGAACAATTCGCTTTGATTAAAAGTTACGTTGACTTCGTGACTAAATAATACCATTATCTACAATTCATTCAATGCCTTATATAGGACTATTGGAGGATATATGAAGACAGCTTACGCATACGCAAGATTTTCGTCCGATAACCAGAGAGAAGAAAGCATAGACGCACAGGTGAGGGCCATCTCCGAATTTTGCGACATGAACAACATCCGTATTCTACGAATTTTTAAGGATGAAGCGTTCAGCGCACGGACGGACAAACGCCCTGCTTTTCAAGAATTGTTCGGACTGATAAAAGAACACCCTGCCGACTTGCTGATAGTCCACAAATTAGACAGGTTCGCAAGGAACAGGGCAGATGCGGCTTTTTATAGACAGAAATTGAAAGAGGCAGGGATGAAGCTCGTGTCAGTCCTTGAACGGTTGGACGATGCGCCGGAGTCCATCATATTGGAGGGGGTGCTGGAAAGTATCAACGAGTATTATTCTGCCAACCTCGCCCGTGAGACAAAAAAAGGGATGCGTGAGAACGCCATGAAGGGCGTGAGGAACGGCGGGAAGGCTCCGATAGGGTACATGATAGAAAAGCAACACCTTATCCCGAACAAGGACGCTGATAAGGTCAAGGAGCTGTTTAGGATGTACGCCGATGGAGCTTCGTATAAAGAAATGACAGAATATTCAGGGATAGACGCACGAAACATCTATAACATATTCAATAATCAGGTTTATTTAGGTCACCTTGTTTCGGGGGATATTGTTTTCAAGAACGCTCATACTGCGATTGTAGGTCAGGAGACGTGGGATTTATGCCAAAAGAGATTGAAAGCACACCTTAACGCCGCCAACCGTGCGAAAGTAGACTATATCCTTTCAGGTGTCATCATCTGCGGTTCATGCGGGAAACGGATGCACGGGTACACATCCAACGGATACTCATATTATGGTTGTCGGACAAGAGGTTGCAAGAATTATAGAAAGAAAGATTTAGAAGAACGGGTAATAAACGAGCTTCAAAAAGCGTTTGTCCCTACGGCTGAAATAAAGGCGAAATTTTACCGTCTTGTTTGCGACAAGGTAAATAGTCGGGCAAAGATAGAAGAGGCAAATAAGGCCAATTCTGCGCTTTCTAAGCGTATATCTAAACTGCTGAACGCTGTTCAATACGCCGACGCTGAAAGTGCGGAATATCTGTTGAATCAGGTTAAAGATTTGAAGTCGCAGATGGTGAAAGTGCCGAAGCCAGTAGAAGTGTCAAAAGAGGCTTGCGATGCACTTATAGACACATTCGCCAACATATCAGAAATGTCGGACGAGAAAAAGAAGTCCATCCTGCGGCAGACTTTGGATTGTATCATCGTGAAAGAGGATAGCGTTGATTTAGTTATTAACAGGCACAGGGGGGTATATGTGACAATAACTAAAGGCAGAATATAAATAAGTCTTGAAAAGTGCCAAAATGTGCCTTGAAAAAGTTTTGAAAAGTGCATAAAAAAATCCCTCCCAGAAGGGAGGGTTTTGTGTTTTTTGGGGAATATCACCAAACTGTTTTGATGTATCTTCCGCTACGAGTGCCGCCCAGCAAAAGCGTTTGCGTGTTTTCGGGGTCTTGTGCCGAAGAAGGTAAGAGCATCTTTCGCATGGCGTACCCGCCGTAAGATAGCCAAGAACAAGCAGAAATGACGGTGGTGGTCTTCATCTTGACGGAGTTGGTATAGGGGTCTATCTCTATTCGTGATGGTTTAGTGATAGCCCCCTTATGGGTATGCCCGACAGCCAAGATGTCAGCGTTCACGAACATAGCCATGCGCTCGTTTCGGTTCACCGCCGCCCCGGTATAGATGCCGCCGCCAGCTCCGTGTGTACAACATATAGTATACACCTGAAGAGGCTTTTCATCGCCATGTCCAGCATTTCGGGAGCCGAAACACACCTTCAGAAAGGCGGCATTGGGACGGTAGATGTCCTCTAAATCAAGCTTGCAAGCCACGTCATACAGAGGTTCATCGTCAGCGTCCTTGCCGCTTCTATTTTCATGGTTGCCGGGGACGATGCACAATATACGCTCGGTCAGGCTTTTCAATGCGCCCATGAGATACTTTTTTTGCTCCCGTGGGCGCATGGTGTCCTCAAACACGTTGCTAACGCTTGACCGGGTGGCGTTGTTCATCATGTCGCCGATAATGCAGATGTAGGAGTTCTTCTCCTGCAAAATATTATGGCAGAAGTCCTCCCAGCCTTTCACGTTCGCTTCGATGGCCCCGACATGGAGATCACCAACAAAAAACAGTTTCGCCTCCTTGCACTCCGGGAGGCGGTGAATGATAAGGTCAAAATCACTCTTCATGTCAAGCTGTTTGTACGATTGTTAGTTGCCCGCAATATGCGTAGTAGTTTGTCGCACGAGATCGAACGTACACGGACACCTCCTGTCCTGAGCTGATGCTCACACCTGTTAAGTGGTTGTTCTGGGCGTGATTGCTAAAAGTCGTGTTGGCGGTTCCGTATGCTGACCCGCCAACGTGGAGTTGCGAACCGCTTGTGCCGCTTGTAGTTGATCTCCAGCAGTCCCAGTACACATCATAAGTCCCCGTTTTAGAACAAGTCAGCGATGCGGTTTTTGTGTACGCTGTGTTCGCTACACGAGTCGTCGATTGCGCTACCTGCACGTTCATGGATGAGCCGCCGCCAGATACATTAACTACAAGCTGGGCAAGGTTCGTCACATCATACGTTCCGTTTTCGGTTTTGGTTTCACTTCCTTCAACCCACGGAAAGGTAGCCGTGCCGCCGCCGCTTTTTGGCAAGGTAACACCAGCCACTCCGCTATATGTTGCGCCAAGCAGACTAATATTTGGTTTAGCCATAACGCCACCTCCAATTAGGAGATGGACAGGATTTTTGTGGTGCTATCCTGCGAGATGGAAGGGAGCGACAAAGACCCGGCAACGCCAAGCAAAGTCACACCGCTTTTGATGTTGGCGGCAATAATCTTGGCCTGTTCGGTTGAGGAAATAGCAACGGAGCCGCCCGTGGTATACCCGGCTGGGATGGTGACGGAGCCAGCCTTGGTAGAAATAGAGCCGCCAGTTGCGCCGTTGTTGGCAATGCCGCCAGATACCTCGCCGTTTGCGCCGAAACCAGTTTTGCCTGTCAGCACATCTGCGGATGTTATATTCGCATCACCAGTGTAATAAAACTTTGCCGTCCCGGAACCACTCTTGGGAATATCAACCTCCGGGCAGGAGGAGTAAGTCACGCCATTTATGATAACAGAAGGATTAGCCATATATTCTCCTTTACGATACTGTGATGGTCGAGCCGTCCCATGTGATCAATCCATAGTTGGACGGGATAGGCTCCACGATGAAGTCATGGGTTATTTTTTTGCCGTTCGTCTGAAAAACCTGCGCCGTGCTGGTTGGTGTTACGTCATAGTCGCCGTCGTAATCCGGCACGGTGCTTGTCATGATAGGCGTTGCAAGGCCGACAGAAACGGTCACGTTTGAATTGCTAACGACAAGGGGAATCGCCCGATCGGTATCCACCGTCAACCTGACAGGGATTGGGAAGCTCATGCAATCACTTCCTTCAGAAGGTTCTCAGACACGTTCACGGAGACAATTTCAGATGCGGCCCGTGAGCCGTTGGCGTATGTCCAGTTGAGCTGGAGCTTCACCATGCCTGGGGTCAATGTCAGCGTTTCAGCTTGGCTCAGATACACGGAGATGGTCTGCCCGTCAATCACCAAATCGGAGTCTGACTTCTCGATTCGGACATGGCCTTGCCTGAGTGTAAAGTAGAAGTGGCTCGGCTCGGTCAAGTCCACCGTCTCAGGCAAGGTAAGGACGAACGTAGGAGTTGTTGCCTGAACCATTTGTTACACCTCGTTGAACTGTTTGCGCTTTACGTTGATGAAAGCACCCAAGAATGTTATGAGAACCGCAATTGTCCCGCAAATTTTGTCAGGCATTGGGAGGCCCCAGATATCAGCCAAGCCGAAATACGCCGCACTAATGGCGGGGAGGACAACTTCACAGATAGTTCTCAAAATATCGAAAGTCTTGTTAGTCATTCTTTTCTCCTTTCAGGTGCGGGGTTAGGGTTCATAATACGATGGCTTCTGGGTCGAAAGGGCCGCATGGTAGAGCCAAGTTATGAACGTATTGCCATCACAAAAACCAACGGCGAAAGTGTAACCGCCGTCATTGTTTATAGCCGCAACGACAGGTAACACAAGGTTCCCAAGTTGTCCAAATGCCCCTTTAACGACAACATAACCTGCTTGCACCGCGCTAAATAACTCCCCTGCGGTTATATCGAGGTTCCCGTCATTATCAAGTTCCACCACCAGCGCACCGCCGCCGGAGGAGCCGCCACCGCCGCCAAACGCCTTAATAAGGGCGATAACTTCACCAGTATTCATACGCCCTCCTTACTGCTCCACCCATGCGGAGGTGGTCTCGTTGAACAGATACGCCTTGCCCGTGTCTACTTCGATGAAGACAGAACCCATAGCGATATTCTGCGTGGGCTTTGCTTCGGAGGATGTCCCGTAGAACGTGGCGGCTTTCTTCCCGTCAGGGCCAATGGTTACACTAACTTCTCTCATTTTGAATCTCCTCTCAAATAAAATCGTCTTCCAGTTTTGTCTTCTTGTACAAGTCCTTTATCATTTCGATGGACAGTACGCACTTTGAGTTTTCAAAGTCTTTATGAGCAGAGCAGTATTTTTCGTATGACGTGATGTCCTCCAACACGCTTTCAAAGTGTTCCTCTGAATGGCGAACACCTCTCCGGCACTCGTCCGAAAAGTCAATTATTCTGCGCCTCGCCCGTAGCGCCTCGCTCTTGTCCTGCTCGGTGATGTGATCATGCAAGGCGGTTTTTATCGAGCGAATTTCGGCAAGGATGCCTGACTGTTCGTCTTCTTTCTTCCATTTCCGTTGCAAAAATAACGTCACAATAGAAACAACGGCGGCGATCAAGGCTCCACCGCAAGCCACAACTATTCCGTCCATAATTCTGTATACCTTGCTTTGTTCGTGATATACGCTTCAGGGTAACTTGTCAGAATGTGATACCAACCTGACGGTGCTATATCTATCAGCTCATATTTCTGCCCCTTGTGTGCCACAAACAGCTTTTTCCCCTTAGTCGAATCAGCATCCCGAACCCACACGCTCCTGCCTTTCACAAGGGCTTTCTGCTCCGTTGGCGGCTCAGGCTTCGGGTCAGGCTTTATGGCTTTGAACCATGCCAGCTTCTGCCAGTATCTGTCATTATACGGCTCACACACGACACCATAGGATCTGCCCTTTGCGTGGTATTGTTTGCCGTCATAATAGATGCCGACATGGGTTTCATCTGAAGGTTTCGCCGGGTTCGTCCTGAACAACAGACACCCGTCCTCCGGGGTGTAAATCTCGGTTGACCGTGCGAACAGCCCGTCACAATCCGTCCTCCCGGAGAAGGCCCCGGCCTTATTCAGACACCAAGAAACGAACCCAGAGCAATCGAAGCATCGGGCCACGTCACGATAGGGGGAGGCCATGACAGCCTCCCATGCTTTAGCCGCTTCGTCTGGTTTGCGCCCACGCTCTTTCGCCCGTATCCACGCCTCGGACACCTCGCAACACAGTTGCCCGGAGCCGCCCCACACATAGATGCTGTGGTTGTCAACCTCCGTCTGGGCGGATTGTATGAATGCGTAAATCATTGTCATACCCGCCTGTTCAAATCGAATTCTGGAATATAGCTTTTTTCTGGTTGTCAGTAAGAGCATTTACTTGCTTGCATATATCATGTGCAAGCCACACATACCCGTAGTCGTTGTAGTGTACGGCGTTCGCCCCATTTCCGTTCGGCCAATAGTGGTAGATCGCGTTCGCAGACCCTGCGCTGATGTCTATAACAGGAAAGCCAAACCTCGTCCCGAACTGTGTAATGACGCTGTTCGTGGTGTCGAGGGAATCACCACCGCCATGCTTGCAATGGACAAGTATCGCCTTGTCGCCGTTGTTGGTGATCGTCTGCAAAATCTTCCCATAGGAGCCTGTGTTCGTGGACGCAAAGCTGTCCGGGTTTGTGCCGGAGCAGTCCGTTGCGATTGTGTCTGTCAGCCCGCCATTTGTGCCAAGATATACGATGTATAGGCCGTGTCTGTTCGACAGTTTGTCGCTGTACGCATCCCACCAATTTTTTGCTGTAAATCCGCCGATGGCATACGTTTCCGTAGGCGTTCCGGTGATGACAGACAGCACGTCGGGATACGATTTGACCGCGTCTCGAATATCAGACGCACTGGTGTACACTACGCCCTTCGTGATGCTGTCGCCGATGCAGATGATCTTCGAGTACGCGGACAGGAAATCGGGTGTGTATGTGCTGTCATTGTCTATATGGGAGTTGACGGATTCAACCATGTTGTTTACATACAGAACAGTTTCACCCGCCGGAGCATAGTTGGAAATTCGCACATAGCGTCCATCCTTATTGTTGACGTTGTACCATTGAGGCGTGGCGGACGTGTACGGGTCGCTTCCAGCAATAGTCTGGACGCAGTTTTGGTTTGCATCATACACACCGATGCAAGTTGTATCGGTGATGCAAGTGTAGATGGATGCGCTTCCTGCGAAGGGAATATAATCGGACACCTCAAACGGAGCGGAGTCGGCTTGTGTTCCTGCTCTGGTGATATAATGACCAATGACCATAGTCGGCTTATAGTGATCGTCCATGTCCCCAAGAATATTCCGCACAGCGTTCCCTTCCGTAACCATTCCCTTGTAACCGGCTACGATATACGGGATGTAATAAACATATGTCGGGTTGTTCAGCAGGAAGTTGGAT
>Ga0310697_10003155_pt1 | contig 16829 bp, 15 predicted proteins | sample 172DNAGHGlowgp2_FD_203883 | JGI IMG/M metagenome (GOLD analysis project Ga0310697, IMG submission 203883) | Sheep rumen microbial communities from Palmerston North, Manawatu-Wanganui, New Zealand - 1728 DNA GHGlow gp2 (v2) (version 2) | ecosystem: Host-associated > Mammals > Digestive system >... | reverse complement strand
CGCAAGGCTGACCACGGTCTCGACGTGGCACGAGGAAATGATATTACTGGCACATACCTCATACCTGTTCGCCCAATCCCGGATAGGAACTTATCCACCGTTTTGGGCACTTGTGCGTTCGCCCATGCAGGAACATATCGACAAACTGGAATTTGTTGATATCAAAGCGTCAGTATTTCGCTCACGATTTCATAAACGTTCTTATTGACTGTATCCACTTTTATGGTGTCAAGCGTTTGATACATGTCGATCCTTGCAACGCTTCTGTCGATTACATCGTTACTGCGGATCCCCCTGGCGATGTCAGCAGAGAGTCTTTTGCGCAAATTGGTTTCATCGATCATAAGCGAAATCTTTATGACTCTCGCATCTCCTGTGTCCAGTCTATCGATTATTTCGTCAATAATGGATTGTTCATGCATCACCCAGCAGAAAATAATATTTTCATAGGCCGTACAGTGGAGAAAACTATTCAGCAGGAAGCAGATGTTGCGCATGACCATGGCTTTTGTTTCTTCTGTTACCTGAAACGGATCGGCATCCCAACACCAATCGCCGTCAAGAAAAACACTGTTCGGCAACTTCTTTTTCAGTTGCTGACTCACCGTCGTTTTACCGACGCCCATTGTACCGCCGATCAGATATATTGTTTTCATATCTGTTCCTCACAAATCCCGATTGTCGGTCCAGAAGCCCTTTTATTGTTTGCTCATAATCAGAATATATCAGTACGACCTGTTCCCCTGCATGTTGAAAGCCATTGATGATATCTCTGTTGTCTGCTTTCAGACTATCTTTCGTACAGTCTGCATCAATCATCCTGGCTTCGATTTCCGACTCATATCCAATAATCTCGCCAAAATGGTTCTCAATATAGTTCTCGCTCATAGCGAGGCAAATGAAGCGAATAGACGATAAATATCGCTCTTCAAAATCCCGTCTCCAATCAAATGGAATATAGCAGCCTTCAATAATGAGGTTCTGTTTATTTTCGATCGCCGTCTTCACGATCTCTCGTATGATTGGCCACAGATACCCGGTCAGAGCCTCATCATCCTCCGGCGTCAATTCTGTATTACCGCTGCGGATCAGACCCATTTTCAGGTGATCGATCGACAGATACGGATATTTGTATTTTTCGAGCATCTTTTGTGCCAGAAGCGTTTTTCCAGTGTGAGATGCACCCGTAATCAGTATGATCATTTTTTCCTCGTCAAGATTAAATATGTCAGTATCGGTCTCCATATTCCTTTCGTGCTTCTGCCGTCCATTTGGAGATGAAATCCGTCTTCGCATCTGTATATGCATCCCGGTCATGCTCATATTGTTTCCAAAGCCGGAGCTTCAAGGTTTCATATTCTTTTGCCACGGCAGGATGCTCGTTCAAATAATCACGGAAGTACAGTTCATCATTGTCCCCGGCGTACCGCAGATGGATATGATATACTTTATCCGCAAATCCGTTTTCAGTATATCCCTTATTAAGTGAAATCCGGTTTGCCTCGGCGTACATGACGGTAAAACCGCTCTGTTCCAATAGTTGTGCTATATCTTTCATGTCAGCGCTTTGAGGAATCTCAATCATCACATCAACAATATTTTTAGCCCATATTCCCTGAATGGCGGTGCTTCCGATATGACTGATCCGCACAACAGGCTGAGCAGCTAAAAGACCGGTCAGCGTTTGCCTGATCTCATTGAAGCTATCTTTCCACCGATCATCGTGCGGCACAAGAAAGATGGGAAACAATGCCCATAACTCTTCCAATGTCATTTTAGATAAATCTTTTCCCATGCCAAAGGCCTCCATAAATCCCGATTTGTCGAGATAATTATAACAGACAACGCACAATATGGAAACAAGAAAAGGGACTCTGATTGTATCATAATCAGAGTCCCTTTATGGTGCGGGTAACAGGACTTGAACTCCCCTGCGGGGACTAGGCGCGTTTATGGTAGGGCTTCGCCCTTTTCATGCGCCGTCGCTGCAATCACGCTTCGCAGCAGAGATAACAGGACTTGAACTCCCCTCCGGGGACTAGGACGCCGCTTCGCGTCGCCCGTCGCTGCAATCACGCTTCGCGTGAGCAGATTCTTCATTGCCTGTTACCCGCACCAGAAAAGGCACCCTTTCGGGTGCCTTTTCTGGTGCGGGTAACAGGACTTGAACCTGCACGGTTGCCCACTGGAACCTAAATCCAGCGTGTCTGCCAATTCCACCATACCCGCAAAGGATAAAGAAAAGCCTATCGCCGAAGCGATAGGCTTTATATGGAGCGGGCAACGAGGCTCGAACTCGCTACCTCCACCTTGGCAAGGTGGCGCTCTACCGGATGAGCTATGCCCGCGTCAGCAGAAAGGATTATACCACAATCTGCTGTCTTGTCAAGGGTCTTTTTTCAGTTTTCTCCGTCTTCCATCGGCTGCGGCTCTTCCGTGATTTCGATCACGGCGTCTTGAGAAGCCACCTCCGGATTCTCGGCCGCTTCTTCCTCGGCCACAGGCAGCTCCGGTGTCTCCTCAGGCTCGATCAGCCCATCCTGGACACAGAGGAAATACCAGCTCAGTTCCCCGTCACATACTGGGTAGGCCGCCACATCCCAGCGGCAGTTTTCCCACATGATCTCATCCCGCAGCAGGAAACCGCCGTCCAGATCGCCCTGCACGCAAACCGCGGGGTCGATATGATAGTAGTTTCCATCCACGGAGACGATGTTCCAGCAGTAATCCTCCCAGCTGCGCTGGCCGTAGACCATGCGGCAGTCGAGGCCCAGCAGGGAGCACAGGTGCACAAAAGCGCAGGCCATGCCCTCATCATTTGCCTTTCCGCGGATCAGGGCGGAATAGAGGTCGTTTTCCCCTTCCGGGTCATATTCGCAATGCTCCTGCAGCCACTGCACGGCCGCGAGGGCCCGATGGGCTTCATCCAGCGCTTCGGTCTCCTGCTCTTCAAAGGGTGCGAGACTGTGCAGCTCCTCCAGTTGAGAGGCGCGCTCATCGTCGCTCATTCCGTAGTCCAGGTCGATCTCATACAGGCGCTGCATGCCGCTGCCGCTGAGCATCATGATCTCGATGCCTGGCGCGCGCGGCGAGAGGATCGGGCTGCTGCGGTACACCTGCTCCACCAGTTCCTTCATGCCCTCATCGCTGTAATAGCTGCGGCTGATGAGGACGGCGAGGCTTGTCTCCCCTTTCTCCAACATCCCGCGCACCAGCTCGTCCATGCCGCTGGAATAGCTGAGGTGCAGTACCTCGGTGGGAGCGCAGACCGCTTCGCTGTAGCGGATGTTCACGCGCGCCTCGGTATAGTTGACGATCTTCGCCAGATCATAGGAGATGTATTCCACGCAATAGGCGCACAGTGCGTCCTGGGTGCGGACCTGCCAGCAGGCGCTGGCCATATCCTCACTGATCTCGCCCTCGTAGTCCGCGTCAAAGGCGATGCTGCTCTCCCGGTCGCCCGCATAGACCAGATCCAGCAGAGCCTGGCGCAGCTCCGGGAGATTTGCGACTGTGATGCGCTCTGCCCCGTCTCCGCTGTCGGGCACGGAAGGGGTGTACTCGCCCACCACCACATATTCCTTGTTGAACACGCTGCCGCAGCCGCACAGCGCAAACAGCATCGTGCAGCAGAGCAGAAGGCAGGCAAAGCGTCTCATCAGCGGACCTCCGAAATGCTCTCAAAGCCTTTGCCGAAGACGTTCTTCGCGTCGGTCACGACAAAGAAGGCGCGCTCGTCCACACTCTTGACCAGGCGGCGCAGCTCCGGCAGCTGGGTGCGCTTGACCACGCACATCAGCACATGCTTTTTCTCATGGGAGTAGGCGCCCTCCCCTTCCAGGATCGTAACGCCTCTATGTACATGGCCGGAGAGGATCATCTCCGTCAACTCGCTGCTCTGATTGCTGATGATGTAGCAGAGGGCGGAGTTGTCGATGCCGTAGAGGAACAGGTCCACCACCTTGGTCACCACGTACATGGCGATGATGGAGTACATGGCGCTCTGGTACTGGTTCAGCACCAGAGCGTAGGCCACGACGATGGCCACGTCCACGATCAGCATGATGGTGCCGAAATTGATGTGATTATAGCGCTGGCGCAGGAATTTGATCACGATGTCGATGCCGCCGGTGGAGCCGTTCTGGTAGTAGATGATGCCGAGACCCACGCCCTTGATTACGCCGCCGATGATGGCGGCCAGCATCGGGTCCGTCGTGGCGATAAAGTCGCTGGCGGCAAAAAGGTCCACCAGCACGGAGGAGAGGCCCATGCCCAGCAGCGAGGCCAGCATGTACTCCAAACCGAAGTGCCGCCAGGAGATCAGAAAGAGCGGCACGTTCATCACGATGATCATGACGCCCACCGGCCAGTGGGTCATGGCGTTGATGATCATGGCGATACCGGTCACGCCGCCGGCCACGATGGCGTTGGGGAACATGAAGAACTGGAAGGCGATCGCGTAGATCAGCGCGCCCAGCATGATCAGCAGGTATTTGATGACCTTCTTGAATACGGGAGTCTCTTTCATCTTATCCATCGTTTCAATCCTCAATCAGCGACAGTTGTTCCTCGCCCTTGTCCTCCGGCTTCAGCAGCGCGCCGGCGGCGGGCAGACTTCTCACGCGGTAGCGGCTCTGGTTCACAAGCGGGGTATCCTTGAGGAAGGCGGCGCGCTCCAGCGTCTTGCGCACTTTCAGCGCCATGACGCCCACGCCCTGGGTGCTGCGGCTGGTTTTGGGCTGCAGGAGGCTCGTGTGGAACAGCAGGCAGCGGCCGTCGCTGGCGTAGCAGACCACGTCCGTCTCCTCCTCCAGCACCAGCAGCGCCTTCAGCGGGCTCTTGTCCGAATAGGCGCCCACCAGCTTCTTGCGGTTGGTCTTGGTCTCGTAAGCGGAGAGCTCCACCCGGGCGGCCTTGCCGTTTTCAAACACGAAGAGCAGATGCTTCCGGTAGTCGGCGGGGTCGAGCACGGTGAAGACGCTCTCCCCCTCGTCCATCTGGAGCTTTGCCGGCAGATAGATGCCGAGGGTCGAGGCCTTGCCGTCCTCCAGATCGGAGAGGCGGACCTTGTAGACCTGCTGCCTGTCGGTGAAGACCAGCAGCTCGCTGCGGTTCGTGGCCTCGAAGCTCAGGGCCGGGCCGTCGCCCTCCTTGTACTTCTGCTCACCGCTCATGCGCAGAGACTGGGCCGTGATCTTCTTGAGATAGCCCTCCCGGGACAGGAACACCGTGACCGGGTAATCCTCCACGGTCTCGCTCTCGTCAAACTCCTCGATCTCATCGGCATAGACAATGAGGGACTTGCGGGGCTGGGCGTACTTCTTCTGGATCTGCTTGAGTTCGTCGGTGATGATGCTCTTGATGCGCCGCCGGTTGTGGAGCGTGGCCTCCAGCTCCTCGATGTCCTTTTCCAAGGCCTCCGTTTCGGCGGTGCGCTTGAGGATGTATTCGCGGTTGATGTTGCGGAGCTTGATCTCCGCCACATACTCGGCCTGGATCTGGTCGATGCCGAAACCCATCATCAGGTTGGGCACGACCTCGCTCTCCAGTTCCGTATTGCGGATGATCTCGATGGCCTTGTCGATATCCAGCAGGATCTTCTCCAGGCCCTGCAGCAGGTGCAGCTTGTCCTTCTTTTTCTGCAGCTCGAAGAAGACCCGGCGGCGCACGCAGTCCATGCGCCAGGCCGTCCACTCCTCCAGGATCTCCCGGATGCCCATGACCCGGGGATTGCCCGCAACAAGGATGTTGAAGTTGCAGGGGAAGGCGTCCTGCAGGGTGGTCATCCTGAAAAGCTTCTGCATGAGCTTCTCGGGATCGGCGCCGCGTTTCAGATCGATGGCGAGGCGCAGGCCGCCCAGATCGGTCTCATCGCGCATGTCGTTGATCTCCCGTACCTTGCCCGTCTTGATGAGCTCGGCCACCTTGTCGATGACCGCCTCGGAGGTGGTGGTGTAGGGGATTTCATAGATCTCGATGATGTTCTCTTTCTGCAGATAGCGCCAGCGGGCGCGCACCTTGAAGCTGCCGCGGCCGGTCGTGTAAATGCTCTCCATCTCCCGCCGGTCGTAGACGATCTCGCCGCCCGTGGGGAAATCCGGTGCCGGCAGTGTGGCATGGAGGTCACATTCCGGGTCCTTCAGATAGGCGATGGTGGTCTCGCACACCTCGCCCAGGTTGAAGCCGCAGATCTGGCTGGCCATGCCAGCGGCGATGCCGGAGTTGGCGGAGACCAGCACGTTGGGGAAGGCTGTGGGCAGGAGCGTCGGCTCCTTCATGCTGCCGTCGTAGTTGTCCACAAAGTCCACGGTATCGTGGTCGATATCGCGGAAGAGCTCGCCGCAGATGGCGGAGAGCCGCGCCTCCGTATAACGGGAGGCGGCGTAGGACATGTCCCGGGAATAGACCTTGCCGAAGTTCCCCTTGGAGTCCACAAAGGGCGTCAGCAGCGCCTGATAACCCGCGGAGAGGCGCACCATGGTCTCATAGATGGCCGCGTCGCCGTGGGGATTCAGCTTCATGGTCTGGCCCACGATGTTGGCGCTCTTGGTGCGGCTGCCGCCCAGCAGGCCCATCTTGAACATGGTGTAGAGGAGCTTGCGGTGGGAGGGCTTGAAGCCGTCGATCTCCGGGATGGCGCGGGAGACGATGACCGACATGGCGTAGGGCATGAAGTTGGTCTCCAGCGTCTCGGTGATCGGCTGCTCCAGCACTTCGGCCCGCAGCCCCATCACGTTGGGGTTATCGAATTTTTTCTTTTCCGCTTCTTTTTTCTTCGCCATAAGAGCCTCTTATCTCCTGGATTTTTTGACCTTTTTCCCGCTTCTGAGATCGCGGTGGCAATTTGGGCACACGCTCACCGCCAGGGCGCCCGCGATGATATGTTTGCCGCAGCTCGGGCAGCGGCAGAACTTCCAGGCGCAGACGATCATCGCGATCAGCAGCGCCATGGACAGGAAGATCAGCACCACATTGGCCGCACTCCCCGTGGGAGTAAAGAACAGCGCGCAGACGCCGCAGGCGATGGACCCGGTCAGGCAGTAGCGGGCCATGGTCTGCCCGCGCTCAAAGCTGCTTTCAAATCTTGTATTCATGGCTTTCCTCCAATGACAGGATGCCGTCAGGAGATGTCCGCCAGGTCCAGATACTGGGCGCCAAACTCGGCGATGTGGTTCTTGCGGCCCTCCAGATCGTCGCCCAGCAGCAGGTCAAAGACCTGTGCCATGCGCTCGGCGTCCTCGGGCATGACCTTGATGAGACGGCGGGTCTCCGGGTTCATGGTGGTCATCCACATCATGTCCGGGTCATTTTCGCCGAGACCCTTGCTGCGGTTGATGGTGGCCTTCGCACCCTTGAGACCGTCCACAATCTCCGCCTTCTCCCGGTCGGAGTAGGCAAACCAGGTCTTGCCCTTGCTCTCGATCTCGTACAGGGGCGACTCCGCGATGAAGACATAGCCCTCGCGGATCAGCGTCGGCACAAGGCGGTAGAGCATGGTGAGGATCAGCGTGCGGATATGAAAGCCGTCCACGTCCGCGTCGGTGCAGATGATGACCTTGTTCCAGCGCAGATTGTTGAGATCAAAGCTGGAGAGGTCTTTCGTGTGCTTATCCTTGACCTCCACGCCGCAGCCGAGCACCTTCATCAGATCGGTGATGACGTCGCTCTTGAAGATACGGACGTAGTCCGCCTTCAGACAGTTGAGGATCTTTCCGCGCACGGGCATGATGCCCTGAAACTCCGCGTCCCGCGAGAGCTTGCAGGCGCCCAGAGCAGAATCGCCCTCCACGATGTAGATCTCCCGCTTCTCCGGGTCGCGGCTGCGGCAGTCCACGAATTTCTGGACGCGGTTGGCAATGTCAATGGAGCCGGAGAGCTTCTTTTTCATACCCTGGCGGGCCTTTTCGGCGGTCTCGCGGCTGCGCTTGTTGATGAGCACCTGCTCGGCGATCCGGTCGGCCTCGGGCTTGTTCTCGATGAAATAGACCTCCAGCTGCGCCTTGAAGAACTCAGTCATGGCCTGCTGGATAAAGCGGTTGTTGATGGCCTTTTTGGTCTGGTTTTCATAGGATGTCTGGGTGGAGAAGCAGTTGGTGACCAGCACCAGGCAGTCCTGCACGTCCTGGAATTTAATCGCGCTCTCGCTCTTCTGGTACTTGCCCTGCTGCTTGAGATAGGCGTCGATGGCGGAGAGGAAAGCGCTCTTGACCGCCTTGTCCGGCGCGCCGCCGTTTTCCAGCCAGGAGGAGTTGTGGTAGTACTCCAGGATATTCACCTTGTTGGAAAAGCAGAAGGCCGCGGAGATCTTTACCTTGTATTCCGGCTTGTCCTCCCGATCGCGGCCCTTGCGCTCGGTAGAGACGAAGTAGGGCGCGGTGAGGGGCCCCTCGCCCGCCAGCTCCGTCACATAGTCCATGATGCCGTTTTCGTAGCAGTAGTCCCGGGTCTCGAAGCTCTTCCCCTTCTGGATGCGGAGCCGGAAGGTGACGCCCGCGTTCACCACCGCCTGGCGGTGCAGCACGTCGTCAAAAAACTCCGCCGGGATGTCGATATCGGTGAAAACCTCGATGTCCGGCCGCCAGCGGATCGTGGTGCCGGTCTTTTTTCGATCGGCGGGCTCGATCTGCAGCTCCTGCCCCTTCTTGCCGACAGGCTTGCCCTTCTTGAAATGTAGGGTATATTTCTGACTGTCGCGCCAGACGGTCACGTCCATGTATTCGGAGGCGTACTGGGTGGCACAGGAACCCAGGCCGTTGAGGCCCAGGGAGTACTCATAGTCGCCGCCGTCGGCGTTTTTGTACTTGCCGCCGGCATAGAGCTCGCAGAAAACCAGCTCCCAGTTGAATCGCTTCTCATTAGGGTTCCAGTCCATCGGGCAGCCGCGGCCGAAGTCCTCCACCTCGATGGACTTATCTTCGAAGTAGGTCAGGGTGATCAGATTGCCGTGGCCCTCGCGCGCCTCGTCGATGGAGTTGGAGAGGATCTCAAAGACAGCATGTTCACAGCCGTCCAGCCCGTCCGAGCCGAAGATGACGCCCGGGCGCTTGCGGACGCGGTCGGCGCCCTTGAGCTGGGAGATACTGTCGTTTCCGTATTGCGTGGTGTTCGTTGCCATATATGTAATCCTTTACCGAAAGTTCCTCCGGCACAAGATCTTGTGCCGCATAGCATACCTATTTTAACTTATATAGTTTACCATCGGAAATTTCCAATTTCAACAACACAACGGTTACGAAAAGTTTTGAGTTTTGGATACGGCAGCAGACAGATGGGTGCGAAAAGATCGGATACATAAACGTATCATATTCATAGATAATTGGCTTTTTGCGCCCCTGATCCGGTAGTCCAAAATAATGCGTCTTTCATTGTAGGGGCGCGTATTACGCGCCCGCCGAGCATGGCACAATGTCCAACAAGCGGGCGGCTGATAGCCGCCCCTACGAATCATATATGTCTCTCCAGCGCAGGGCCTGCCCCAGCGTCCCGTCTTTCCCACACCACGAGCCGCGGGGTGGTGCGTGGTACAGCTTATGTCAGCAGCACAAATGAGCGGCAGCGGTATGCGGGGCCGGCAGCTATGTGTACTTGCTTTAGCGGCGACCTTGGTTTTGTCCTTAGATTCCCCTCCTGTGCGAGGAGTCAAGGGGAAACCTCCCCTTGTCGCCTTTCTCTTTGGAGTGTAAGAACCGTTTCTCTTTCCGCGAACAGGAAAGAGAAATGGTTCTTGCTATGCGCAGATTCATGAATACGGACTGGTGCTCACAAATCCATCCTTTAATTCCGCATCTCTTCTGACGCTGCCAAAAGGCGGGGCGCAAACGCGCCCCGCCCCGCAGCCCCATGCGGCCGCTTGACATTTTCCCGTTTTGGATGTATCTCTATATAAGAATACAGGATTCCCATCCGGCACTTCTCTTTCTCTCGCGCCCGGAAAACTGTCCGAGCTTAGTATGTGCCGGCCGATCAAAAATATTGAGGTGATAATTTGGAAACTCTGTCCAGTCTGATGATGCTCGCCGCCGCGGTGATCTTTGTGATCCTGCTCATCAAGATCCTCTCGGCGCCGATCAAGTGGATTCTCAAGTTGGCGCTCAACGGGGCGCTGGGCTTCGTGGTGCTGTTTATCTTTAACTTTTTTGGGGAGTTTATCGGCATCTCCGTCCCGATCACGCTGATCTCCGCCCTGATTACGGGCTTTTTCGGCGTGCCGGGCGTGATCTTTCTCGTGCTGCTGCAGGTTCTGTTTTAAAGCTGTCTGCAAACGAAACCGCTGCTGTGAAGCTTCTTCACAGCAGCGGTTTTTCGGCATTGATCCTCAGATCTCGTATTTCTTTGTGTATTCCTCATAGAGCTCGTCGAAGTTGTGGGAGTGGAACTCCTTGAGGTTGATGACGTAGCTGTGGGTATCGTAAGCGTCGGCCTGCAGCTCGATCATGGCGATGGCGATGTTGGAACAATGGTCGGCCACACGCTCGTAGTTGGTGAGCAGGTCGTTGAACACAAAGCCCTGGCCGAGGGAACAGACGCCCTCCTGCAGGCGGTCGATATGATTGAGCTTCATCTCGTCGCACAGGACGTCGATGCGCTCCTCCAGCGGCTCCACCCGATAGGCCAGCGCCAGATCCTCATTCACAAAGGCGTCCACCGACATCTGCAGGATCTCGGTCAGCGCCCCGGTCAGCACGGCGAGCTCCCGGGAAGCCTCGCTGGAGAAGACGATCTTCTTCTCGTTGATCTCGCGGGCGACCTCCATGATATTCATGGCGTGGTCGCTGATACGTTCGAAGTCCGAGAGGGTATGCAGATACTTGGAGACACTCTCGTTCTGCTGATCATTCAGCTCGTGGGTGTTCAGCTTCACCAGATAGGTGCCCAGCTTGTCCTCATAGAGGTCCACCAGGTCCTCGGTCAGCTCCACCTTATGGGCCGCGCTCTCATTGAACGAGGACACCAGCCCCACCGCGCGCAGGGCATTCCCCCGCGCGGTGCGCGCCATGGCGTTGACCGTCATGCGGCTCTGCTCCACAGCCAGCACCGGGTGCTCCAGAAAGCGCTCGTCCAGCCGATCCAGCTCCCCGGCCAGGGACTTCTCGTCCTCGCTCTCCTTGATCAGGTTCACGGTCAGCTTCTCGATCTGCCGGTCAAAGGGCAGCAGCGCGAAGGAAGTCGCCGCGCGGAAGATCGTGTTGATCAGGGCCACCGAGAAGGTGTCCACCACCAGGTTGTCCAGCTCAAAGTGGAAGATCGCGTCAAGGCCGTAATAGAGCAGGCCGAAGATCAGCACGCCCAGAACCTCGATCACAAGATAAGACCAGGCGGCCCGTCTGCCGTCCGCCTTGGCGCCCAGGGCGGACATCAGCACCGGCAGTGAAGAGCCGATGGCAATACCGAGGATGAGGGGATAAGCCTGCGCGAAGGTGATCGCGCCGGTCAGGGACAGGGCCTGCAGGATGCCGACTGCGGCCGAAGCGCTCTGCAGGATCGCCGTGAAGGCCGCGCCCACCAGGATGCCCAGCAGCGGATGGGACACGCCGGACATCAGATTCAGAAAGTATACGTTCTCCCGCAGGGGTTCCACCGCGCCGCTCATGCTGTGCATGCCGAACATCAGCACCGCAAAACCCATCAGGATATCGCCAACATGGTGGTGGATCTGCTTTTTGGAGAACATCCGCAGCAGGATACCCACGATGGCCACCATGGCCGAGAGATTGGAGGTGGAAAACAGGGTCGTCCAGCCCGCGCCCTCCAGACTCGAAAGCGCAATGATCCAGCCCGTAATGCTGGTGCCGATCAGGGCGCCCTGAATCACGGAAATGGCCTGATGCAACTTCATGACGCCGGAGTTGACAAAGCCGACCACCATGACCGACGTGGCGGAAGACGACTGGATCACCGCCGTCACGCCCGCGCCCAGCAGCACCCCGCGCAGCGGCGTGCCCGTCAGGCGATAGAGAACCAGTTCCAGCTGGTTGCCGGCCACCTTCTTCAGCCCGTCCCCCATCAGGGTCATGCCGAAGAGGAACAGCGCCACGCCGCCCAGCAGGCTGATAATATTCGTAATGTCCAAGGAATCACTCCTATTTTGGCTGATTGGGCAAACTCGCAGAAATGCCCAGTTTTCGTGATAAAATATATCACATCCGGCAATGCCACACAAGAGGCGTTCTTGCAATTTGTATCAAGATCCCGTAAAATAAGCGTGGTGATGCTATGAATTTGGAGATTCTATACGAAGATGGACAGGTCATTCTGTGCCTCAAGCCTGCCGGCGTGCTGTCTGAGGAGGGCGGCATGCCCGATCTGCTGCGCGCGCAGACCGGGGCAAAGGAAATCTACTGTGTCCATCGGCTGGACCGGGCCGTGGCCGGTCTGATGGTCTATGCCAGAACGAAGCTGGCCGCCGCCTCCCTCTCCCGCCAGATCACGGATGGCGGATTTGAAAAGCGCTATCTCGCCGTATGCCGCGGGATCGCACCGGCGCAGGGCGAGATGCGCGACCTGCTGTACCATGATGCGCGAGCCAACAAGAGCTTTGTGGTCAAGCGGATGCGCCACGGCGTGCGGGAAGCCGCGCTGCGCTATGAGACGCTGGAGCAGCGGGACGGGCTCAGCCTCGTGCAGGTTGAGCTGCTGACCGGGCGCTCCCACCAGATCCGGGTGCAGTTTGCCTCCCGGCAGCTGCCCTTACTGGGCGATCGCCGCTACGGCGGCGGCGAGGGCGAGATCGCCCTCTGGTCCCATGAACTGCGCTTTGTCCACCCGCAAAGCGGAGAGAAGCTGCAGTTCACCGCACCGCCGCCCGCGAAGGAGCCCTGGACGCATTTTATCGAAGCATGATAATGCAAAAAAGGACAGCCTATTGGCTGTCCTTTTTGTTTTCATTCTGGGAAAAGACCCATTTTTTCTGGATCGTATAGCTTGCGAGGAAGAGCACCGCGTCCACACAGATCTTGATAGCGGTGGAGAGTGCCGGCGCGGTCACGCCGAACACATGGTCCAGCAGGGTCACAATCCCTGCCGAGCACAGCATGATGGGCACCGCGAGGCAGTAATACCGCAGCAGCGCCCTGCCGTAGCCGCCCTGGTGGCCGAACACCAGTTTATTGTTGGCGTTGAAGTTGAAAAACGACGAGACGGCCCGGGCCAGCGCCGTGCAGACCAGATCCGCCGCGGCGCCCAGCCGGACGCCCAGCCAGGTCTTGAGCACGAGGAACAGGCCGTTGTCGATCACCCAGGATGCCACCGAGCTCAGAGAATACTTCAGCAGCTGCAGATATTTCTTCATCTCTCAGCGTCCGTTTCTGAGCATGATCTTCAGGATGCGCCAGGAGTCCTTCAGGGCGTTATAGTGGGAGCTGTAATCCTCCGGGTCGTAGACTGTGGCAATGGGCTGCTCGAGCCAGACAATGCCCTGCTTTTTCATCTGCAGCAGCATATTGGTCTCGTACTCGAAGCGCTCGCCTTCCATCTCACAGAAGCGCTCCAGAAAGCGCCAGGGGATGGCGCGCAGGCCGGTCTGCGTATCGGAGATGGTAATGCCGTAGAAGAGTTTGAAGAGTCGGTTGGTGGTCTTGTTGCCGGCCACGCTGCGGGGCGGGACGCCCGGCGCGTCAAAGTCCCGGCAGCCCAGGATCACCTTGTCCTGGTTCTCGAGCATTCTCTCCGCGCAGGCGATGATGTCCTGCAGCAGATGCTGGCCGTCGCCGTCGATGGTGATAACGCCCGCCACGTCGGGCAGCGCCCTGCGGACATGCTCAAAGGCGGTTTTCAACGCCCGGCCTTTGCCCTTGTTCACGCCGTGATGGATGACCGTGCACTGAGGATAGGCGTCCGCCTTCTCAAACCAGATCTGATGATCTGCGTCACTGCCGTCGTCCACGATCACGATATGCTGAAAGCCGCTGTTCACAAGCCCGTCCACCACCCCGGAGAACTTGGCGTCCGGGTCCAGGGACGGCAGGATGACGGCGACCGCCTCCTGACAGCTTCGTTTCTCTGCCATGGTGAAACCTCGATTAGTAGTTTTCCACCGTCACCACGCGATATTCGGTGCCGAAGTCCTGCGCGATGATGGTCAGGCCGCCAAACTCATGGAGGGTGCCGTTGTCGCCCTTGTTGGGGTAGACGACCGTCGTCTCCGTGGTCACGTCCAGAATGTAATAACCGCCGCCCACGTCGATGGCGCTGTTGAGCGTGGCGCCGTTGAACTCATAGGAGACCGTGTGGGCCCAGTCGTAACCGTCCAGCGCCAGCCACAGGCGCTTCTCCAGGTCGCTGCCCTGGATGATGTAGGGATTCAGGTTGGCAATGGCCGCAGTGGGATCGCCGGTACCGGCGGAGAAGTGCTTATACGCGTCGGAGAACGCGATCGCAAAGGTCTCCAGTCTTGCCCAGGTCTCCGCATCCGGCTGCTTGATATACTGCATGTCGTTCTTTGCCTCGTCATAGACAAAGAGATTGCCGTCCTCATCATACACGACCGGCTCCTGCACGCCGAAGATGTTGTGCACCTCATAGGTCACCTTGGTGGGCAGACCCTCGAACTGGCTGTAGTAGGGCTCCAGCGCGTCATAATGGATGCCGGTCTCCGTGATGTACTCCGGGCCGACGACCACGTTGTTGATGCGCACGGTGTAGTTTTCGGGCACCGTGAACTTCAGGGAGGTGTACAGGCCATCCACATAGAACTCATTGCTCTGCACGATCCAGGGGATCTGCAGGTCAGGCATGGTGCCGCGCTTGGATTCGTCCCGCACAACGGTGGCCTTGCCGATCAGGTTCTTGCCGCAGATCAGGTCGTACTCCACCACGCCGGAGGCGTCGGTGCTGCCGGGTCTGCGGTGGTAGCTCCACTCGCCCTCCAGCATGTTTTTGACGATCTCGATACAGTCCGCGTCAGACTGGAACTCGTGGGGCATTCCGGCGACGGTCTGCGCCATGCCCTCGTCCCAGATGGTATCCTTCAGCTGGGCGATGTATTCATCCATCGTCGTCTCCGGTACGACCTCGTCGATGCCCTTGGCATAGTCCCACAGGCGGGACAGGCCAAAAACGATCACGACAGCCAGCACCGCGACGTAAATCATCAGCGCTGCGGCGTAGGCTCCTGCGCCGTGGGTATTCTTTTTCATTTTTCTCGCCATCTCTCCACCTCCATCAGGGAAGGGTCACGGTCTCGGCCGTGTCCGTGCTCTCGCCCGCCTGCGCGGCAAGCGCGTCCATCTCCTCCAGGGAGCGGATCAGGAAGGCGTCGGGCAGGGCGCGGGCCACACCGTTGGCGGAAGAGCTGCTGTTGAGGTATTCGCCGTAGCAGTACATGCTGGAAGAAGAACCGCCGTCCAGGTTGCAGGCGTTGATGGCGCCGTGATCGGCCATGATGCGGGCCAGGTCTGCGTAGGTGGCGCCGATGCTGTGCACCTGGCGGCCGTCGATGACCAGCATCAGGATTGCGCCGTCAGCGCGCTGACCGATGGCCGTGCGGGGGTTCACGCCGCTGGGGATCTTGGCGGAGTCAGTCACATTGCCGTTGATGATCAGCACAGGGCCGAAAGAAACGCCGTCCGTAATGTCGGAAGCCAGAACGTCAGCCAGGGTATAATAACCCACGTGAAGTACGCCGTTTTTATCCAGGCCCACGAACGCGTCCGCGCCGTAGCCCTCGTTGCGCACTTCACCGCCCAGAATGGTCAGGCCGTCGGGCTTATCGCCGAAGCCGCCGCCCTTGACATCGACAAAGGCGCCGCCGTTGATGCCGCCGATGGCGCCGTAGCGGTCGCACATCTGTTCCAGGGTCTGGCCGTAACCGCTGTTTTTTGGCGAGGCGCCGACGAACACGCGGTGCGGGTCCTTCACGATGATCATCGTGCCCACATAGCCGCTGCCGCGGATCTCCTCAATAATCAGACCGTCGCCGTCCTCGTCGATATAGCCGTAGGCATCCGGCTGCGGGCCGTCCGTGGGGTCGGCCGGCTCTTCCTCTTCGCCGGCAAGGGAGATCAGGGAGGCGTCAAAGTCCTCCTCCACATGCTGGTTGCGCGTGGCGCGCAGCTCCGCCACCTCTTCCTCGGTCAGGAAGATGTTCGGAATCCAGGTAAAGCGCCGGGTCTCAAACATGGTCATGGCAAAGGTATTGCGCAGGGTCTCCGACGGTCCCTTCAAAAGCACATACTCCAGGCCGAGGCCGCCAAGTCCGGCCATGATGATCGTCGCCAGCACAAAGCCGAAGATGCGGTTGATGGTGCGGCTGCGGGCCTTGCGCTTTGCCTTCTGGCGTCTGCGCTCCCGTTCCGCCTTCTGCTCTTCGGGCGTGAATTCCGTTATTTCTTTGCTGTTGTTATTCACGTGGTATCCCTCGTAAAAATGGTGTTATGTAGACATACATACGGAGAGATTCTACCATAAGTGCCGTGTAAAGGCAAGGCCATTTCCGACATTTTAAGATTTTTGAGGTACAAAGATGCGACCATTTTTCGCGGAAATGGGCAAAAATGCAAAAAAATACCATGGTGCAGGCACCATGGTATTTTTTGTTAAGGCTTAATTACTCGTTGATGCCGATAACAACACCGGAACCGACGGTACGGCCACCCTCACGGATAGCGAAACGCAGGCCGTTCTCGATGGCGATCGGGGTGATCAGCTCGACGTCCATGTCGACGTTGTCGCCGGGCATGCACATCTCAACGCCTTCGGGCAGAGTGATGACGCCGGTCACGTCGGTGGTACGGAAGTAGAACTGGGGACGGTAGTTGTTGAAGAACGGGGTGTGACGGCCGCCCTCTTCCTTGGACAGGACGTAAACCTGGCCCTTGAACTTGGTGTGGGGG
>Ga0310697_10003151_pt1 | contig 16844 bp, 11 predicted proteins | sample 172DNAGHGlowgp2_FD_203883 | JGI IMG/M metagenome (GOLD analysis project Ga0310697, IMG submission 203883) | Sheep rumen microbial communities from Palmerston North, Manawatu-Wanganui, New Zealand - 1728 DNA GHGlow gp2 (v2) (version 2) | ecosystem: Host-associated > Mammals > Digestive system >... | reverse complement strand
TGGAGCATGTTGTGCTCAATCTGCCGGAACCCTTCTTCGCCCACTTCGGCAAAGAGCTGGGCGACGGTTTTGCGTCGCCTGCTCTCTATATACCAGTCAAGATCATAGAACTGTAGTCCTAAGTCCTTGGCCAATGCTTTGCCAACAGTGGTCTTTCCGGCTCCCATGTAGCCGATGAGGATAATTCTTTTCATCCTTTGTTTATAATTTTCATGCACTCTTCGTAGGTGAGCTGCTTGGCGCGTTCGTGCATCGACTTGGGCATACGGTAGTTCTTGCCGTCATAGGCAAGGTAGGGACCGTACCGGCCGTTCATCACCTCCAGTTTCGGATCCTCGTCAAACGTCTTGATATGCTTCTGTACGTCGGCCTTTCGTTTCTCGTCGATGAGCTTCACGGCGTCGGCAATGGTCACAGACAGCGGGTTGGCTCCCTTTGGCAGCGAAGTGTATTTGCCTGCATGCAGGATGTAGGGACCGAAGCGGCCGGCACCCACGGTGATGGGTTCGCCCTCATACTCGCCCAGCATGCGGGGCAGCTTGAACAGTTCCAGGGCCTGTTCCAGCGTGAGCGTCTCCATGCTCATCTCCTTGGGCAGATGGGCAAACTGCGGTTTCTCCTTGTCATCGGCAGAGCCTATCTGTACGACAGGGCCAAAACGTCCGATCTTCACGAACACGGGCTTCTTTGTCCGGGGATCCAGACCTAACTCACGCTCGCCGGCCTTGTGCTCCGAACGGGCGTTCAGCGTCTTCTCCACGGTGGGCTCGAAGCTTTTGTAGAAGGACTTCATCATCTTGTGCCACGATTCTGCTCCTTCAGCAATCTGGTCGAAGTCCTGTTCCACCTTGGCCGTGAAGTTATAGTCCATGATGGCAGGGAAGTTGGCCATCAGGAAGTCGTTGACAACCATGCCGATGTCGGTTGGGATGAGCTTTCCCTTGTCCGAGCCTGTCGTCTCCACGCGCTGCTTGTCCTGGATCTGCTTGCCGCGCAGGGTCAGCACGGCGTAGTAACGGTCTTCGCCCTTCTTGTCGCCCTTCACCACATATTCGCGCTGCTGGATGGTAGAGATGGTGGGGGCGTAGGTCGACGGACGACCGATGCCCAGCTCCTCGAGCTTATGCACGAGCGAGGCTTCGGTATAGCGCTGGGGACCTTGCGAGAAGCGCTCGGTGGCGAGCACCTCCCGGCGCTGTAGCGGCTGTCCCTCGTTGAGCGGTGGAAGGATATGGGTGAACTCGTCGTGGTTTTCTTCTTCGTCATCAACGCTCTCCCGGTATACCTTGAGGAAACCGTCGAACTTGACCACCTCGCCTTGGGCAATGAACATAGCCTCTGTCCCGGTAATGCTAATCTCAACCGTTGTCTTTTCTATCTCTGCATCGGCCATCTGTGAGGCAGCTGTGCGCTTCCAGATGAGGTCGTAGAGGCGGCGCTCCTGCACGGTTCCCTCGATGGTGCTGTTCTCCATGTAGGTGGGGCGGATGGCCTCGTGGGCTTCCTGTGCACCCTTCGACGACGTGTGATACTGGCGCACCTTCGAGTACTCGGCCCCGTAGAGTTTCGTGATCTCCTCCTTGGCAGCGTTGATGCACAGGCCGGAGAGGTTGACCGAGTCGGTACGCATGTAGGTGATGCGACCGTTTTCGTAGAGGTGCTGTGCCACCATCATGGTCTGGCTCACGGTGAAGCCCAGCTTGCGGGCAGCTTCCTGTTGCAGGGTCGACGTGGTGAAAGGCGGTGCCGGTGTGCGCTTGATGGGTTTCTTCTGAATGCTCTCCACGGTGAAATTGGCATCTTTGCAAAGTTCGAGGAAGTCGCGCGCCTCCTGTTCCGTCTTGAAGCGCTGGGAAAGGGTGGCCTTCACCTCAGAGGCCGAACCGTCGGGGTTCTGCACACCGAACACACCATTTATTATATAATAGGTCTCGGTCTTGAAAGCCTGCAGCTCACGCTCCCGCTCGACAATCAGTCGGACAGCGACGCTCTGCACACGGCCTGCCGAGAGGGCGGGCTTCACCTTCCTCCACAGTACGGGCGAGAGCTTGAAGCCTACCAGACGGTCGAGCACACGGCGCGCCTGCTGGGCGTTTACCAGGTTCATGTCGAGCGTACGCGGATGCTCGATAGCCTCCAGAATGGCGGGTTTCGTGATTTCGTGGAAGACGATGCGGCTGGTTTTCTGCTCGTCCAGGCCCAGCACCTCACACAGGTGCCAGGAGATGGCTTCTCCCTCGCGGTCCTCATCACTTGCCAGCCAGACCTTGTCGGCCTTCTTGGCTTGCGTCTTCAGCTCGTTCACGAGCTTCTGTTTCTCTTCAGGAATTTCGTATTCGGGCTCTAACGTTGTGTCGTCTATGCTCAGTTCCTTCTTCTTCAAGTCGCGGATGTGGCCGTAGCTTGACATCACTTTGAAGTCTTTTCCAAGAAACTTCTCAATGGTTTTCGCCTTGGCAGGCGACTCCACAATTACCAGATTCTTCTGCATATCCTTTTAATGCTTAATTCTTAATGCTTAATGCTTAATTGGGCAGCTGCCCTTCTCGTTTGGGCTGCAAAAGTAAACAAAAAGTTTCCTTCCACCTTATTTATATATAAGAAATTCAGAATTCTTAACGGTTCAGGCTGAATTACACGATGGTTCAGGTTAAACCATGCAGCGTCCTCTTCGTCAATAGAAGCGTTATGAATCGATTCTCATTAGTTCTTTTATTGTTTGTGTTGAGTGCTGTGGGCGTACAGGCTCAGGGAGTGGTAAAAGGTCATGTGCTTGACCGCCAGAACGACGAGGTGATGCAGTTCGTCAATATTCGTGTGACGGACGAGTCAGGAAAGATGGCGGGCGGCGGCATGACCGACGTGAAAGGTTCTTTTTTGGTAAACGGACTGAAGGATGGCAGCTATACGTTGCAGGTGTCGTTTGTGGGGTATAAGACGATTACCCGCAAGTTCCAGATTACACCCCAGAAGCGTACCGTACACTACAACGCCCTCTACATTACTGAAGACACGCACACGCTGAAGGAAGTGCAGATTGTGGGACAGCGCAGTCAGATGAAACTGGAAGTAGACCGCAAGACGTTCACCGTCGACGAGGTGCTGGCGGCAGCCGGCGGCAGTGTGACCGACCTATTAGAGAACATCCCTTCGGTCGAAGTGACCACCGACGGCGAGATCTCGCTGCGCGGCAATACGAGCGTCGAGGTGTGGATCAACGGCAAGCAGAGCGGCCTGACCAGCGACAACCGTGGCGAGATCTTGCAGCAGATACCTGCTGAGAGCATTGAGCGCATCGAGGTCATCGACAATCCTTCGGCCAAGTATTCGCCCGAGGGTACGGCCGGCATCATCAACATTGTCCTGAAGCGCAACCGCAAGGCCGGCTATTACGGCTCGGTTCAGGCGGGTGCGAACAATCAGAAAGGCTGGAACGCGGGCGGCAACATCAACTATTCGAGTGGCCTGATGGATGCCTATGCCAACCTGGGGCTGCGCCGTCGCCGGGGGAATGGCGGCAACGAGAGCGAGCAGCACTATCCGCAGCAGGACACCTTCATGAACAGTACGGGCGACAACAGCAATAAGGGCCGCGGACTCTTCGGACGGGCAGGCGTGACTTTCCACCTCTCGGCCAACGACGATCTCTCTGCCTCGGGCATGTTCCTGAGCGGCAAGCCTTCGAACGACAATGTGACGGAATACGACTACGGCATCCTTTCCACCGGACAGGTGCTGAAACACATGAGGCGCCTGTCGACTTCGGAAAACGGAAAGCACGAGATGTATAATGCCGAGCTGGGCTATACCCATAAGTTCAATGAGCAAGGTACGCACAAGCTCGATGCGACGCTCTCGTTCAACAAGTGGAAGATGAACAGTTCGAACGTCTATCAGAACGACACAACCTACACCGACGGATCGCCGATGACCTGGAGCCGCCAGAACCGTCCGATGTACATGAACAACCGGGACTGGGAGGTGAAGCTGGAATACGAGAACAAGCTGTCGGAGAACTTCAAGCTGGAGGCTGGCTATAACGGAAAGTTCTCGCACGAGAACACACCGCAGGAATCGCAGATGTGGAACCAGACCACCAACCGGTATGAGGACGAGGCCTACTTCTACAACGTCTTCATCTACGACAACGACATTCATGCCCTTTATGCCACGACCAACATGAAGTTCGGCAAGCTGGGGGTCATGGCGGGTCTGCGCGGCGAATACTGGCGGGTAGACACGAAGAGCACAAGCTACGACATGGACACGACACCCCTGCAACTGGTGGAGACACCTTTCAAGAAGGACTATTTCCAGTTGTTCCCCTCGCTCTTCCTGAACTATGCGCTGAGCGAGACCTCACAGCTGCAGCTGAACTATACGCGCCGTCTGCGCCGTCCGTGGGGCGGACAGCTCAATTCCTTTAAGAATACGCGCGATGCCTCGATGATCGAGTTCGGCAATCCTGAGCTGACACCCGAGTATACCAACTCGTTCTCGCTGAACTATCTGAAGACGTGGGACGACCACACGCTCTCTTTCGGCACCTACTACCGGCCTACGACCGACGTGATGCAGCGCATACGCTATCAGGACCTGTACGAAGGGCAGACCATGATGTTCATGACGAACATGAACGTGGCCAAGAGCCAGAGCGCCGGTGTAGAGATCATTGCCAAGGACAAGCTGTGGCGCATCCTGGACCTGACCACTACGCTCAATGGCTACTATTACAAGCTGGACGGCTTTGAGACCCGGATCGGGCAGAGCCTCGTCACGGGACAGGCCGACGAGAACTTCGCCTGGGACGCCCGTCTGCTGGCATCGCTCATCCTGCCATACGACATCTCTCTGCAGGCCACAGGCAACTACCGTTCGCGCTCGGTCATCACCCAAGGCTACCGCAAGGCCAACGGCTCGCTCGACCTGGGACTGCGCAAGACGTTCCTGAACAAAACCTTTGCACTGGCCGTGAACTGGCGCGACGTGTTCAACAGCCGTCAGTTCGAAAACTATACCGAAGGCCCCACCTTCTGGCGCCATCAGAAGAACTGGCGCGACCCGCGCATCAATGTGCAGCTGACGTGGAACTTCGGCAACATGGCACAAAAGAAGAAGCCGAATCGCGACGACCAGCAGGGCGGCAGCGACGACGATTCGAACAGCTTCGGAGGATACGAACAATAATCTGACGACCTGTAGGAGCAGGCCGGGACAAAGGGCAGGAAAAGCCCCTCTGAAAGGCCGCTTGCAATTCAGGCCGAATTACCTTGAAATTCACACCAAATTAGCTCGTAATTCATGCTGAATTGCGAGCTAATTCAGTATGAATTGCAGCACCATTGTTTCATGCGCTTTCCAATGGTTGAATGAAGTCCCGCTTACCCTCTGAATGTCAGGGAGTTAGCTATTATAAACAGGAAACTTTGACAACCGTGAAACATGAAAAGTTTTCCAAAACTTTTTGTAACTAACTGATAATCAGTAGTTTGACATTTATTAACAGGAAAAAAGTTATCCAAAACATACAACTTTCAGATATTTATATTAACTTTGCATGCGATTTCCGAATCAACGATACAAACCTAAAGAAAAACCTCTTATGATACAGACAGTTGTGAAGCGCGATGGTCGCATCGTGGGCTTCAATGAGCAAAAAATCATGGCTGCTATCCGCAAGGCCATGATGACTACCGACAAGGGCGAAGACGAACGCCTGCTCAGTCAGATAACCGACCACATTGCCCAGCGCGGGCAGACGCAGATGACCGTTGAGGCCATCCAGGACTTGGTGGAAATGGAGCTGATGAAGTCGAGCCGCAAGGATGTAGCACAGAAATATATCGCCTATCGCAATCAGCGCTCGATAGCCCGCAAGGCCAAGACACGCGACATCTTCCTTGACATCGTCAACGTGAAGTCGAACGACATCACGCGCGAGAATGCAAATATGAACGCGGACACGCCCGCGGGCATGATGATGAAGTTCGCCTCGGAGACCACCAAGCCTTTCGTCGACGACTATCTGCTTTCGCCCGACGTGCGGGAGGCTGTGGAGCATAACTATCTGCACATACACGACAAGGACTACTATCCCACCAAGTCGCTCACGTGTGTGCAGCATCCGCTCGACAACATCCTGAACTGCGGATTCCTGGCCGGTCACGGTGCTTCACGCCCCGCCAAGCGCATTGAGACGGCTTCGGTGCTGGCCTGTATCTCGCTGGAGTGTGCACAGAACGAGATGCACGGCGGTCAGGCCATTCCTGCCTTCGACTTCTATCTGGCACCCTTCGTGCGCCTGTCGTATATTGAGGAGCTGAAGAATCTGGAAGACCTGAACGGTGAGAACTACTCCGACCTGTACAACGAACCGCTTGTAGACTATCTGAAACAAGACCTCAACGGTCTGACGGGTGTCGACCGTGTGCGCCAGCATGCCATCAACAAGACCGTGGCCCGTGTGCACCAGTCGATGGAGGCATTTATCCATAACATGAACACGATTCATTCGCGCGGCGGCAATCAGGTGGTCTTCTCTTCCATCAACTATGGTACTGACACCTCGGCCGAGGGCCGTTGCATCATGCGCGAACTGTTGCTCTCTACCTATGAGGGTGTGGGTGCCGGCGAGACGGCCATCTTTCCCATCCAGATCTGGAAGAAGAAACGCGGCGTGAACTATCTGCCTGAGGACAGAAACTTTGATCTCTACCAGCTGGCTTGTAAGGTGACGGCTCGCCGTTTCTTCCCCAACTTCCTGAACCTTGATGCGTCGTTCAACCAGTGCGACGAGTGGCGGGCTGACGATCCGAAACGCTATCTGCATGAGGTGGCTACGATGGGCTGCCGCACCCGCGTGTTTGAAAACCGCTTCGGGCCGAAGACCTCTATCGGGCGTGGTAACATCTCGTTCACGACCATCAACATCGTGAAGCTGGCCATCGAGTGCATGAAGATAGAGAATAAGGAACAGCGCATCGCACAGTTCTTTGCCCGTCTGGACAATCTGCTCGAAATTGCGGCCAAGCAGCTCGACGAGCGCTTCCAGTTCCAGAAGACGGCATACGCCAAGCAGTTCCCCCTGCTCATGAAGAGCCTCTGGCTCGGAGCTGACAAGCTGGGACCCAACGACACCATTGAGAGCGTCATCAACCAGGGTACGCTCGGCATTGGCTTCATCGGACTGGCCGAATGCCTCGTGGCTCTCGTGGGAAAACACCACGGTGAGAGCGAGGAAGCACAGGAGCTGGGCCTGAAGATTGTGACCTATATGCGTGACCGCATCAACAACTTCTGCGAACGCTATCACCATAACTATAGTGTGCTGGCTACGCCCGCCGAGGGATTGGCAGGCCGTTTTACCAAGCGTGACCGGAAGGAGTTCGGAAAGATTGCCGGCGTGACCGACCGCGACTACTATACCAACTCCAATCATGTGCCCGTCTACTACAAGTGCTCGGCCCGCCATAAGGCTGAAGTGGAGGCTCCCTATCATAACCTGACGCGCGGAGGTCACATCTTCTACGTGGAGATTGACGGCGATGCCACCCACAATCCGCAGGTGATCATGAGCGTGGTCGACATGATGGATCGGTTGGATATGGGTTATGGAAGCGTCAACCACAATCGTAACCGTTGCATGGACTGCGGCTACGAGAATGCCTCGGCCGACCTGAAGGTGTGTCCGAAGTGCGGAAGTACCCACATTGACAAACTGCAGCGCATCACGGGCTACCTTGTTGGTACCACCGACCGCTGGAACAGTGGCAAGCTGGCCGAGCTGAACGACCGCGTGACTCACATTGATGATGGCGAACAGAAGCTGTTTTGAGTTAGGGTAAGGCCTGTGGGGCCTATAGGACTCATGAGTCCCATTAACCCTATGAGTCCTTTTGGCCTCATAGGTCCCTTTAGCCTCAAAAAGAAAAAATGATTAGTGTCCTGTCAATAATAGAAGATACGATGGTGGACGGTCCTGGCTTCCGGACCTCCATCTATTGTGCTGGCTGCCGGCACAAGTGTCCTGGTTGCCATAACCCGCAGTCGTGGGATTTTGAGGGAGGCCAACCCATGTCGACCGATGATATCATGCGTGTGATTGAGGCTGACCCATACGCGAATGTTACCTTCTCGGGGGGCGACCCGATGTATCAGCCGGAGGGCTTTACCGAACTGGCCCGTGCCATCCGGCAGCGAACCCGGAAGGACATCTGGTGCTACACGGGCTTTACCTTTGAGGCACTGGTGAGCAACCCGCGTCAACGTGCCCTGCTGGAGCAGATTGACGTGCTTGTCGACGGGCCTTTCATCAAATCGAAACGTGACGAAAGCCTTTGTTTCCGCGGAAGTAGTAACCAGCGCATTCTGGATGTGCCTGCTTCCCTTCGTGCGGGACAGGCCGTCAGCTATCAATACCAACCGCTTCCGGCCTGAAAACGCCTCCACTTGTCGGCATCGGCATGCTGTTCTTATTGTCACAGGCATGCAATTTTAGTCGTCCGTTGCTCTCGTTCTGAATTGTAGCTACGACATATTCCGACTGGGTGCCGATGCGGAACTTACCACCCCAGAGACCGATGCCCGAAGAAATGTAATAGCGGGTGTCGCCGCGCTGATGGAAGCCGAAGGCACATTCGTAGACGAAATCGGTAATCCAGGAGATGGGCCATACCTGACCGTGATGGGTATGACCGCTCAGCTGGAAGTCGATGCCAGCGTGTTCGGCCTGTTCCAGATGGTATGGCTGGTGATCCAGCAGGATGGTGTATTTCGAATGGTCGATTCCCTTGTTTAGCAGACCCATGGAGCGCCGATGAACGTTGGCACGGTCGTCACGCCCCGTGATGGAGAGGCTGCCCACGACGACGGTTGTGTCGCGCAGCAATCGGATGTTGGCATCGCGATAGAACTGTTCGGCCATCGGTTCGTTGCTGTAGTATTCATGATTGCCTAAACAGGCGAAGACAGGAGCCTTGATGCGTCTCATCTCCTCGGCCATGTTCTCTTCGGTAAGCGGTCGGATGCTCATGTCGATGATGTCGCCGGCTATCAGCACCAGGTCGGGCTGTTCCGCATTGATGAGGTCTACCCACCGGGCCAGTTCCTTTCTTGGATTGTGATAGCCCAGATGCAGGTCGCTCAGCATCACGAGCCTGACGGGCTTCTCAATTTTCCCCTTTGCCGGTAGTGTCAGCTCGACGCGTTCCTTATGGTGATAATGTATGTTGCCTAAAAGGAACACAGCGAAGAGCAGTACTGCCAATGCAGACGTGGTGTAGTAGTTTTGGAATAGCCATTCTCGCGGCACAAGCCGGACCAGTCGTCCCAAGTCCATGATCAGGAAGAAGATGGCCAGATAGAGCAACAGGAAGATCGACGAGTTGCCCACATCGTAGACCAGTCGGGCCAGCGTCAGCGGCATGCGATCGATGACGCGCCCCAGATTGAGAAACAGCAGGAGGAATGCTCCCGTGAGCAGGCCGATGAGCAGGCTCCGGAACCAGGCGGGCAGGGGGATGAGTGCCCACAGGTGCCAGCCGATATAGGCCAGTCCCAAAAGAGGCAGTCCCAGGAAAATAAACATCCACATAGTCTTCATTAGATTTTATGCATACTGTCTCGCAATTCAGGCCGTCTACATGAGTAGGGAGGTCCGGATTGCGAGACAGTTCAGGTAAGTGTTGTGTTTGTTTAGTCGCAGATTAGGTTCTCACCAGTCATATCCTTCGGCTGCTCCAGTCCCATGATGTGCAGGATAGAAGGAGCCACGTCGGCCAGGCGGCCGTCCTTCACCGTAGCCGAGTTATTGTCGGTGACGTAGATGAAGGGTACGGGATTCAGTGAGTGGGCCGTGTTCGGGGTTCCGTCGGCATTGATGGCATTGTCGGCATTGCCGTGGTCGGCAATGATGATGGCCTCGTAGTCATTCTTCTTAGCAGCCTCGATGACGTCGCGAACGCAGTTGTCGACAGCGTGTACGGCCTTGGCGATGGCATTGTAGACACCCGTGTGACCCACCATGTCGCCATTGGCGAAGTTCACCACGATGAAGTCATACTGCTGGGTGCCGATGGCGGCAACGAGTTTGTCCTTCACCTCGTAGGCGCTCATTTCGGGCTTCAGGTCGTATGTGGCTACCTTGGGCGAAGCCACGAGGATGCGGTCTTCGTTCTGATAGGGAGCCTCGCGTCCGCCGTTGAAGAAGAATGTCACGTGGGCATATTTCTCGGTCTCAGCCGTGTGCAGCTGCTTCTTTCCCTGCTGTGAGAGGTACTCGCCAAGGGTGTTCTCTACGTTCTCCTTGGGGAAGAGAATGTGTACGCCCGTGAAGTTGGCATCGTACGGGGTCATGCAGTAGTACTGCAAGCCGGGAATAGTCTTCATGCCCTGCTCAGGCATGTCCTGCTGGGTGAGCACGATGGTGAGCTCCTTGGCGCGGTCGTTGCGGAAATTGATGAAGATGACAACGTCGCCCTCCTCGATGCAGCCGTTGACGCTGGCGTTGTGGATGGGCTTGATGAACTCGTCGGTCACACCCTCGTCATAGCTCTCCTGCATGGCCTGTACCATGTCGGTGGCTTGCTTGCCCTCGCCGTTGACCAGCAGGGCATATCCTTGCTGTACTCTTTCCCAGCGCTTGTCGCGGTCCATGGCGTAGAAGCGGCCTACGATGCTGGCGATGGCGGCGTCGTTGGCGGCGCAGACGTCAGTAACCTGCTGTATAAAGCCCTTGCCGCTCTTCGGGTCGGTGTCGCGACCGTCCATGAAGCAGTGCACGAACGTCTGGTTCTTCAGGCCGTAGTGCTTGCCCACCTCAATGAGCTTGAACAGATGGTCGAGGCTGGAGTGTACGCCGCCGTCGGAGCAGAGACCCATCAGGTGCAGTTTCTTGTTGTTCTCCTTGGCGTAGCTGTAGGCGGCTTTCACCTGCGGGTTTTCTACGATTGAGCCATCCTTGCAGGCACGGTTGATCTTTACCAGATCCTGATAGACAATGCGGCCGGCACCGATGTTCAGGTGACCTACCTCGGAGTTGCCCATCTGTCCGTCGGGCAGACCTACGTCTTCGCCCGAGGCCTGTAGCTGAGAGTGAGCCGAAACGGCTGTGAGATAATCAAGATAAGGAGTAGGCGTATTGTAAATCACGTCGCCCTTGCCGTGCTGTCCGATTCCCCATCCATCGAGAATCATGAGTAATGCTTTCTTTGCCATAATTACTTATAATATAAAGAGGTATATACTTTCAAGGCGCAAAATTACTAATTTTGAGTGAGATAGCAAAATCTGTGGGCAGAAATATCGGTTGGGGTGTTGCAATTCGGCCTGAATTGTTTTGTGATTCAGGCAGAATTAGGACGTAGAATATTTAACTTTGCGGTGCATGTTGCTTTTGTGGTGGTAGCATAAAATTGTGGGTGAAAAGGTTGCAAGGTTCGACAAAAAGCCGTACCTTTGTGCCACCTTATCAAAAAAGAAGAAATAAACGATCATCATTATGAACGAAAAAGAACAGAAACAACAGGGATTGCAGATAGAGCTGCCCAACGATGTGGCTCAGGGCGAATATGCTAACTTTGCCATCATTACCCACTCTCCGAGTGAATTTATCGTAGATTTTGCCCGCATGCTGCCGGGTCTGCCGAAGGCTCAGGTGCGTAGTCGCGTAATCCTGGCTCCGGAACATGCCAAGCGACTGCTGGGTGCGCTGCAAGAGAACATCCTGCGCTATGAGCGCGAGTTTGGCCCCATCAAGTTGTCCAACCAGCAGCAGGAACCACGGACCATAGCTCCGTTCAATGTAAACAAAGGAGAAGCCTAATGGGCTTCTCCTTTTTCGTGGTAGTATGAATCCAATAAAGTAACTACAAGGTCGCTTTTGATAGTGAGTCACGCCACAGACGGAAGGGGTTCATCCGCAGGTGGGAATTGTAGAAACGGCGGTCGCCCGTGACTTCTTGACCGATAAAATCGGGCTTTTCGTATGGCTCGTCGGGCGAAGACAGCTCTACTTCGGCCATCACCAGCCCTTCGTTCTCACCGTAGAACTCGTCTACTTCAAATGTGTGGCTGCCTGATTTCACCAGATAGCGCGTCTTGTCAATGATGCCTGGTTCGCAAAGACGGAACAGTTGTTCGGCTTCGTCCATCGTGATCTCTTTTTCAAACTCATAGCGGCTCAGACCGCCATCGGCCGAAGGACCCTTGATGGTGAGATAAGCCGAATGGCCACGGGTACGCACTCTGACCGTGCGTCCGTGGCCACTGGCAATGTAACCCTGCTTGATGCGGCTACTGTCGTAGGCTTGCGACTTGAAATCGGCTCCCGCTTTCACGAGGAACTTACGTTCTATTTCCAGTCCGCTCATAGTCTGCTTTTATGACATCAAGTAGAACGTCCAACACATGTAGACTGCGGCCAGTGCGATGAGTATGCCGATAATCCACTTGATGATGGTCTCGCCCTTGTGGGCTTCTTTCTTCTCGTAGGCCTGCTGCCGGGCATTCAGGTGCTTCTCTTCTTGTTTTTTCTTGCTCATGATTTTAAGTGTTTAGTTGTTAGGATTCTTCTTCGTTTACGGGGAACTCCATGAGGTAGGCCTTGATGAAACCGTCGATTTTGCCATCCATCACGCTGTCTACGTCGCTGGTCTGGTAGTTGGTGCGGTGGTCTTTCACACGGCGGTCATCGAAGACATACGAGCGTATCTGCGAGCCCCATTCTATTTTCTTCTTGCCTGCCTCAATCTTGGCCTGTGCTTCCAAACGTTTTTTCATGGCGCGGTCGTAGAGTTGCGATTTCAGCAGCGTCATGGCGCGCTCCTTGTTCTTCGGCTGGTCGCGTGTCTCTGTATTTTCAATCAGGATTTCCTCTTCTTCGCCTGTGTCGGGATCGGTGTACCAATAGCGCAGGCGTACACCTGATTCCACTTTATTTACGTTCTGACCACCGGCACCGCTGGAGCGGAATGTGTCCCAAGAGAGCTTGGCTGGGTCTACATATACCTCGATGGTGTCGTCGACTAACGGTGAAACAAAAACCGATGCAAAAGAAGTCATGCGTTTGCCTTGGGCATTGAAAGGTGAGACACGCACCAGGCGATGCACACCATTCTCTGACTTTAGGAAACCGTATGCATATTCTCCTCCTTCTATCTGCATGGTTACGCTCTTGATGCCGGCTTCGTCGCCTTCCTGTAGCGATGAAATGGTCACTTTATGCCCGTGAGCCTCAGCCCAGCGCATATACATACGCATGAGCATCGAAGCCCAGTCTTGGCTCTCTGTGCCGCCGGCACCCGAATTGATCTTCAGCACACAGTCCATCGGGTCTTCCTTCTGGCGTAGCATGTTCATCAGCTCCAGTTCTTCGATGGCGGCAACAGCCTGCTCGTAGTCATGATCTACCTCTTCGTCGGTGACCATCTCGTCCTTGTAGAAGTCGAAGGCCAATTGTAGCTCGTCGGCCTTTAGGCGGCAGTCGTTGTAAGCATCAATCCATTTCTTGATGGCTTTCACCTTCTTCATCTGCTCCTCGGCCCGCTTGCGGTCTTCCCAGAAATCGGGAGCCTGTGTGCGGAGGTCTTCTTCCTCCCATTCCACTTGCTTCTCGTCTATTCGCAAGTAGTGCTTCAGTTTCTCTGTTCTGTCTAAAACGTCCTTTAGTTGATCCTGAGTAATCATAAATTATTATTCTTCGTACATTGCGTCAATTTCTTCTTTATAGTTTACATTCAGCACACGGCGCTTGATCTTGAGTGTGTTGGTCAGTTCGCCCCGTTCCATGGAGAATCCGTGAGGCAGGAGCGTGAATCTCTTGATCTGTTCGTAATGAGCCAGTTGTTGCTGTAGGGTGTCGATGCGCTCCATCATCATGCGATGAATCTGTTCGTTTTTACACAAGTCTTCGCGTCCTTCGAACGGAATGTCATGTTCACGGGCGTATTCTTCAAGCAGTGAATAGACGGGAATGATGAGGGCTGAAACGAACTTGCGTTGGTCGGCAATGATGCAGATTTGATCGATGTACTTGTCTACCAGTAGCTTCGACTCGATCATCTGTGGAGCAATATACTTGCCGTTCGAGGTTTTATATAAGTCTTTGATGCGTTCTTTCAGGAAAAGCTCACCATCTTTCATGTATCCAGAGTCGCCCGTACGGAAATATCCGTCTTCGGTAAAAGACTCGCGGGTGATGTCATCTCGGTTGTAGTAGCCACGTGTGATGGTGGGACCTTTTAACAGGATCTCCCCCTCTTCGCTAATCTTGACGCTGATGCCCTCAATGGGGTGGCCAACCGACCCCACGGTAAACGGTTTGCCTAAATGGTCGCAGGATACTGTCGCCAAAGACTCAGTCAGACCGTAGCCGACGACCATGTTGATACCGATGGAATGAACAAATTCTTCCACATAAGCCGATACCGTGGCACCTGCTGTGGGGAAGAAGTGGGCATTCTCCAACCCCAGTTCTTTGCGAACAAGTGAGAAGATGGTCTTGTTGAGCATCTCATATTCCAGATGTAAAGCCAAAGGCGGCTTCTTTCCGTTCGCCAGATACTCAATGTTGTGCTTCCGTCCTACGGCCAGCGCGTGTTGGAACATTTTGCGTTGCATGGCTCCAGAGCTTTCGATCTTCTCCATCACTCCCATATAGACTTTCTCCCAAAAACGCGGTACGGCCGACATACACGTTGGATGGGTCTCGCGCATAGACTGCTGCACTTCCAGCGGTCGGGTATTCACAATCAGGCGGGCGCCTTTTGTGATGCACAGTATCTTCCATCCTTTCTCGAAGATATGGGTGAAAGGCAGGAAGTTGATGACGCGATCGTCTTCGTCGACGGGGACGCATTTGTTATTAGCTTCCATAGCGGCATGATACTGACCGTGGGTCAAGATGACACCTTTTGAATCGCCTGTCGTACCGCTGGTATAGAGAATGTTGGCGATTTCATCGAAACTGGCCGCTGCCGAGAGGGCTTCCACTTCGCTCTGCCGAGGCAGGCCTTTGCCTAAGGCCAGGAACGCGTCGAACGTCATGCAGGTCGGATCTTGCTCTTCGATATGCACGGCAGGGTCGAAGACGATGATCTTCTCCAGGGTCTTGCACATGGGGAATACCCTGCGCGCTTTCTCGTACTGGTCTTGCTCGCCGACGAAGAGGAAGCGTATTTTCGCGTCGCTGATCATGAACTGGATCTGCTGTTCAGAGCTGGTGGCATAGAATGGGATGGTTACAGCCCGTATGCCCCATGCGCCGAAATCACAAAACAGGTACTGGACGGAGTTTTGCGAGAAAATACCGACGTTCTCCTGCGTCTTGATGCCCATGTTGAGCATGGCGTTCGAGACTGTCTTTACTTGTTGCGAAAACTGGTTCCATGAGTACGACTTCCATTCTGCTCCCCCAAAGTCCTTGTAGATCAGGGCTTCGCGGTCACCCAGCTGGGCTGCTACGTCGTGGACAAGACGAGACATGTGGCTGTTGATCTGCTTCATAGCTTTTTCACCTTATTATTATATGATAGTGCAAAAGTACGCTAAATTATGCAAAAAACCAAATTTATCACCGTTTTATTTCTCTTTTCGTCTGAATTGAAGGCGACGGATTTGGTCATCAATCCTCCTTTCAGATTCCATAGAACCTGTGCGTCTGCAATATTCGAAGAGAATATGAGGAGCAATAATACTCCTAAAGCCTTTGGGACAAATAATTGCTGTTTTATGTAATTACCTGATTTTCAGTATATTATAATTCGTATTGAATTGGCTTGTAATTCGTGCTGAATTAGGACACAATTCAGCCTGAATTGCATCATGGTTCAGGCCGAATTGCCTGGGGCTGTACTATTGCCTGTAAAGAATCTGTACGAGTCGTCACGTTTTTTTCGTGAATATTTTTGATTCATTCGGGTAGATTCCGTAACTTTGTCCGCAGTTATGGATAAGAATGTGTTTTTGAAAGATGCAGTTGACTTGTTGCAGGCTTTGATTGCAACACCCAGCGTGAGCCGCGAGGAGGCAGAGGCAGCCGACTTGCTGGCGGGGAGAATGACAGAATGGGGGCTTCGTCCTCAGCGTGAGGGTAACAATGTGTGGGCAGTTTGTTCAGACTACGACCCGATGAAACCGACGATTTTGCTCAATGCACACATCGACACGGTGAAGCCTGTGGCCTCATGGACGCGCCGTCCGTATGAGCCTTCGATAGAGGGCGACCGCCTTTACGGGCTGGGGGCGAACGACTGTGGTGGTGGTCTCATGACGCTGCTTCAAGTCTACAGGCTTTTATCGATGGAATCGCGTTTTTTTAATCTTATCTATCTGGCTTCTTGTGAAGAAGAGGTGTCGGGAAAGGACGGAATCGTGCGTGTGTTGCCTTTGTTGCCGAAGATAGATGTAGCCATTGTGGGTGAGCCGACGGGCATGCAACCAGCTGTTGCAGAGAAGGGACTAATGGTTGTAGATGGTTATGCGCATGGTGTCAGTGGCCATGCTGCCCGCAACGAAGGTGTGAATGCTATCTATGAGGCGCTCGACGACCTGGTTTGGCTGCGCGATTATCGTTTCCAGCAGATCAGTCCTTTCTTAGGTCCAACGAAGATGACTGTAACTGTGTTAGAGTCAGGTACTCAACATAATGTCGTACCCGATTTGCTCCATTTTATTCTTGACGTGCGCACCAATGAGCTCTATCAAAACGAGGAGGTGTTTGACTTCCTGCAAAAACACATGAAGTATTGCGAACTGAAGGCCCGTTCTTTCAGGTTGCATTCATCAAGCATCAATACAAGTCATCCGCTGATAGAGCGTTGCGTAACAATGGGGCTCCAGCCGTTTGG
>Ga0310697_10003150_pt1 | contig 16844 bp, 16 predicted proteins | sample 172DNAGHGlowgp2_FD_203883 | JGI IMG/M metagenome (GOLD analysis project Ga0310697, IMG submission 203883) | Sheep rumen microbial communities from Palmerston North, Manawatu-Wanganui, New Zealand - 1728 DNA GHGlow gp2 (v2) (version 2) | ecosystem: Host-associated > Mammals > Digestive system >... | reverse complement strand
CGGGATGCGGACCTGCTGCATGGTGTCGCGCTCGCGGATGGTGACGCAGTGGTCGGCGACATCGGTCTCGGTGCCGACGGTGTTGAAGTCGAAGGTGATGCAGAACGGGGTGCCGATCTCATCCTCGCGGCGGTAGCGCTTGCCGATGGAGCCGGTCTCGTCGTAGTCGCACATGAATTCCTTGGACAGCTCACGGTAAAGCTCCATGGCGGGGCCGGTGAGCACTTCCTTCTTCGACAGCGGCAGGATCGCGCATTTGAAGGGGGCCAGCGCCGGGTGCAGGTGGAGAACCGTGCGGACATCGTCGTTGCCCTTCTTGTCCTGGCCCACGACCTGCTCGTCATATGCTTCGCACAGGAAAGCGAGGGCCACGCGGTCACAGCCGAGGGACGGCTCGATAACATAGGGGATGTAATGCTCGTTGGACTCCTGGTCGTAGTAGGTCAGATCCTTGCCGCTGGCCTCCTGATGGCGGCCCAGGTCGTAGTCGGTGCGGTCGGCAATGCCCCACAGCTCGCCCCAGTCGGTGAACGGGAAGGCATACTCAATGTCGGTGGTGGCGCGGGAATAGAAGGCCAGCTCTGCCTTCTCATGGTCGCGCAGTCTCAGGTGCTCCTCCTTGATGCCGAGGGAGGTGAGCCAGTTTTTGCAGTAGTCTTTCCAGTAGGCGAACCATTCCAGGTCGGTGCCGGGCTTGCAGAAGAACTCGCACTCCATCTGCTCGAACTCGCGGGTGCGGAAGGTGAAGTTGCCCGGGGTGATCTCGTTGCGGAAAGCCTTGCCCACCTGGCAGACGCCGAAGGGCAGCTTGCGGCGGGTGGTGCGCTGGATGTTGGCAAAGTTGACAAAGATGCCCTGGGCGGTCTCGGGACGCAGATAGCAGACGGAGGAGGAGTCCTCGGTCACGCCGATGGCGGTTTTGAACATGAGGTTGAACTTGCGGATGGGGGTAAAGTCATGCTTCCCGCAGACGGGGCATATAATATCTTCATGCTCGGCAATGAACGCATCCATCTCGTCGAAGCTCATGGCGTCCACGTTGACCTCGGGGTGCTCATCCCCGATGAGCTTGTCGGCTCTGTGGCGGGCCTTGCAGGCCTTGCAGTCAAGCAGCGGATCGGAGAAGCTGGAGACGTGGCCCGTGGTGACCCAGGTCTGGGGGTTCATGATGATTGCCGCGTCGAGCCCGACGTTGTACTCGCTCTCCTGCACGAACTTCTTGAGCCACGCCTTCTTCACGTTGTTCTTGAACTCCACGCCGAGGGGGCCGTAGTCCCAGGAGTTGGCGAGGCCGCCGTAGATCTCGCTGCCCGCGTAGACGAAGCCGCGGTTCTTGCACAGGGCGACGATTTTGTCCATTGTCTTTTCGTTGTGTTCCATTGTTTTCTTCCTTTCCCACGGCTGGATGCCGCAGAGATTTTTATTAACGCTATACCTTATTAGTACAGGACACGGGCTGATCACCCGCCCTGCGACACGGTACAGGGTTTTACAAAGCAGTGTCCGCACCCTGCGCAGATCGCAGGGGGACTGATCGCCCGCCCCCGGCACGGTACAGGGTTTTACGGTATCGGGCCGGATATTCCCGGCGAAGTTATATTTTAGCAGAAACAATGCCGTTATTCAACATAAAATAGTGCTTGTGGAAAAGATAACAGTGGTTGTCTCTGTCACGCTTGATTATTTGCACCATCTGTGATACAGTTATGTAAATCGACAGAATGAGACACAGGAGTTGGAAGCATGAAATACCTGATCGTTGTCGCCCACCCGGATGACGAATGCCTGGGCGCCGGCGCGACCATCCACAGACTTGTCCGCGCGGGGAACCCTGTCGCCGTGGCGACGATGGCGAACCAGGCCGCTGCGCGCACCAATCTCTCCTCCACACTTGCGGAGGAGCAGGCCCGTGCCTTTGAGATTCTGGGAATCGGAAAAGCCTACGCCGCCGACTTCCCCAATATCAAGATGAACACCGTGCCCCACCTGGAGCTGGTGCAGTTTATCGAAGGCTGCATCCAGGATTTCGGCGCGGAGGCAATCATCACCCACCACCCTTCCGACACCAACAATGACCACGCTGTCACCAGCGGCGCGACACAAGCCGCTGTGCGGATTTTCCAGCGGCAGGCGGGGATCCCCGCGCTGCGGGAGCTTCGGTATATGGAGAACGCCTCTGCCACAGAATGGTCGCTCGATAGCTCCCTGAACCGCTTCATGCCGAACCATTATGTGGAGATCGGCGAGGAGGGGTTGGAGGTCAAGCTGCGGGCGCTCGCCTGCTACAAGGGCGTCATGCGGCCCTATCCCCACCCCCGCTCCGCGGAGGCGCTGCGGGGCCTTGCGGCCTGGCGCGGCGCGCAGGCCGGCTGTGTCTATGCCGAGGCTTTTGAAACGGTATTTCGCCGGGACTGAGGTGACTGAAAATGCGTTATCTGTATCTGTTCTTAAAGCGTCTTTTTGACATGGGCTGTTCCCTGCTGGGCCTGATCGTGACCTCCCCGCTCTGGCTGATCACGGCGCTGGGGATCGAGCTTTCCGATCCCGGCCCTGTCTTTTATATCGCCCGCCGCGTCACCAAGGACAACCGGATTTTCGGCATGTACAAGTTCCGCTCCATGCGGGTCGGCAAGGCCAACGAATCCGTCTTTCGCGGCGAGGAGGACAGGATCTTCCCCTTCGGCCGCCTGATCCGCGCCACGAAGATCGACGAGCTGCCCCAGCTTCTCAATATCCTGATCGGGGACATGAGCATTGTCGGCCCCCGGCCTGCCGCGGTGGATCAGATGGAGCAGACGCGCGCCGGGCGCTTTGCGCGCATTTCCGCTGTGCAGTCCGGCCTGACCGGCCCCTCGGCACTCTATGACTATCTCTACGGGGATCAGATTGAGGATCAGGAGAGCTATGTGCGCGATGTACTGCCGGTGCGCCTGGAGCTGGATCTGGTCTATCTTGAAAAACAGGGGATTTGCTTTGATCTCCGGATGATCTGGTGGACGGTCGTCTGCATTGTCTGTCAGGTCATGGGGCACATGCCGGAGGGCATTCTCTCCACGCTGCTGCGCTGGGCGGATGAACACAAGAAGAAAGAGGAAATGGAATGTCAGACAGCAAACTGAAAGTCATCGTGATGACGCAGGCCGACCGCTTTTTCATTCCGAAGAACATCGACAACGCGGCCCGGGTCTGCGAGATTCTGGAGATTGTGGAGGTCAACTGCAAATCCGCGCTGGAAAACCGGCTGAGCGATTACCTGAAATGGTTCGGCCCCTGGCAGTGCGCGAAGATGGGCGCTGTCACCGTGGGGCGCGAGGCTGAGAAATATCTGGATCGGCTTTCGGGTTACCGGCTGTTTCACGGCAGCTGCTCGGTCATCGACGCGGCGAAGAAAAACCACATCCCGCACCGGGTCATCACCAACAGCAACGACCCCGCTTTCGTGCAGCACGTCCGTGAGCTTGCCCCCGATCTTATCATCTCCTACTCCGCGCCGCAGATCATCAAGCCGGAGCTTCTGAGCGTGCCGAAGTACGGCGTCATTAATGTGCACGGGGCACTGCTGCCGGACTACCGGGGCTGCCTGCCTTCCTTCTGGTATCTCTACAACGACGAGAAGCTGGGCGGCGCGACTGTCCATTACATGAGCGCGCAGATCGACGACGGAGACATTATCGAGCAGGGCAGCGTGGACATCTCCGACTGCAACAGCATGTTCAAGCTCATGAAAATGACCAAGCGCGTCGGCGGGGAGCTGATGCTCAAAGCCCTGGAAGACATTGCAAACGGCACCGTGGAAGCCAGAAAGAACGAGACGGAAAAGGGCAGCTATTTCACCTGGCCCACCGTCGCGCAGGCAAAGGAATTCCGCAAAAAAGGCAAGCGGCTGATATGATGAAAAACCGGCAAGTTATTTCATTCAGAGGGTGAAATCGGTGGTACCTGGCTATTTTGTAATTGATACAAAACAGGCTCAGCAGTCCCTGCAATTGTGCGTAAGGCAACAGGATCGGATTTCATAAAAACGGTTTCCGAACACTGGCAAACAAACTGGCAATCCTCTTTTATTCAATCTGATGATCTGGAAAAGTACGCCCTTGTCATAAAAAGTACCAACGAGCTCGTTGGTTTGGGGGCCTATCGCAATATGCCGGAAGGTGTTCTTGTGTATGTCGAATACATTGAGAGTGCGCCTTGCAGTAACCCGACCCTGACCAAGACCAAAGCGTATCTTGGTATCGGGGCAGCTCTTTTAGCATACGGCGTACAGCTATCTATAGATTACGGGTATGGAGGAACCATTTTCTTGAAAGCAAAGACATCAGAACTGCGCGAATATTATATAAAAAACTTCGGAGCACTTCCATTCAGTCGTCGTGATCCCTTTCTGCTTCTTATTAATGGTGAAGCCTCACTCGCATTGTTCTCACAGTATCTGAAGGAGGAATGACAATGTATATGGAATTAGATCAGGTGGCCGCTCCTGATAGCTATGTGGCCATTCCCACCGCGGAGGACTTGGCCTATACGAATCACTTCATGCAGGTTTGCAAACGTTATAATATTGACTTTTCAAAAGCAGATTCCGATGAGCGCGATTTTGTGGTTAAAATGGCCGAGAAAACTTTTATTCAGGTTGGCGCTTAGTATTTATAGTGATCCCCGGCAAATTACGTACATCTGTACGAAGTTTGCCGGGGATCACTGATTTTTATCTCTTCCGCCAGACACTCGGGGCGAAGAGGAACATCACGGGGAAAATCTCAAGTCTCCCGAGGAGCATTTCAAAGATCAGCACCAGCTTGCTCGGGATGGAGAAGAAGGCGAAGTTGCCCGCGGGGCCGACCAGGCCCAGGCCCGGCCCGATATTGGAGATACAGGCGATGGAGGCCGTGAGATTGGTCACCAGATCGTGCCCGTCCAGGGAAAGCAGCAGGACGCTCAATCCGGTGATCGCCATGTAGGTCTGGAAGTAGACCAGGACGCTGCGCACGGTCTGGTCGCTGACGGCCTTGCCCTCAAACCAGATGCGCTTGACGCGTGTGGGCAGAATGAGCTGCTTGAGTTCATAGAGATAGGACTTGAAGAGAATGATCACGCGCGAAATCTTGAGGCCGCCCGCTGTGGAACCGGCGCACGCGCCGCCGAACATCAGCAGCACCAGCAGCCAGCGCGAAAGCTCAGGCCACTTGTCAAAATCATAGGTGGCAAAGCCGGTGGTGCTCATGACCGTCGTAACCTGGAAGTAGGCATAGCGCAGGCCCTGACCGAAGCCGCCGACGCTGTGCATGATGTTCAGCGCAATGACAAGGGTCGAGCCGAAGACGAGGGCGAGGTAGACCCGCAGCTCCTCACTCTTGAAGATGGAGAGGCCCTGGCCCAGAAGGATGAAATAAAAGAGGTTGAAGTTCACGCCGAAGAGCATCATGAAGGTGGCGATCACCGTCTCAAGATAGACGCTGTCATACGCGCCGACGCTGGCCGCCCGGGTGGAGAAGCCGCCGGTGCCCGCGGTTGCGAAGGCGTGGAGGATCGCGTCATAGAAGCTCATCCCGCCGCAGAGCAGGAACACGAACTCGATGAACGTCAGGCCCGCGTAAATGAGATAGAGGATGCGGGCGGTCTTTCTCGCCTTGGGGACAAGCTTCGACACCGTGGGCCCCGGCACTTCAGCCCGCATGACATGGATATAGTGGTCGCCGGAGATGGGCAGGATCGCCGCGATAAAGACCAGAACGCCCATGCCGCCGACCCAGTGGGTGAAGAGCCGCCAGAACATGCAGCCCCGGCTCATGGCCTCCACATCCGTCAGGATACTCGATCCCGTGGTGGTAAAGCCGGAGACAGTCTCAAACAGGGCGTCTATATAATCGGGAATATCCCCGGAGAAAACAAAGGGCAGCGCCCCGAAGGCGGACATCAGAAGCCACGAAAGCCCGACCACCACAAAGCCCTCGCGGGCGAAGAGGTCGTTGCTTTTGGGCTGGATATGATTCAGCACGCCGCCGAGGATCAGCAGCGGCAGCATCGTATAAAGGAAGGGCTGAATGGATTCGTCATACCACAGCGCCGCCGCCATGGGCAGCAGCAGGAGGAGCGCCTCCACCACCAGTACCTTTCCCAGAATATTCAGTACGACACGGTAATTCATAGTTCCTCCGTCAGGCCAGGATGTCGTCCAGCTTGAAAATGCTGCGCCGCGCCGTCACCACCACGGCCTTGTCGCCGGGGACGAGGACGGTTTTGCCGTCGGCCAGGAAGCTGCTGCCGCCGCGCACCACCGCCGCGATCAGAACGCCGGGCTTGAGGCGCAGCTCCGTGAGGGTCTTGCCGATGCAGGCGGCCTTTGCACCCACGACGAACTCCGTCGCCATCACGTCCTGACTGCCGAGATAGTAGAGCGCTTCAATGGTGGACTCGTCGGAGGCGTGGGCAAGACCGCGGACATAACCCTCGATCCGTTCCGCCACCAGGTTCTTGGGCGAGAGCGTGGTGTCCGGGAACACATCGCGCAGGAGGTCGGTGAACTTCTCGTTGTTGATCTTGGAGACCACCTTCTCCACGCCGCTCTTCTCGGCGTACATGCTGAGGATGATGTTTTCCTCGTCCAGGTTCGTGAGCGCGACAAACCCGTCCGCGTCCTTCAGTCCGCACTGGGCAAGGACGGTGGTGTCCGTCCCGTCGCCGCAGACGATGTCCGCCGACTGCAGAAGCTCCGCCAGGATCTGGCAGCGGGCGTTGCTGTGCTCGATGATGGTGACGTTGACGCCGGTGGCCTCCAGCAGATGGGTCAGGTACACGGCGATGCGGCTGCCGCCAAGGATCAGCACGTTTTTGACGGGCTTCTGGTAGGCCCCCGCCGCGATGAAGAACTTGCGCAGCACCTTGGGCGGCGCGGTGACGGAGATGAGATCGCCCGTCTGGAGGACGAAGCTGCCGTCAGGGATGCTCACCCGCCCGCCGCGCTCGGCGGCGCAAATCAGCACCTTATGGCTGATGAGAGACGGAAGTCTGCTCAGCGCCACGCCGTTCAGGCGGCTGTGCTCTGTGATGCGGAAGGTCACGATTTCGAGCTCACAGTCCGGAAAGCTGTCCACCTGCGTTGCCGCCGGAAATTGCAGAACGCGGGAAATCTCCCCCGCCGTGAGATAATCGGGGTTGATGCTGAGATTCAGCTCCATGATTTCGCGCAGGGACTCGCCGCTGTCCAGGTATTCCTGGTTGCGCAGGCGGGCGACGGTGTGCTTTGCGCCCATCTTGCGGGCGAACTGGCAGGCGACCAGATTGGCCTCGTCATTGCCGGTGGCGGCGATAAAGACATCAGCCTCGTCGATCTCCGCCTCGCGCAGCGTGGCGGGCGAAGCGCAGCTTCCGCAGACGCCCATGGCGTCCATGGCATTGGCCGCGGCCTCCAGCGCCTCCCGCTTCTCGTCGATCAGGGTGATGTCATGCCCCTCCCGGCAGAGTCTCAGGGCGACAGTAAAGCCCACCTTTCCGGCACCGGCGATCACGATTTTCATGGCAGCCTCCTCCCGCGCCGCCCAGTGCGGCACGCTTGTAAATAACTTGTGTGTTAAGATTTTGTTATTATAACACAGCTCTTCAGAAAACGGTAGTGCAAACGGGAAATTTGTGCTATACTGGTTCAAAATTCATACGCGCAGGAGGAATCCATGTGAACAGCAGCAAAATCCGTGAACAGCAGATCACCCGCACCAGCATCATCGGCATTGTGACAAACGTGCTTCTCGCCGCCTTCAAGGCGATGGTGGGCCTTCTGTCCAATTCCATTGCCATCGTGCTCGACGCGGTCAACAACCTGACCGACGCGCTCAGCTCGGTCATCACCATTCTCGGCGTAAAGCTTGCCAAGCGCCGCCCGGACAAGACTCACCCCTTCGGCTACGGGCGCATCGAGTATTTCAGCGCGGTGATCATTGCGACCATCGTCCTGGCCGCGGGCGCAACCTCGCTCATTGAGTCGGTGAAGAAGATCATCCATCCCGAGACCCCGGACTATAACGCCGTGACGCTGCTGATCGTGGCTGTCGCCGTGGTGGTCAAGCTGCTGCTGGGCCGCTTTGTCAAGGCCCAGGGCGAAAAGTACAATTCCGAGGCGCTGATTGCCTCCGGCTCGGACGCGAGCTTCGACGCCATCATCTCCGCCTCGACACTGGTGGGCGCGCTCATTAACCTTCTCTTCAAGCTGAACCTGGACGGCATCATCGGCGCGGTCATCTCCGTGTTTATCCTCAAGGCGGGCGTTGAGATGCTCATGAACTCCGTGAACGATATCATGGGCTCCCGCCCTGACAGCGAGATCACCCGCCAGATCCGCGCGTGTGTGGAATCCGTGCCCGGCGTGCGCGGGGCCTACGACCTGATCCTGCATAACTACGGCCCGGACACCGCCATCGGCTCGATCCATGTGGAGGTGCCCGCTGAGACCGACGGGCGGAGCCTGCACAAGCTGACGCTCGAAATCCAGAACAAGGTGCTGGAGAAGTTCCATGTGTTCCTGACGGTCGGCTTCTACGCGGTGGAGACCGCGCGGCAGGCGGACTTCGACAAAATCAACGCCGTCGCCACGGCACACCCGGGCGTGCTGGGCACCCACGGCGTATACTTTGACGATGAGAAGAAAACGCTCAGCTTCGACGCGCTGGTGGACTTCACCGTGCGCGACAAGGCGGGGCTCTGCAAGGCTCTCCAGCAGGAGCTGGCCCCGGCTTTCCCCGGCTACACCATCACCGTAAACTTCGACACCGACTACACCGATTAAACGTCAAAAATGCCCCGTCCGAGGACGGGGCATTTCCATACGGTTTACTTGTTGTTCTTGAGTGCCTGGTACAGCTCTGCGCCGGTGCAGTACTTGTAGGGGTTGACGTAGAACAGGCCCAGCAGACCGAGGGTCAGGCAGGAGAGAAGGTCCCAGCCGATAAAGGACAGATCAAGCACAAAGGTGTTCCACTTCTGGCCGTCCATCATCTTGCGGGAGAGATCGATGGCTTCCTTGCCCTTGATCTCGGGATTCTCTGCCAGGATGTAGGGCACCATGCGGTAGGAGTAGGCCTTGATGATGCCGGGGATGACAAACAGCAGGCTCCAAAGGAACACAAACAGGTCGCGCAGGAACATGGTGAGCACGGTGCGGCCGTAGGGATGGAAGCCGACCTTCATTTCGTCAAGCCCTGCGGGAGCCTTGGTGTTGCTGTTGAAGAAGCCGCGGCAGCCAACCTCGATGGGGTTGAAGACCAGCACATGGAGCGCCGCGGCGACCACGCCGATCAGGAGCAGCGCGCCGCCGATCATGGCCATCATCATGCCCATGGCGCCCTGAACCTCGGGATCCTGCATCACGGTCATCATGTCATTGACCGCCGCGATGCTCGCGGGGTCCACGTTCTCGGCATCGCCGATGGCGGAGATAGCGTCCTGGAGATTGTCGTAGGTCTGATCATTGACCATGTAGACGTTGCCCTGTCCGTCGGAGCCGATGGAGAAGTTGTAGTTGCTGTTGCTGCTCAGTCCGTGGTTGGTGACGCGGCCGGTGACGGTGGAGGTGCCTGCCACGAACAGGGTCAGCAGGAACGCAACCAGAACGCACTTCCAGAAGTTGGCTTTAAAGGCAGCCATGCCTTTCTTTTTCAATTCTTTTCTATCCCACATAATATATCTCCTCCTGTATTTTGCTTTGTATCAAAGGCGCGCGCGTGGGAGTTGAGCGGTGTTGCCTTTGATGTTGTATTATGGCACACCCCGCAAAAATTGTCAATTGCAATGGTATCATTTCCCACCGTGATTTTCACGAAAAGCGATGCCATGTTGATAGAATCGGCGAATCTTTCCAGGAAAAAGGGGCTGCCTCGCAGCCCCTTGTATTATTCTCCCGTATACGCTTTGCCAAGAACCTCGCCCATTTGGACCGGGGTCTCAAGGCCCTTTGCCGTGTTGTCGAAAAACGCCTCGTCGAGCTGCACGCGGCCCTTCTCCAGAAGCAGGACCACCGTGCTGCCGCCGTAGAGGAAGCGTCCTTTTTCCTCCCCCCGGCGAAAGCTCACGCCGGTGCCCTTGTAATTCTCGATGCGCCCGACCAGCATGGCGCCCACCTCAACCTGGCAGAGCTTGCCGAAATGCGACGTGTCCATGAGCATATACTCCCGGCAGTTGCGCGTGAAAACCGGCAGCGCGGCAAGCGCAATGGGCCGCACCGTATGAAGCTCCCCTGGCAGAAATCGCCTGCCGCAGATCTTCCCGGCGTCCACATAGGCATAGCGGTGGTAGTGCTGTACGCACAGGCGGAAAACGAGGCAGACCCCGTCCCGGAACGCTTCCGCCGCAGTATCGCCGCCCAGAAGCTCCGGTATCGTATAGCTGCTCTGCTTGACCGGCAGCACCAGTCCGTCCGTAATGCGGTACGCGCTCAGATACCCGTCGCAGGGCGCCATGAAGACGGTGTCCTCCAGTGGGACGGGACGCAGCTCCTTACGGATGGGGCGGCAGAAGAAGTCATTGAAGCAGGGGTAGCGAAGCGGGATATAATCCGCCATGCGTATCCCGTTCCGGCTCACGAACGGCCGGATCAGGGGCCTTGAGAGCGGTGAATCCATAAAGCGCCCCGCAAACTGCGACACCGGGCGCGAGGCGGCAAGCTTCAGCAGCGTCCGCCCGGCAGGCTTCCCGTACAGGAATTGCAGCACAGCGCCCTCCGGCGCGGGTCTGATTCCCTGTCTCTCCATCACAGCAGCACCTTACGCAGAAGCAGCAGGATGAATTCCACCGCGCCGATGCCGACCATGATGAGGATGCCGCGCATGCCGGGCTTCGGGACCCGGACCGGGCTGATGAACAGCACCGCCGTCACCAGACTGACCAGGAGATAGGCCAGTGTGATGTCCGTCTTGGACATATATTGGATCAGGAGCACCAGCGGAAAGATCAGCGCCGCCGAGGTAACCGGCAGGCCGAGATATTCCTTGCGCGCGCCGCTCTCCTTCTCCTGCCGCTCCTCCTCGGTAATATTGTAGTAGGCGAGGCGGATCATTGCCGCCAGCACATACAGGACAAGGCAGGCGTGCAGGAGAAATTTGCCCGAGGCGATCTCCCAGCGGACGGGCATCCCCTCCAGCAGATTGGTCAGGTAGGGTGAAACGCGGATCAGCGCCGCGCCGATGCAGGCCGGGAGCACGCCGAAGGCAACCAGATCCGACAGAGAGTCGATCTGAATGCCAAAGTCTTTTTCCATTTTCGTCCTGCCCTTTTTCGTGCGCGCAACCTTGCCGTCAAAGGCATCGCAGAAGCCGCAGAACAGCAGGAACAGGCAGCCGTAATACGGGTGCCCGCCGCCGGAGAGGGATACTACGATTCCCGACGTTGCGGACAGGAGCGAAAAATAGGTCAGGATAACGGTATAGTCATAGAATCCGATCATGCGAGTGTGTCCTTCCATCTATATCTCAATACGCAGGGCACTGTTCGGCAAGCCCGGCGTGCAACGCATCAGTCGCCGATACCGCTGCGCATGATCTTGCCGATGTTCCAAAGATTCGCCGCGCTGCGGGCAGCCGCTCTGCGCTCCTCCGGTGTTTTAAACTCGATCTGTGCGGTCTGCGCGCCGCAGTCCAGGCACATCACATACCAGCACCAGCCCTGTTCTTCCTCCAGAAGTCCTGCGCCGCCGCAGTAGGGGCAATCATGCAGAACCAGTTCTTCATGCAGACTCATAGTCATAACCTCCCAATGATACCGGCAGCCTTACCAGCCGTCGTCTTTTGTGACAAAGTCCCGCTCCGACGCCTCTGTCGGAATGTCGCGGGTATTGATATCCTCAATGCGGATCCACGGTGCCCGTTCCAGCATTTGGATGACCTGTCCGATCTGCTGCGGCGTGCCCTGCAGCTCCATGCTGACGGTGCCGTTCAGATCGTTGCGCACCCAGCCGGTCGCACCGACAGCCTGGGCTGCGTGCCGCGCGCGCCAGCGAAACCCGACGCCCTGCACAACACCCGAAAAAATCAGATGCCTGCGGGCAAGATGCTCGGTCTCTCTCATACAGTTTCCTTTATCTCCGATAATTTTACTGAATCAGCGTCGGAAAAGCAAGTGCTTTTCCAAAAAAGGGCAGTCAAGCAATAGAAAAGTCGCTGTTCCGAAAGGAGCAGCGGCTTTTGATCCGTCAGGGCAGCTCATTGCGCACGATCTGGACAACCTCCGGGATCCATTCGTGGATGAAGGCATCGGCGTCCACATTGTACTGCTCAGCAATTCTGTCCTCCAGGATCGCGCCGACCCGGTCGGGATCCGCGCCGGTCAACACACCGACGCCGGCACAAATCGCGCCGATGGTGATGGCGATGGCGACGATCACAAGAATCACTCTCCAGGCTTTTTTCATGCCGCCACCTCCTTATAGCAGAGCTTGCGGGCAAGGGCGCAGATCCAGCGTACCAGTCCGGGGATTCCCCCGAACAGCAGCCATATGAAAATCCAGAACAGCAGCAGGCCGATTCCCGCCGCCGCCAGGGACAGGCCAAAGACCAGCAGGACATCCGCAAACACGGGAAACGCGGTAAACGCGGACAAAAGGCCGTAGCCGCCCGCAGTGAGCGCCGTAACGCCCATGCTCAGGGACAGGAGCGCGAGGCCCAGAATCCCCGAGGCGAGGACCAGGCCAATGGGAACTGCCAGCAGGACGAAGAGGATCAGCAGCGCAATGACGGGCTTTTTTACCTTCTTTTTGTGCTCATGATATTCCGGTGCCGCCGTGCGCTGTTCCGGTATCACAGCCGACTGCTTCCTTGCCGGTTCCCGGGGAGCCAGAGCCGCAGCGTTCTGCCCCTCCGGCTGATTCTGCTGCGCTGCTGTGACGGCGGGTTCTTCCGCCTGAAGCTTCCAGTCCGCGTCTTTCTCATCCGATGTCCGCGCCGAAGGAACGGCCCATCCGTCCGTATTCGCGGTGCCTGTCCCGGCCGCGCCCTGTGCAGTGGACCCGGTCCGGATGGTCTCATCGCTGATATTGAAATCGGCCAGGAACGCCTCCACCGCGTCCGCAAACTCGTCCACATTCTGCTGGGGAGCAGACTTGTCGTTTTCCTGCGCCATCTCCGGCAGCGTGGTCAGGGGCGCGATCTGGGTTGTGCGATCCTCGTCGGGGAAGGCGCTGATTTCCTGCGGCACCGGCGCCGGAGCGGCGGTGTCCGTTTTCTCCTCTGCCGGTTCAAAGGCAAAGCCGTCGAGGCTGACCTCTTCGGCAGGTTTCTGTTCCTCAGGCAAGGGCTGGGGGATTTCAGGGCGGACAGCGGCAGGAGCCAGCGCCTGCGCCTGCCGGCGGATCTGCTCGATCACCTGCAGATAGGCCGGGGCGTCCTCCTCGTCGTTCTGCAGCCTGCGCTCCTTGGCGTCATAGGCGCGGGCAAGGTTTACGGCCTGGCGCGTCGGCGAGACGAGAAGCTGCAGCACAGCCGTCTCGTTGTCGGTTTCGTCAAATATATCTTCATACAGCTCCAACGCCCGGACTCTGTCCTCTTCATACATAAAGGTCAGCAGTCTTCCGAGCTCAGCAAGAAACTTCTGCTTGTTAATGGGGCTTCACCTCCGTTATTACTTACGGCATTCTTTGAAATTATACCTGCTCATCGGCATTTGGTCAAGGAGAAAAAACAAATATAAGCGCGAATGCCGCAAAAAGCGTATCGAAAAGTGGTTGACAAGCATGCTTTGCGGCTTTACAATATGTTTCTGCGGCCGTTGGCCGACATTACGGCGGGGCAAGGGCCCTGGCGATTGAGAGGATTTATTATGGCAAAAGACAAGAGAGTCGAGCAGATCACCGATATGGAGGTCGACTTTGCTCAGTGGTATACGGATATCTGCCGCAAGGCGGAGCTGGTCGAATACGCATCCGTCAAGGGCTTCACCATTCTGCGCCCCTATGGCTATGCCATCTGGGAGAACATGCAGCAGATCATGGATGCCGAGTTCAAGAAGACCGGGCACGTCAACGTGGCCATGCCGGTTCTGATTCCGGAGAGCCTTCTGAAAAAAGAGGGCGAGCTTGTCAACGGCTTCGCGCCCGAGGTGGCATGGGTCACCATGGGCGGCAGCGAGCAGCTTGAGGAGCGCCTTGCCTTCCGCCCCACGTCCGAGACCATGTTCTGCGATCACTGGTCCCGCGTGCTGCACTCTTACCGTGAGCTGCCCATGCTCTATAACCAGTGGTGCTCCGTCATCCGCTGGGAGAAGACTACCCGCCCCTTCCTCCGCTCCCGCGAATTCTGGTGGCAGGAGGGTCACACCATCCATGAAACCGCCGAGGAAGCCCAGCGTGAAACCGAGCAGCAGCTCAACTGCTACGCCGATTTCTTTGAAAAGGTCCTCGCCATTCCCGTGGTGCCCGGCCGCAAGACCGACAAGGAAAAGTTTGCGGGTGCTGAGGCCACCTACACCGTCGAGTGCATGATGAAGGACCGCAAGGCCTTGCAGGGTGCCACCTCCCACTACTTCGGAGACAAGTTCTCCCGCGCCTACAACGTGACCTTCACTGGCCGCGACAACAAGCTCCAGTACCCCTTCCAGACCTCCTGGGGCTCCACGACGCGCATGATCGGCGCGGTCATCATGGCCCACGGCGACAACAACGGTCTTGTCCTGCCCCCGCATGTGGCCCCTATTCAGGTGGTGGTCGTGCCCGTGGCACAGCACAAGCCCGGCGTACTGGAAAAGGCCAATGAGCTGTATGAGGCGCTCAAGGCCGCAGGCATCCGCGTCAAGCTGGATGACAGCGACAACAGCCTCGGCTGGAAGTGCGCCCAGTACGAGATGAAGGGCGTGCCCCTGCGCGTGGAGCTCGGCCCCAAGGATATTGAGAACAATGTCTGCATGGCGGTTCGCCGCGACAACAGCGAGAAGACCCCCATCGCCCTCAGCGATCTCACCGCGAAGGTGCCGGAGCTGCTGGAGGCTGTGCAGCAGGGTCTGTACGAAAAGGCCAAAAAGAACCTGGACGAGCATATCTACGCTGCCCAGAGCATCGAAGAGGCCAAGGAGCTGCAGGAGAAAAACGGCGGCTTCATCAAGACCATGTGGTGCGGCGAGGAAGCCTGCGAGGTCAAAATGAAGGAGCAGGCGGGCATGTCCTCCCGCTGCATCCCCTTCCATCAGGAGAAGCTGGGCGAGGTCTGCGCCTGCTGCGGCAAGCCCGCCAAGACCATGATCTACTGGGGCGTCGCGTATTAATTATTTTCAAACTATTCGGGCGGGTACGGCTTTGTACCCGCCCTGTTGCTGACAGGAGAGAAGCATGCCGAACATCATTGACATCACCGATTTTCACGATCCCGCGCTGGATCTTTACGCCCGGCTGACGGAGAACCAGCTTCTCAACCGCGCCGATCCCGCAAACGCCGTCTTCATCGCCGAAAGCCCCCTGGTCATCGAGCGGGCGCTGGACGCGGGCTGTGTGCCGGTGTCGGTGCTGATGGAGAAAAAGCTCATTGAAGGACGGGCGAAGGAGCTGCTTGCGCGCTGCGGGGACGTGCCCGTTTACGCGGCGGAGCTGCCGGTTCTGATCCAGATCACCGGCTTTCACCTGACGCGCGGCATGCTCTGCGCCATGCGGCGGCCCGCGCTGCCGACGGCGGAGGAGCTTTGCCGAAAGGCGCGGCGCGTGGCGGTATTGGAAAACGTGATGAACCCCACGAACCTCGGCGCGATCTTCCGTTCGGCGGCGGCCCTGGGTGTGGACGCGGTGCTGCTCACCAGCGAGGGCAGCGATCCCCTCTACCGCCGGGCTGTGCGCGTGAGCATGGGCACGGTCTTTCAGGTGCCGTGGAGCTATCTGCCCGCGGGCGACTGGCAGGCGCTGCTGCACGGTCTCGGGTTTCAGACTGCGGCCATGGCCCTGCGGGAGGATTCGCTGAGCGTCTCCGATCCGCGCCTGCCGGGGATCAAAAAGCTTGCCGTCGTCCTCGGTACCGAGGGGGACGGTCTGGCCGCCTCCACCATCGCCGCCTGCGACTACACCGTGCGCATCCCCATGAGTCACGGCGTGGATTCCCTGAATGTCGCGGCGGCCAGCGCCGTCGCCTTCTACGCCCTTTGTCTGCGTCAGGACGGTGCAGTTTAAGCGCGTCTTTAGGCTGTTTTTCAGAAAAAACCGTTAAGATTGTGCAAAGATACCAGCTTGGGCCTGTACATTTTGTTTAGTTTATTGCTGGATTTTTTTGAGTATATGCGTTAAAGTATACAATAACAATTTATTGCCGAATGCCCGCCGCGGGCAGCGGGAGAACCAATTATTGGGGTGCAGCCGTCTTCGGACGGCGGGGTACTTTCTGCCCTAACCCGTCAGCTTATCTCGCAGGCGTAAGGAAAGAGCGCAAAACACAGGGACTGGGTTGCCCTTGTGCGGCTGCGTTGTTTTTCTGCGCCGATCTTTGGATCGGCGTTTTCTTTTGGAGGTTCTATGGAAAAGAAGAAACAGAGAGTGCCGCTTTCCTTCGGCATGTTCCTTGTGACCATCGGCATCGTCTACGGCGACATCGGCACCTCACCGATGTACGTCATGAAGTCCATCGTCGCCGATAACGGCGGCATCGGCGGGGTAAACGCGGAGTTCATCGTGGGCTCGCTGTCGCTTGTGATCTGGTCGATCACGCTGCTGACCACGGTCAAGTACGTGCTCATTGCCATGAAGGCCGACAACAACGGTGAGGGCGGTATCTTCTCCCTCTATTCTCTGGTGAGAAAGTGCGGCAAGTGGCTTATCTTCCCGGCGATGCTGGGCGGCTCCGCCCTGCTTGCCGACGGCGTGCTGACCCCCGCCGTCACCGTCACCACCGCAGTGG
>Ga0310697_10003149_pt1 | contig 16845 bp, 7 predicted proteins | sample 172DNAGHGlowgp2_FD_203883 | JGI IMG/M metagenome (GOLD analysis project Ga0310697, IMG submission 203883) | Sheep rumen microbial communities from Palmerston North, Manawatu-Wanganui, New Zealand - 1728 DNA GHGlow gp2 (v2) (version 2) | ecosystem: Host-associated > Mammals > Digestive system >... | reverse complement strand
GCTCAGTATCCACATGCTCAGTGCTTGTGTCCACCTCCAGCATATAGAAAGGCCGTTTCGGGTCGGGATTTCCCGATTCCGGCTCCCGTACCAGCACCACATAGGGAAGCCAATTCTCGGTAACAACATATAGGTGATCATTGCGCCATACTTCTGGCCACCATCTGCTGCCGCTGACATATGCACCCATCAGCACCGTCCCGGTGGCGGAAAAGCCGCTCTGGGGGAAGCTCAGCTCCGTCCCGTCCTCGTTCAGCGCCGCCTCGGTGAGCTCCGGCGCCTCGTCGGGGCCGTCGGCGAAGTGGACGGCGTAGAGCGCGCAGTCCTCCGGGACCTCCAGCGGCTCGTCCAGCGTCACCGTCACGCGCACGTCGCCGCCCAGCTCATGGTATTCTGTCCCGTCCGGGGCGGTCAGGCGCACGTCAAAGAAGCGGGCCCAGGCCAGGCCGCGCCCGGCCTCCTCTCCGGCTTCGCCGGGGTCTTCCGGTTCGTCGCGGCCTTCGGACTCGTCCGGGGCTTCCGGCTCATCCGGGTCTTTGTCCACGGCGGCCAGCGCCTCCGCTGCGGCGGCGAGATACCGCTCCAGCTCTTCGCCCTCCAGCTCCCGCACCTCCAGCGAGGCGTCCCGCAGGAAACCGAAGCGCTCCGGGTCATAGGAGACGGTGACGGAGGCCGCCCCGCCCCGGGCGCTCAGGTGCTCGAAGACCACGGCCTCCGTGCCTACGATGGCGTAGACGCCGGATTCGTACACCTCAAAGCCGAGGGACGCCAGATTCTGCGTGGTTTCCACCACATCGGTCCAGTCGTCCAGGACGCTGACCAGCTCCAACTCCCGGAAGCGGGCCGCCCGGTAGGAATACAGCGTCACGCGGACGGGGCCCTCCGGCTCCAGCGCCGCCCCATCCGGGCCGAAAAAGCCCAGCTCCAGGGCCTGCACCAGCGCCGCCCGGCGGTCCGCCGACTCCACCGCCTCCCGCGCCCGCCGCAGGATGTCCGGGTCTTTGACCGCCGCAGCCCGCAGCAGGGTATCCGGCGGGAGGACGCCCGCGTCCGCCTCCACGACCACATGGATGTTGTCCAGGCTGTTCCAGCGCGTGTCCGCCGTCAGGCGGAGCAGCTCTCCCTCCGCCACAAGCGCCGCGTCCGTCTCCGGTTCCTCCCAAAGGCCCGGGAACTCCGGCGGGGGCGCTTCCCCATCGTCGTCCCAGTGCGGCGCGTCCGCCTCCGAAAGCGCCGCGTCCTCGGGCGCGGGCGCTTCTGCCGGGTCCGCTTCGTCCCCTGCGGGGCCGTCGGTCTCCGACAGCTCCGGCAGCTGGGCCTCCGCCGGATCCGCCTCCGCTCCGGCGGGTTCGTCTTCCTCCGAAAGCGTGGCAAATTCCGTCGGGTCCGCTTCCGCCGTGCTTTCGGCGTCTTCAGCCTCCTCCGGGAACTCCGGGAACGCCGCCGAGGGCGCGTCATTTGCGTCGTCGGCGTCTTCCTGGAGCGCCGGGTACTCCGGTGCGGGCGCTTCCTCCCCGTCTCCCCGGGGCTCCGCTTCCTCCCAGGGGTCCGCGTCTTCCGCCGCGTGTTCGACAGACGCCTCTACGGGGCTCCGCGCCCCGTCCTCCGCCTGGCCGGACTCCGCCATGGAAAGCGAAGGCAGACTCAGGGACAGCAGCAGCGCCAGCGCCGCCAAAAAACTGAAAAACCGTTTGCAATGCTTCATATCGTTACGCTCCTTGCGATTCCGACCGGGCTGTGCTCAGACTCCGCTGCATCGCAGCCCTTGCCTTTTCCCGATGCGAATGCGTCAGAAAAAACATCAAATTTACATGTCTCGTTAACAATTGTATTATATTTTGGAAAAGGAAGAAATGCAAGCATTTATTTCGATTTTTTAATAATTTAAGTTTTAACAAACTTATTCGGTAATGATTTGAATTTGTGCTGTTTTCTGACAAAATATTTGATGTTTTTCAGTTTTTGTGCAGCTTTTCCGCAAAAAACGTTCCAATCTATCCCAGCTCCCAGACTTCACGCGCGGCGCGGACGCGGAAGAAGGAAACGGTATGGCCGTCTGAAGGGGCATGGGCAAAGAAAGAGAACAACAAAATGGAACAATTTGGAAATGATTGAGCGCGCCTCGGAGAGAACTCTGCGGCGCGCTCAGATGGTTTGCCGCCTTGCAACAGACGGCAAAAGTACGAAAATTCCGGGCATGATACGTGAAAGATTCGTAAATTTTTTCAAACTTCATCCGGGTATCCTGCCGCCATTTTTTGCAGCATGCAAAAGCCCCCCCGTACCGGGCGATCCCGGTACGGGGGGGCTTGTGATATGCCTGGCTTAGAGCGCGTTGGTCCGGCCCACCAGGACGCTCAGGTCCACATAGTCGGCGCTGGACGGGTCGATGCTCTCATCGGTGTCGGTGCGGATGTTGCGGTAGACATCCAGGCCGCTGCCGGCGGGGATCAGCTTGCCGATGATGACGTTCTCTTTCAGGCCCACCAGGCGGTCCACCTTGCCCTTGATGGCGGCGTCGGTGAGGACCTTGGTGGTCTCCTGGAAGCTGGCGGCACTCATCCAGCTGTCCGTGGCCAGGGAGGCCTTGGTGATGCCCAGCAGCATGGGCTCGCAGGTGGCCAGGCGCGGGGGCTCGCCCAGTTCGTCCACCTCGCCGGCGTCGATGCGCGCCTGGACCGCGGCGTTGGCCTGGCGGAACTCGTACTGGTCCACCGTGGCCCCGCTGAGCAGTTCGGTGCTGCCCGGGTCGTCCACCTTGACCTTGCGCATCATCTGGCGGACGATGACCTCAATGTGCTTGTCGTTGATGTCCACGCCCTGCTGGCGGTAGACCTTGAGGACCTCCTGGATCAGGTAGGTGCGGACGCCGGGACGGCCAAATTCGTCGTCGTCCACGCCCCGGATGCGGAGGATGTCGTGGGGGCTCAGCGCGCCGGGGGTCAGCTCCTGGCCCCGGTCCACATGGTCGCCGCTGCTGACCAGAATGCCCACGGAGTAGGGGATCTGGTACACGCGGGTCTCGTCACCCGCGTCGCTGACCACGGTGACGGCGGCGATGGCGCTGCGCTTGGTGTCCTCCACCGTGACGCGGCCGCTGATCTCGCTGAGGACGGCCATTTTCTTGGGCTTGCGCGCCTCGAACAGCTCCTCGACACGGGGCAGACCCTGGGTGATGTCGTCGCCCGCGACGCCGCCGGTGTGGAAGGTGCGCATGGTGAGCTGGGTGCCCGGCTCGCCGATGGACTGGGCCGCGATGACGCCGACGGCCTCGCCCGCGTTGACAAAGCGGCCGGTGGCCATGTTCATGCCGTAGCACTTGGCGCAGACGCCGCTGCGGGCGTTGCAGGCCAGGACGCTGCGGACCCGGACCTTGTGGAGGCCGTGGGCCTCCAGCACCTTCTCGTCGCCGCTGAGCAGCATCCGGTCGGCGGGGAACAGCAGTGCGCCGGTCTCCGGGTCGGTGATGTCGTGGACCGGGAAGCGGCCGTGGATGCTCTCGCCGAAGGACTGCACCACCTGGCCCTTGTCGTAGACCGTGGTGGCCCAGATGCCGTCCTCGGTGCCGCAGTCGGTCTCCCGGATGATCACATCCTGGGACACGTCCACCAAGCGGCGGGTCAGGTAGCCGGAGTCGGCGGTGCGCAGGGCGGTGTCGGTCAGGCCCTTGCGGGCGCCTCGGCTGGAGATGAAGTACTCCAGGACGCTGAGGCCCTCGCGGTAGTTGGCTTTGATGGGGATTTCAATCGTCTTACCGGCGGTGTTGGCGATCAGGCCGCGCATACCGGCCAGCTGGCGGATCTGGGCCATGGAGCCACGGGCGCCGGAGTCGGCCATCATATAGATGGGGTTCCACTCGTCCAGGGAGCTTTGCAGCGCGTCTGTGACGTGCTTGGTGGTGGACTCCCACTCGGCGATGGTCAGGCGGTAGCGCTCGTCATCGGTCATCATACCCATGCGGTACATCTGCTCGATGCGCTGGACCTTCTGCTCCGTCTCCCGGATCAGGACGTACTTGGCCTCGGGCACGGTCATGTCCGCGATGGAGATGGTGATGGCGCCGATGGTGGAGTATTTGTAGCCCAGGGCCTTCACATTGTCCAGCACCTCGGTGGCGATGGTGAAGCCGTATTTCTCAATGCAGCGGTCGATGATCTTGCCCAGGTTCTTCTTGCCCACCTTGCCGATGGAACTGTGGCTGTAGCCGATGTCCAGGGGCTTGCCGCTGCCGCCCACCTCGTAGTCGAACTTGGCTTCCTCGTCCTCCCGGTCCACGAAGCCCAGGTCCTGGGGGATGGGCTCGTTGTAGAGGATGCGGCCCACGGTGGCCTCGATGGTGCGGCTCTCCGTCTTGCCGTGGAAGGTCTTGGTGACGCGCACCAGGATGGGCGCGTGGAGGCCGATGACGCCCTCCTGATAGGCCATGATCGCTTCGCTGACGGTGGAATAGCTGTGGATAGGACGGTAGGCGGGCAGATGCAGTCCGGCCTTCCTGGCCGCCGTGTGGGCTGCCACGAAATCGTCCGCGTCCACGACCTCGCCCACGGGCAGGTCGGTGTCGCCCGCGTCGGTGACGTAGACCGCCTCCGCGCCCCGCTCGGCCTTGCCCAGGCGGGTGTAGGTGAGGTAATAGGAGCCCAGCACCATGTCCTGCGTCGGCACGGTGACGGGGCTGCCGTCCTGGGGACGCAGCAGGTTGTTGGCCGACAGCATCAGCAGTCGGGCCTCGGCCTGGGCCTCCGCGCTCAGGGGGACGTGGATGGCCATCTGGTCGCCGTCGAAGTCGGCGTTGAAGGCGGTGCAGCACAGGGGGTGCAGCTTCAAAGCGCGGCCCTCCACCAGCACCGGCTCGAACGCCTGGATGCCCAGGCGGTGGAGCGTGGGGGCGCGGTTCAGCAGCACGGGATGCTCACGGATCACCACATCCAGGGCGTCCCACACCTCTGTACGCTGTTTGTCCACCATTTTCTTGGCGCTTTTGATGTTATTTGCAACGCCGTCCTCCACCAGCTTCTTCATCACGAAGGGGCGGAACAGCTCGATCGCCATTTCCTTGGGCACGCCGCACTGATAGAGCTTCATCTCCGGGCCGACCACGATGACGCTGCGGCCGGAATAGTCCACGCGCTTGCCCAGCAGGTTCTGGCGGAAGCGGCCCTGCTTGCCCTTGAGCATGTCGCTGAGGCTCTTGAGGGCGCGGGAGTTGGCCCCGGTGACGGCGCGGCCCCGGCGGCCGTTGTCGATCAGGGCGTCCACGGCCTCCTGGAGCATCCGCTTCTCGTTGCGGACGATGATGTCCGGGGCGGAGAGCTGCATCAGGCGTTTCAGGCGGTTGTTGCGGTTGATGACCCGGCGGTAGAGGTCGTTCAGGTCGCTGGTGGCGAAGCGGCCGCCGTCCAGCTGGACCATGGGGCGGATCTCCGGGGGAATCACCGGCAGCACGTCGATGATCATCCACTCCGGCTTGTTGCCGCTGGCCACGAAGGCGTCCACGCACTCCAGGCGCTTGACGATCTTGGCCTTCTTCTGGCCGGAGGCGGTTTTCAGCTCCTCGCGCAGGTCGCGGGCCAGCTTTTCGCAGTCCACGTCCTGGAGCAGCTTCTTGATGGCCTCCGCGCCCATGCCGGCGTCAAAGTCGTCTTCATATTTCTCGCGGTAATCCCGGTACTCCCGCTCCGTGAGAATCTGGCAGCGCTGGAGGGGGGTGAAGCCGGGGTCTGTGACGATGTAGCTGCCGAAGTAGAGCACCTTTTCCAGGATGCGGGGGGTCAGGTCCAGAATCAGGCCCATGCGGCTGGGGATGCCCTTGAAGTACCAGATGTGGCTGACCGGGGCGGCCAGCTCCAGGTGGCCCATGCGCTCCCGGCGCACCTTGCTCTTGGTGACCTCCACGCCGCAGCGGTCGCAGATCTTGCCCTTGTAGCGGATCTTTTTATACTTTCCGCAGTGGCACTCCCAGTCCTTGGTGGGCCCGAAGATGCGCTCGCAGAACAGTCCGTCCCGCTCGGGCTTGAGGGTGCGGTAGTTGATGGTTTCCGGCTTTTTGACCTCGCCGTAGGACCAGGCGCGGATCATGTCGGGAGAGGCAATGCCGATCTTGATGGCGTCAAAGGGTGCGTAGCTCATCTCTGCTCAATCCTCCTCCATGTAGTCGTCCTGCTCGTCCCCGTCTTCGGGATAGTCCTCCAGCTCGTCGTTCACGTCCTCGATGGAGAAGCCGGAGGACTCGATCTCGCTGTCGTCGGCGCGGTACTCGTCCTTCTCGTCCCGGTAGCTGGGGATGAAGTCGTCTTCCTCGTCGTCGCGCAGCTCGATCTCACCGCCGTCTTTGTCCAGCACCTTCACGTCCAGGCAGAGGCTCTGCAGCTCCTTCACCAGCACCTTGAAGCTCTCCGGCACGCCGGGCTGGGGGATGTTGTGGCCCTTCACGATGCTCTCATAGGTGCGGACACGGCCCGTCACGTCGTCGCTCTTCACCGTCAGGATCTCCTGGAGGGTGTAGGCCGCGCCGTAGGCCTCCAGGGCCCAGACTTCCATCTCGCCGAAGCGCTGGCCGCCGAACTGGGCCTTGCCGCCCAGGGGCTGCTGGGTCACCAGGGAGTAGGGGCCGGTGGAGCGGGCGTGCATCTTGTCGTCCACCAGATGGTGGAGCTTGAGGAAGTAGACCCAGCCCACGGTCACGTCGTTCTGGAACAGTTCGCCGGTGCGGCCGTCGCGCAGCTGGCTCTTGCCGTCCTCGCGCAGGTTGGCCAGGCGCAGGGTCTCGTGGATCGTGGTCTCGTTGGCGCCGTTGAAGATGGGGGTGGCCACCTTCCAGCCCAGGGCCTGGGCCGCGTAGCCCAGGTGGACCTCCAGCACCTGACCGATGTTCATACGGCTGGGCACGCCCAGGGGGTTCAGCACGATGTCCAGCGGCGTGCCGTCGGGCAGATAGGGCATGTCCTCCTTGGGCAGGATGCGGCTGACCACGCCCTTGTTGCCGTGGCGGCCGGCCATCTTGTCGCCCACGGAGATCTTGCGCTTCTGGGCGATGTAGACCCGGACCACTTCGTTGACGCCGGGGCCCATCTCGTCGCCCGCCTCGCGGGTGAAGCGCTTCACGTCCACGATGATGCCCGCCTCGCCGTGGGGCACTTTGAGGCTGGTGTCCCGGACCTCCCGGGCCTTTTCGCCGAAGATGGCCCGCAGCAGGCGCTCCTCCGCGGTCAGGTCGGTCTCGCCCTTGGGGGTGACCTTGCCCACCAGGATGTCACCCGCGTGGACCTCCGCGCCCACCATGATGATGCCGCGCTCGTCCAGATATTTCAGCGCGTCCTCGCCCACGCCGGGGATGTCCCGGGTGATCTCCTCGGGTCCCAGCTTGGTGTCACGGGCGTCGCATTCGTATTCCTCCACATGGATGGAGGTGAACACGTCCTCCATCACCAGACGCTCGTTCAGGAGAATGGCGTCCTCGTAGTTGTAGCCCTCCCAGGTCATGAAGCCCACCAGGATGTTCTTTCCCAGGCTCAGCTCGCCCTGGGAGGTGCTGGGACCGTCGGCCAGGACCGTGGGGTCCTCGGGCTGGCCCTGCTCGTTCACCCGGAAGCCGTGAACCCGCTCGCCCACCTCCACGATGGGACGCTGGTTGAAGCAGGTGCCCTGGTTGCTGCGGGAGAACTTGATGAGCTCATAGTCTTTGATTTCTCCGGAGTCGTAGTGGACGCTGATGCCCGTGGCGCTGACCCGGGTGACGGTGCCGTCCCCCTCGGCCAGCAGGCAGACGCCGGAGTCGATGGCGCACTTGTGCTCGATGCCGGTGGCCACGATGGGGGCCTGGGTGGTCATCAGGGGCACGGCCTGGCGCTGCATGTTGGCGCCCATCAGGGCGCGGTTGGCGTCGTCGTTCTCCAGGAAGGGGATCATGGCCGTGGCGATGGAGACCATCATGCGGGGGCTCACGTCGATGAAGTCCACCCGGTCCTGATCGACCTCGATGATCTCGTCCCTGTGGCGGCAGATGATGCGCTTGTTGATGAGGCAGCCATTCTCATCCACCGGCTCCGTGGCCTCGCAGATGATGTAGTGGTCCTCCACGTCGGCGGTCATATACTGCACGTCGTCCGTCAGGCGGTTGCCGACGATCCTGCCGCTCTCGTCCCGGAGGTGCTCGATGCGGCGGTAGGGGGTGATGAGGAAGCCGTACTCGTTGACCCGGGCGAAGGCGGCCAGATAGCTGATGAGGCCGATGTTGGGGCCTTCCGGCGTCTCGATGGGGCACATACGGCCATAGTGGCTGTAGTGTACGTCGCGCACGTCGAAGCTGGCGCGCTCGCGGCTCAGGCCGCCGGGGCCCAGGGCGGAGACGCGGCGCTTGTGGGTCAGCTCGGCCAGGGGGTTGGTCTGGTCCATGAACTGGCTCAGGGGGGAGGAACCGAAGAACTCCTTGATGGCCGCCGTCACCGGGCGGATGTTCACCAGGCTCTGGGGGGTGACGATGTCCAGGTCCTGGAGGGTCATGCGCTCGCGGATGACCCGCTCCATGCGGGAGAAGCCGATGCGGAACTGGTTTTGCAGCAGCTCGCCCACGGAGCGCATCCGGCGGTTGCCCAGGTGGTCGATGTCGTCCGCCTCGCCGATGCCGCTGGCCAGGCAGTTCAGGTAGTTGACGGAGGCAAAGATGTCGTCCAGAATGACGTGCTTGGGCAGCAGCAGGTCCATCTGATCCAGGATCTGCTCGCGCAGCTCGTCCCCGGAATACTGCTCGGCCAGGCCACGCAGCAGGATGCCGCGCACCTTCTCCTTGACGCCCAGGTCGGCGGGGTCCAGGTCGATGCCCATCTTCCGGAAGAATTTGCCCATGTCGATCATGCCGTTGGTGAAGACGCGGACGGTCTTGCCCTCCACGTCCAGGTACACCTCCGTCACGCCGGCGTCCTGGAGCGCGTCGGCCCGGGCGCGGGTCAGGGTCTCCCCCGCCTCGGCCAGCAGCTCGCCGGTGTCCGGGTCGACCACCGGCTGGGCCAGGGTGTGGCCGCTGATGCGGGCGGCCAGGGCCAGCTTTTTATTAAACTTGTAGCGGCCCACGTTGGAGATGTCGTAGCGGCGGTGGTCGTAGAACAGGCCGTTCAGCAGGGACTCGGCGCTGTCCACCGTGGGGGGATCGCCGGGGCGCAGGCGCTTGTAGATCTCGATCAGGCACTCCTCCCGGCTGGGGCAGGTGTCCTTCTCGAAGGTGGCCGTCAGGCGCAGATCCTCGCCGAAGACGCTGCGGATCATCTCGTTGGTGACGCAGCCGGCCACCGGGGAGCCGCCGGGCAGGCAGCTCAGCCAGGTGCTGGGCTTGTCTTCCTCATAGCGGCCCATGGCTTTCAGCAGCCAGGTCACGGGGATCTTGCGGTTTTTGTCGATACGGACATAGAACACGTCGTTCACGTCGGTCTCGAACTCCAGCCAGGCCCCGTGGTAGGGGATGATGGTGGTGGAGTAGACGCTCATCATGGCCTTGTCCGTGGTCTTGTCGAAATAGATGCCGGGGGAGCGGACGATCTGGGAGACGATGACGCGCTCGGCCCCGTTGATGATGAAGGTGCCCCCCGCCGTCATGATGGGGAAGTCGCCCATGAAGATCTCCTGCTCCTTGATCTCCTCGGTCTCCCGGTTGCGCAGCCGGACGCTGACCTTCAGCGGAGCGGCGTAGGTGGCGTCCCGCGCCTTGCACTCCTGCTCGGAATATTTGGGTTTTTCGTTGATGGAATAGCCCACGAAGCTCAGTTCCAGGTTTCCGGAATAGTCCGTGACGGAATCCACCTCGTCAAAGACCTCCCGAAGCCCCTGCTCCAGGAACCAGTGATAGGAATTCCTCTGGACCTCCAGCAGGTGCGGCATTTCCTGGACCTCCGGCACACGGGCAAAGCTCTTGCGCAGCGTCTTGCCGTACATTACGTCCTTCGGCATGTTGGATGATCACTCCTTCGAATCATGTTTTCGATACGCCCGGATATGTTGTCAATAGTTTTCGGCGCGCCCTTGATTTTTCCGCCCGCTGTGCTATACTGTACGGGAAATCGGGAAAAAAGGGCAAGCTGTCCTCTCGGTGATATAGCAAGTTATTTTATCACAGTTCAAAATAGCTTGTCAAGGCGCAATCTGTCGCGGTTGGAGAGAGTTCCAGCTGCTTTTTTGTTTATTTTGACAAAAGGAGGCCGCATATGACCGTTCCGTATCTCGTGCTGGTGGTCCTGGCCGCGCTGGGCTATCTGATCCTCTGGAAGGAGGGGCTGCTGCGCCGGAAAAGCGCGCTGTTCCTCTCCGCCGCGCTGTTGCTGGCCGTCATGGCCCTGCGGGGGGCGATGCTGGGGCATGAGACCCTGGACTACCAGACCTTCCTCCACGCCTGGGTGGAGGACTTTCGCCGGGCCGGGGGCTTTCCCGGCCTGCGGATGGACGTCTGGGACTTCTCCGTGGCCTGCAACTACAACGTGCCGTACTTATACTTCCTGGCGGGCTTCACCTATCTCCCGGTGCGGGATCTCTATCTCATCAAGCTGCTGTCCTGCCTTTTCGACCTGCTGCTGGCCTGGGGCGTCCTGCGGCTGGTCTCCCGCTTCCGCAAGGGGGACTTCGCCCGGCTGCTGAGCTTTTTCCTGACGCTCCTGCTCCCCACCGTGCTGCTGAACGGCGCTTATTGGGGCCAGTGCGACAGCATCTACGGAGCCCTGGCGGTCTGGAGCCTGGTCTTCGCCCTGGAGGACAAGCCCATCCGCTCCGTCCTGGCCGCGGCCCTCTCCTTCGCCTTCAAACTCCAGGCGGTGTTCCTGCTGCCGGTATATCTGATCCTCCTCTTCGCCCGGAAGGTGAAGTGGTGGCACTTGCTCTTCTTCCCCCTGGGTTACGCCGCCGCCATTGCCCCCGCCGTGGCCCTGGGACGGCCCTGGAAGGAGACGGCGCTGCTCTATTTCAGTCAGGCCGGGTCCGTGGGCGGCGGGCTGAACTACAACTCCTCCTCCGTCTACGCCCTGCTCCCCGGCGACGGGGACACGGCGCAGTTGGCCCAGATCGGGATTCTGGCCGCCTTCGGGTTTTTGCTGCTGCTGTACGTCCTGTGCTACATCCGCCGCCGGCGGCTGGACCCGCGTGCCCTGCTGGGCTGCGCGGCTCTGATCTGCGTGGCCATCCCCTTCCTGCTGCCGCACATGCATGACCGCTATTTCTTCCTGGCCGACGTGCTGACCCTGGCCCTGGCCGTAGTCTCCCCCCGGCTGGCCCTGGTCCCAGCCGCCGTCAGCTTCGCCAGTCTGCTGGGCTATCACGCATATTTGAAGATGCAGTATCTGCTCCCCATGCGCTACGGGGCCATCGCTCTGGCGGCGGTGGCGGCCGTGCTGCTGCTGGACCTGCTGTATGTGCTGTTTCGCAGCACGAAAAAAGAGGCGCGGCCAAAGCGGGGATGAGGGCGGGTGACGCCTTTTCATGTATCAGACGGACGCAAAACGGAAGGGGCAAGCCCCTTCCGTTTTGCGTCTCGATTTGCGCGATCAAACCCTGCTGTCCCTGATCTGCGCCCCGATCCGGTCCAGCGCCGCGTGATAGAACGCCGCGTAGTCCCCCGGCACGCGGTCCAGGTCCGGGTTGAGCCGGACGCCGTGGGCCAGGAGCAGGCGGTTGCGCAGCGCGGTCTTCGGCTGGGCGGGGTCTTCGTTGTCGTAGAAGTACACGGTCCCGTCCGCGTAGCGCTCCCGCTGTTTGCGGCGCAGCAGCCACCAGAGGTCGTGCTCGCAGAGGGCGAAGCCCTGGCCCAGCACATACACGTCCCCGAACAGGAACAGCTCCGGCCAGGAGCGGAAAGGCCGGGCCTCGGTCTCCAGGCTGTGGACCGTCTCGCTCCCGCAGACCCGGACCATGCGGCTGAGCAGCCTGCCGTAGCGGTCATGGCCCACCACCACGCCCCTTGGCACCGTGGTCTCCCCGTGGATGTGCCAGAGCCCCACCGGGCTGCGGTCGGCGTTCTTCGCCAGATAGCCCGTGTGCAGCCGGTAGGACAGCTCCCGTTTGGCCTCCTCCGGGGGCAGCAGGGAGAAGCGCTTGCCGCTGCGGGCCGCGCCGTAGGAGAAGTCCAGGCGGCGGTAGAAGGCTTTCTCCAGGCAATAGCTGTAATTCGTGCTGAGGATGTGGTCGGCCCCCAGCTGCGGCAGCCGGTCCAGCAGGGGGTTGGAGCGGCTTTCCAGCAGCGCCAGGGCTTTGGCCAGGCGCTGTTCCTCCGCCGTCACGTCCTCCGGCTCCAGTCTGGCGGGGGCCGGGTCGGGGGTGGAGAGAAGCTGGTACAGCAACGGGAAGGGCAGCGCCTCCCGCTCGGCCTGCGTCAGCGGCGCACGGCCCGGACAGCGCAGCGCGTCCAGCAGGGCGTCCCAGTCGGGCTGGCCCTCCGTCCGCTCCAGGCCGTTGCCGATCAATAGAACCTGCGGGCGGCCCTTGCCGCTGGGGGGATAGCGGAATGCGGAGATGGTATTACGGCGCATGGCGCTCTGCCTCCTTTGTGTGGGGGGCGCAAGGCCCCTCGGTTTCGACCATATTCTACCACAGCGAGGGCGCGCCGCACAAGCGCGAATGCGGCGCTTGCAATCCGGCGTTCGGGCCGCTATACTATGAAAAAACAGCCACGGAAAGGACGGATCGCGGTATGGAAAAGGAAGCGCTGACGCGCTTGCATCACGGGCGCGTGCTCAGCATGGACGGGCCATTGGCGGTGACGGAGGATGAGGTTTGGGTCCGGGGGACGCGCATCTGCTACGTGGGCCCGACCCCGGAGACCCTGCCCGCCTTTGACCGGGAGATCGACCTGGGGGGCAATCTGCTGATGCCCGGCTTCAAGAACGCCCACGCCCACTCGGCCATGACCTTCTGCCGCTCCCTGGCGGACGACATGCCCCTGCAGCCCTGGCTCTTCGACCACATCTTCCCCCTGGAGGCAAAGCTGACGCCGGAGCGGGTCTGCGCCTTCACCCGGCTGGCGATTCTGGAGTATCTGGCCGGAGGCGTCACCGCCGCCTTCGATATGTATTACCACCGCCCGGAGGGGGCCGCCTGCGCCGCGCAGCAGGGCTTCCGCTATGTCCTCTGCGGCATGAGCGGGACGCCGGAGCAGGTGGAGGGGGAGTATACGGAACTGAACGCCCTGCACCCGCTGGTCAGCCTCATCCCCGGCTTCCACGCGGAGTACACCACCAGCGTGGACGAAATGCGCGTCGTCAGCGAGCTGGTCCACCGCCACCGCGCCCCCTTTTTCACCCACATCTCCGAGACGGAGCGGGAACAGGCGGAGTGCCTGGCGCGGCACGGCATGACGCCCACGGAGCTGTTCGACTCACTGGGCCTCTTCAACTACGGCGGCGGCGGCTATCACTGCTGCCACCTGTCCGACCACGATATGCAAATCTTCCGGGACCGGGGCCTCTTCGTCGTAAGCTGCCCGGCCAGCAATGCCAAGCTGGCCAGTGGGATCGCCCCCCTCCGGCGCTACGCCGACGCCGGCATCCGCCTGGCCCTGGGCACCGACGGGCCCTCCAGCAACAATGCCCTGGATATGTTCCGGGAGATGTACCTGGCCGCCGTGCTGCAAAAGCTCCTGCTCCATGACGCCGCAGCCCTGGATGCGGAGGCCGTGCTCCGGGCGGCCACGGTGGGCTCGGCCCAGGCCATGGGGCTGCATGACTGCGACGTGATCGCCGTGGGCAAGCAGGCCGACCTGATCGTCATCGACCTGGACCGCCCCTCCATGCGCCCCATCGTCAACATCCCCCAAAACCTGGTCTACTCCGGCGGCCGGGACTGCGTGAAGCTGACCATGATCGCCGGGCGGGTGCTGTATGAGGACGGAGAATTTCACCTGCCCGACAGCCCGGAGCGGATCTACGCGGAGGCCCAGCGGGAGCTGCAGGCGATGCTGGGGGAATAAGGGGTTTATGGAGCTGTGCGGATGCACCCGGATGATGTGGATTTGAACGGGAACGAAGTAAAAAAGTTAGTTTTTACAATTATTATTCATTGTTAAGTTTTCGATATTTACTATTTACTTCGTTCGCTCTATCGCTTTGAATGAATAATGAATATTGAAAACAGAAGAATGAAGAATACAAAGCGAAAATCCTGCCACTTTCGTCGGCAGGATTTTCGATTTGGTGGACGATAGGGGGATCGAACCCCTGACCTCCAGATTGCGAACCTGGCGCTCTCCCAGCTGAGCTAATCGCCCGTATGCTTGTCCGCCGCAGCGAACAAGGATAGTATAGCACAGATTTTTGATTTGTAAAGAAAAATTTTGCGCTTCGGCAAAAAAATTCTTGCTAAAAGCCGGAGCATGGTGTAGAATAATCAAGCGGTCTTTGGCAAGGCTGCACTAGTCGGGGAGCCAGCGGTGCCCTGTCGCCTGCAATCCGCTATAGCAGGGATGAATCCCCATCCCAGGGAAAATGGTGTGTTGACTGACCTCGGTAAGCGATGCTGACGTTTCGGTCTTGCGCAACGGAGCCCCGTGAACCGTGTCAGGCGGGGAACCGAGCAGCACTAAGCGGGTCACTCCGTGTGCCGCGAGGGTGCCGGAGCCGAGTTGGCTGCCGTTGTAACGGATGGATCATTTCTCTCAAAGATGGGTGTGCAGTCTCGCCAAGGATCGTATTTTGACCCAGCCCCCCGCCCCTGCGGGGGGCTGGGTCGCTTTTTCAGCTTTGTCCGCGTTTGCGCCGGGAGGTGACGCCATGTATCAGGCGCTCTATCGAAAATGGCGTTCCAGGACCTTTGACGAGGTCGTGGGACAAACCCACATCACGGAGACCCTCAAGCAGCAGGTCATCACCGGGCACCTGAGCCACGCCTATCTTTTTGTGGGCACCCGTGGCACGGGGAAGACCACCTGCGCCCGCATCCTGGCCAAGGCCGTGAACTGCGTCCAGCCGGTGAACGGCAGCCCCTGCAACGCCTGTCGCTTCTGCCGGGGCATCGACGACGGCAGCGTCACGGACGTGGTGGAGCTGGACGCGGCCAGCAACAACGGCGTGGACAGCGTGCGCCAGCTCCGGGACGAGGCGCTGTTCTCCCCCGCCATGGCGAAAAAGCGGGTCTACATCATCGACGAGGTGCATATGCTCTCCACCCCCGCCTTCAACGCCCTGTTGAAGATCCTGGAGGAGCCGCCGGAGCATCTGATGTTCATCCTGGCCACCACGGAACTGCAAAAGGTCCCGGCCACCATCCTGTCCCGCTGCCAGCGCCACGCCTTCAAGCGGCTGGACACCGGGGTCATCATGGACCGGCTGCGCTATGTGGCCGGGCAGGAGGGGCTGAACCTGACGGACGACGCGGCGGCGCTGCTGGCGGGACTCAGCGAGGGCGGGATGCGGGACGCCCTGAGTATGCTGGACCAGTGCGCCGGACACGGGGACATCGACACCGACACGGTCTACAACACCCTGGGTCTGGCGGGCAACCGGGAGATCGCGGCGCTGCTGGAGCACGTCGCCCGGCACGACAGCGCCGGGGCCGTGGCCCGCTTCGGGCGGCTCTGGCAGGACGGGAAGGACCCGGCCACGCTGCTGGGGGAGCTCTCCGGCCTGCTGCGGGATCTGCTGATGTGCGCCGTGGCCCCCAAAGGCGGACGGGCGCTGCGCTCGGGCAACTATGACGACGCGCTGCTGGACTCCTTCCGCACGGCCTTTTCCAAAGCGGAGCTGATCGCCCACATCGGCTGCATCCAGGCGGCCCTGGCGGAGATGCGGGCGGGCCAGGCGCGGATGATCTGCGAGCTGTGCCTCATCACCCTCTGCGAACCCGGCCTCAGCGATACCCTGCCCATGCTGCGCGCCCGGGTGGAGACGCTGGAGCGGCAGCTGCGGCAGGGGGTCCCGGTGGCGGCGGCACAGGTCCCGGCCTTCGCAGCGGAGGAGGAAGCGCGAAGCATCCCTGTGGAAGCCGCACCGGAACCGATGTCGCAGCCGGAGCTGCGGGAGGCGGAACCCGTTCCGCCCCCTGCCACTCCGATGGCAGAGGAAAAAGCGCCCCCCTCCCCTGCCCAGGCGCAGACCGCCCCCGAACCGGGCGACTTCTGGCAGCGGGTCCGGGCGCAGACCGCCGCGCAGCTTCCGGCGGGCATTTCCCTGATTTTGGAAGATCCCAGTCAGGCCATGGGGCGGCTCGTGGGGGACACCCTGCGCCTGAGCGTGGACAACCCCTTTGCGAAGAATATGCTGGACCGCCCGGATGTGACCGGGCTGCTGGCAAAGAACGCTTCCGCGGTGCTGGGGCGCAGCGTCCGGGTGGAGGTGGCGGAGGAGGAACTGACCTCCGCCGTGTCCGAGGGCGAACGGGACCGGAAGCTGGCGGAGCTGGGCCGCTTTCCGATTGTAAAATTTCAATGACTCTACTTTTCAGGAGGACGACGACATGGGCAAGAGCAATTTTCGCGGCATGGGCGGCATGAACCAGATGCAGATGATCAAGCAGGCGCAGAAGCTCCAGCAGGAGATGCTGAAGGTGCAGGAGGAGCTGGAGCAGGCCCAGTACAGCGCCGCCGCCGGCGGCGGCGTGGTCAGCGCCACGGTCAGCGGCAAGCGGGAGCTGATCGGCCTCACCATCCAGCCGGAGGCTGTGGACCCGGACGACGTGGAGATGCTGCAGGACCTGATCATCGCGGCGGTGAACGAGGCCATGCGCAAGGCCGAGGACAGCGCCAACCAGAGCATGGGCAAGCTGACCGGGGGCCTGGGATTCGGGTTCTGAGTTCTCAATTTGGCAGCTGCGGATTCGCCGGACTTGAACGAAAACGCGGCATTGCTGCGGGGACGTCGAGGACGCCGTCCCCTACAAAACATCTGC
>Ga0310697_10003147_pt1 | contig 16854 bp, 26 predicted proteins | sample 172DNAGHGlowgp2_FD_203883 | JGI IMG/M metagenome (GOLD analysis project Ga0310697, IMG submission 203883) | Sheep rumen microbial communities from Palmerston North, Manawatu-Wanganui, New Zealand - 1728 DNA GHGlow gp2 (v2) (version 2) | ecosystem: Host-associated > Mammals > Digestive system >... | reverse complement strand
TGAAACAATAAAACTGTAATCAAACAAGCGACAGTACCCTTAACAGAAACAGCTGAATATGATAAAACCACTAGAAATTATAGTCCATGGACAATCAGGGATGAAAATGGGAATATAATTTCTGATGATATGACTTGTAACGAGCACTGGTATATTGGTTTTGACCGTAACAGACATTATGAAACAAGACCAAACTGGTTGGCTAATATGTTGAATGGTGAAATACCTGGTATATCAAGGGCCCAAACATTCAAAGCAAATAGTAGTGGATTACTTGAATCAGTAGTATTAAACTTGAAAGGAGATAAGAATACAGGAATGCCATTAGTAGTTCAGATTAGAAGAACAAAAATGGTTGATGGTGTAATGGTTCCAGTTGATAGTGACCAACCACATCTTGCTTATCAGGAAGTACGGTTTGATAATACTGACCCTGGAGTTTATAGTGTAACATTCGACTACCCTCCAATGGTAACTAAGAATGAAACATACGCTATAGTATTATTATCCCCATTAAGTCATTCAACTAATTGTTATTGGGTTGGTGGATGGAATAAGCATTGTCACGCAGATGTCTATGAAGATGGAAACGCATTCTACAGTTGGAACTGTGGATATAACTGGATAAGATATGGTAAAGACAGTGAAGAATCGGAGAATGTTGATTATCATTGGGGTAAATATGCACCCCAAGACTTCGCATTCCAATGCCACATCAAAAAAGTATCATCAACATATATCAAAAACAAGGATTACTGGTTATACTTAACACCAATATTAACCAGTCCGGTTACTCGTGTAGAGATAAATGCAGATGACACAATCGCAGATAACACAACAACAATACAATACCAAGTATCCAACAACGGAACCACCTGGACAACAGTCGGCACATCACATGTGGTAGATTTCAACACTCCAAGAGAAACATTATTCGTTCGTGCTAAATTAAGAACTACTGGTAACAATACACCTAAAATCAATAATATTACAGTCATCTTATCATTACAAGCAGCCAAATCAATGTATGCAAGAACCCGTCCATACAGTCCAAAACTATCAGGTATTTTATCTGCTGATGTGTGGGGTAGAATATATGCACCATTCAGTATGGATCCAACTGTAACATGTACTGCAGAAATCATTAGTGAGAAAATTGTATCCGAAACTTTCATGATTATTGAACCAGATGACTTAACTGATTATTTATGGATTCCGGAATTAGATAAAGATGCCATTACTAAATCAAGGGATTTAGAAAAATACTTGGAAGATAATCCATCAGTTATTAGTATACTCCGTAATCATCAAATATATGTTATCGGTTTTATCACTGATTTAGCATTTGTGAATAGTCCTGCTTATCCAATAATTGATGTTAACTTAACACCAGCAGCAGCGAATACTAAGAATATTGCTTACGGTGAATGGTATGATTACACTATAGATTATGGTGATGATACTTTAACATTCCGTAATAATATCCTATCTGGTTTGGTGAAAGGTGCTTTAACCGTCAGGTATAATCCATTATTCCTAGATGGTTTAACACCAAAAGAAATCGGTGAAAGCCTCACTAGTAAAACAACTACTGATGGTGATGTGAATGATGAAGGATTAATACTTGATTATTTCAAGGAAACATTCACAGTTAATGATGACCATGTGGAAACAAGAAGAATACCATTAAGAACCGCACCGTTAGACCCAATCAGACATTTATATTATAATGGTGAAGAGTTAAGAGAAGACAGAGATTATACTGTTGATTTCAAAACAAAAGAATTAGTATTCCCAATCATCAACGATAATAATGAATCAAGCAGATTGAATGTGAATGACCGTATTGAAGTTATTTATACTCCGAATATTGATGATGATACATTAAGTATTGGTTGGTATGCGGAAAGAACTAATGTGTTGAAACAAGTGAGAATTGACCCATTTTATATTGAATATAAAGCATGAGGAGGTTTTATTATTAGATTTGAAACTAAGGTCTATAATTATACGGCTGATGAGAAAGTCATCGGTGCAGAAGTCACCATATACAATGAAGCCGGTGACAAAATCAAATCAATCGTAATCACAGACGAAACAAAAATGCAGGAACTAGAAGAAGCATTAGAACAGATTGACTCCACATATGTGACTTACAATAATTTAAATGATATATTAGAAAATACTGAAGAAAATACTCCTATCAATGCAACATTATTAGGTGGACAACAATCAGATGCATTCCTACTCCGTAGTGAAAAAGATACTCAAACATTTAAACCTAAAAGTCATTCATCTAGCACTACAGAGTATGGTGGAGCATCAACCAGTAACTACGGACATGTAAAACTAAGAGACAATCTAACAGCATCCAGTTATACATCAGCGGAAGCATTATCCAGTTACCAAGGAAAAGTCCTGAACGATAAAATCAATAATTTAACCACAGTACAGAGACACCAATTACATTCCAAGTTCATGTTAGTAAAAAGGAATGGTGTAGTCCAATTAACGATTGAGGATTGGGATGGAGTAGCATGGTTAAAGGGTCGTACGGGTTGGCAAAAAATATTCACAATACCTGAAGGTTTTAGACCTGCAACATTAAGTACTAATGTGAAAAATATTTACTGTCCAAACTTATTTGGTTATCATTTAAGAGTAAGAGTCAATGTGAATAATAATGAAGTGCAGATATGGTACGATGGTGCTGAAACAATCCATACCTTTTATGGTACAGTAACTTGGGTAACTGAAGATTAATTTTTATTGGAGGGATTTAGAAAAATGGTCGATAGAGAAATAGACAACATACAAGATTTAATCTGTAATATTAAAAATGTAATGAAAGATGTATTCATGCCAAGAGATGAATTAAACACAACTTATAGTAAAACAAATCATACACACACAGTAGACAGTAGCCTCAGTGCTACTTCTACTAATCCCGTACAGAACAAAGCAATCAAAAGCAAATTTGATAGTGTGGATACTGCATTGAATGGTAAAGCAAATGTTGATCATACTCATACTACTGCTTCAGCAAATAGTAATGGTTTTTTATCCTCAACATTATTCACTAAGTTAAGTAATATTGCCACTGGTGCTACAAAAAATGACCCATCAACCACTACTCCGTTAATGGATGGGACAGCCAGTGCAGGTAATGAAGCAAATTATGCAAGAGGAAATCATAGACACCCAACTGATACTACTCGTGCACCTACTAGTCATGCATCATCTGATACAACATACGGTGTATCTTCAGCATCTAATTATGGTCATAGTAAAGCTTCAGCAACTACACCTAAAGCATTAGGTACTGCAAGTGTGGGTTCAGAAACTACAAGTTTTGCCAGGGGAGACCATGTTCACCCATTACCAGCGAATGCATCAACAACGAGTAATGGTTTAATGACTAAAGAGGATAAAATCAAATTAGATGGAATATATGCTGGTGCTAGAGCCAAAAAAAGAATATTAGGGTATTATATTTATTCTGATATAGATACGACAAATCAAGCATTAATCCAAATCCGAAGAAACACCAGATTAAAAGTACGTTTATATGATTCAGAAAACGGGAGCATTAACGACTCCATGACTGGTATTACTTTCCCACCACAATTATCGGTTAGTTATTCTATTAATGGGGTGGTGGAGAATATCAGTACAAGTGATAATATAGCCAGTATCGGTATTAAGTTGAGTGCTGGGGACTATCTTATTCATTTCGCATTCCATGGAAGTGGAAATTATTATCCAGTTTATAGAACTGTTGTTTTACATGTAATAGAATAAAGGAGGATTGATTAATTATGGGAATATTAGATAGTATCAAAAATTTATTCAATACTAAAACAGATTATGCAAGAATAATCACAGAAGACTTGCATAAAATACAAGGTGGAAAAGAACAATTAGAAATCGGATTATACCATGATGAAACCCCATTACCTGATAAGAACATTAACATTAAAATTAATGGCATCACTTATGTTCGTAAAACAGATAGTAATGGTATTGCAAGATTGAATATTAATCTTGGAGTAGGTAAATATGAAGCATTAATTAGTTTCGTCGATACTGATTATGCTTACAATTCTGCTTATAGTACAATCTATGTTAATCCAGTCATAGAATCCTATGACATTAATATGAGGCAAGGTGATGGTAGTAGATTCCAAGCAGTTTTATCTGACATTAATTATCAGAAGATTAGTGGTGCAAAGTTATGCTTCACAGTGAATGGTATTAATTATGAACGTGTGACTAATGAGAATGGTCTTGCAAGTTTACCTATTAATTTGGGTCAAGGTGATTATGAAATTGCCATGACTTCTTATGAAACTGTTAAAAAGAACCAGATACATATAGATGCGGAACCTCCAAAACCTACAAGAATGGAAGGAACTGATATCAACAAAACTTATGGAGAATCCACACCATACCAATGTGCAGTATATTCTGGTAATGAAAGAGTATCTGGAACAGTAAACATCACAGTTAATGGTGTCACATATAAGAAAACACCAAACAGTGAAGGATTATATAAACTGAATATTAACTTACAACCAGGAAGTTATATTCTACGTGCAGAATTCACAGGTAACAATAAATATGCATCATCAAGTGTTGAAAACAAAATCAATATTAAAGAAGCACCAAAACCACAACCAAAAAGTTACAGTCAGCAAATACTTGAAAAATTCGAATCAGTATTCGGAGAAGTCTCCACTATTGATGGAGCATTAGCTAAAGTCTGTGATTATGGGTATGCTTATTATTATGATGACAGGTATACTAACTTGGAATCTATTAATCGTATAGCAAAAGGATATGGTATTAACTGTACTGATGCATGTCACTTATTCTGGCATATAGGTAAAGCTTTAGGCTATGATGTCAGGTGTATACATGTAGGTTGCCGTGGCGGGGACGGTCATGTCCGTTTACAGTTCCGTCATCCTTCAAGGACTGGAGGGTCATGGATTAACAGGGACCCAGCAGCGGTTTTATCTGCTAATGGTCAAGGTGTCAGTTATTGCTGGTGTCTTGATGGTACTACCTGGGCAATAGATCCATCTTGGTTCCTTGAAAACTTGTACAGATAAAAAAATGTTACTTTAGTAACACTATTTTTTTTCCGATGATGCAGATAATATATTGATGAAGACTGTCTTTAGAAGTAGCAGAGAATGTGAAAATAAGGACATTAAACTATAAAAAAAATTCTTTGAATAATACTCACTTTATTGTGGGGATTAGTATAAAATAAGTCGAAGATGATAATTAATAATTAATTATTAATCGTTTAAATGTCATGTTTACACCATTTTGTTGGCATTTATCCTATATTAATCACTGTTATTCTTTGTTGATTTTTGTTTATCTTGTTGAGGAAAAAATTTAATATTTTGTTTTGTGGGTAATTTTTATATACGGGTTATTTGTATATTGTATATTATCACAGCATGGGCCTGGTCATTTGGCCAGGTCTTTTTTTTATGAGACATCATATAACAATGTTATAATTATTCACATAATGAGAACAAACATAAATATTTATAAAACCCAATGATATAATAATTTATAATAGGAATTTCATATATTTTCTATATGGAGTATTTGGAAAAGTGGTAGTTATTTTTAACAATTACTAATTGTTACTATAAAAAATAACCATCAACTTAATACTTATCAAATGCTCTCTCACACAAAACCCAATAAATAAGAGAGATAAAAATGAAAAATATGAAATCAACCGCCGAAATACTAAACGAGATATTCCGAGAAAGAAACAGCTCACAAAACACACAAAGAGCATACATCCGAAGTGTGAACCAATTCGAAATATACTTCCAACAACACTTAGGCGAAATCATACACCTAGCAGAAACCGAAGAAGACCAAGGAATACCTTGGAGAAAATCATCACTAAGAAAATACCTAATAGAATTCCGAAGCTACCTATATGACAAATACAAATCAAAAACAGCAAAACTCTACTTAACACTAATAATATCCATTTTCAGACACTACGAATTCGTAGTACCAAAACTACCACGATTCAGCGAAGACATAGAAGTAATCTCAATACTACCTGAAGACATTCCAGACAGAGAAATGCTACAAAAATGCCTGGACATCAGCCCACCATTAGTAACAGCATTCGCATTATTCACATCCAGTTCAGGAATGAGCAGAAGAGACACACTAAACCTAAAAGTCAAAGACTACCTTGAAGCAACAAAAGAATATCACAACCACTCAGATAACGTGTCACTAGCAATACGAGAAATGAACGAATCCGAAATAGACATTATACCAGTATTTGAACATTTAACAAGACAAAAAACAAGCCTACCATATTTCACATTCTGCAGCAATGAAGCAGCCGAAGCAATAAACAATTACCTGATAAGCAGAAAAGTTTTAGTATATGATGAAACTGGAAAAGTCATCGGTGCAAGAGATGTTACTCCAGAAGATGATCTGTTCGATGTGTCCTATCAATGGATAGGTGACTTGTTTGAAGAAATTAATACAAAACTTAACCTGGGAAAAGCCGGTAGGTATAACCGGTTCACTGTGCATATGATGAGAAGGTACCATGCAACCCAACTTTATGAAGCTGGAATGAGTGAAGATAAGATAAACCTACTGCAAGGAAGAACACCAAAGAGTGTTATTCACGAGTCATATATTCGAGTAAAAACAAAAGACTTGAAAGAAGAATATATAGAATGCTTACCATATATAGTAGTTAATCCAATTAACAAAGTTCGAACAGAATTAGATGTTACCAAAGAAAAAAACATCAAATTAGAAGAAGAACTTGAACAAAAAAATACTGAAATGGCAGATATTAACAGAAGAATGGAATCTGTCGAGCAAATACTATCACAACTAAATATTGGGTCCATAGTTGATAAAGTAAAAAAAGAATAAAAAACAAATATGATGATTAATTATTAAGGAGATTGAAAATGAGTAATGATGATTTGTATCATATGATGGCGAAATATTTAGCTAAACGATTAGATGAAGATTTACGGCCAGAGTGTCCGGATTGTGGAGCAAAATTAAGCCATTATTGGTATTATGGGACTGATGGTTCGAGAATGCAGAATTGTAAAGCATGTGGAAAAATGATTATTAAAGGTAAAGGTGAAGTGTATTAGGGATAATTTTTTTTGTACACTTCACTAATTTTCACTATTTTTTGTTGAACATGAAAAAATGATTCCCATATGTTTTTGATTTTACTGTTGAACAACAATGTAATTATTCCTCTATTTTATTGAATAGTGTTTAATTAAAGGGAATAAAAACCTTTAAATATATAATAATACAATATTATTACATAACAAGAAAAAACAAATCCAAGCACATAATTAAATAATATAACATAGAAATATATTATTAAAAAAATACTCATAAGATGGTGTATAAAAAATGTCCTTTGAAAATGAAGTGAAATCTTTTTGTAAAGATATACAAAAAAAAGTCGAACACATCGACAGTGAAGAAACAACTAAGATAGCATTAATAGTGCCATTCTTAAGAATACTTGGATATGATACCACTAATCCTGCAGAAGTAAGAGCGGAATATACCGCGGATGTTGGTGCAAAACAAGGAGAAAAAGTGGATCTTGCCATTCTTGAAAATGATGAACCATTAATATTCATCGAATGTAAACAAGTAAGTAATCCATTAACAAGTGATCACATCTCACAATTATACAGATACTTCAGCATAACTGATATCCAAATAGGAATACTAACCAATGGTATTGAATATAAATTTTTCACTACTGGTGATGATAATAATCGTATGGCTGAAAAACCATTCCTGGACATTGACCTGTTGAACCTTACAAAAAATGATATAAAAGAATTAGAAAAATTCGTTAAAAACAACTTTGACATAGATGAAATAGTTACACGTGCAGATGATTTGAAATATCGTAACTTAATTAAAAAAGCATTGGTCAGTGAATTTGAAGACCCATCAGAAGAATTTGTGAAAGTTATAGGAAAACAAGTATATGATGGAATATTAACACCATCAATTAAAGAAAGATTCAGCACTATAATTTCAAATGTAACTACTGAAATCATAAACGAAAAAGTGGAAAAAAGATTAGCTGATGCAGTAGCAAGTACGGATATTGAAGAAGAGAAAGAAGAAGTTCAAGAAACTGAAAAAAAAGCACCAGCAAATGATGATGTAGTTACTACAAAAGAAGAATTGGAAGGTCAATATATTATTAAATCTATTGCTGCAGAAGTGACAGATAGTGAAAGAATCACAATGCGTGACCGTAAAAGTTACTGTAATATCTTATTAGATGATCATCAAGCTTATACTATTATCCGATTACATTTCAACAATCCAGATAATTTAAGAATAGAATTATTTGATAATGTTGAGCTTCTATCTAATGGTGGAAGAATAGGTGATAAAATAGAGATTGAAAATGTTTCAGATATCTATGTGTATAAGGAAAGAATATTAAATATTATTAATGAGTATATTGAAGTGAAAGATAAAAAAGAGTGAATGATTTTTTAGTGTAACTATTAACAAGGGTCTTAGGGAACGGCCATTCCCTCACCTTGTTATCGGTTACAGAAAAACAGAACACCAGGTAGGATGTATGTCATTTGTAACCTATGTAATATTTTGGTTAAAATGCTATATAAACTTTTTATATATAGTCGCTGGCGAAAAGCGAGGTTCTAATGTCCTAGCGAATGCTATCGACAATTTTTATAATGCTATTTTTGAAAAAAATATTAAAAAGATAATTAGTTTTTATTCTTTTTTTAAGGTTACAATGATTTCATCATTTTGGGATTGTACTTCCCAGGCTAATTTATCTGTATTTTTCAATTCTAATATTCCGACAATTTCTGAAGGAATGGTTGTTCTTAACGATTTTGACCTTGGATTTTGTTGTATAACATTGGATTTGACTTCAAACAATTTCATACCTCCATATTTATTGTTCTTTATTAATATATTTGATAACATATTATATATAATTTATCTATATATCTTTAAAATATAGATAAAAAATAGATAACATTATATATTATAAAAAACTAAAATATAATCAAGAAGAAAAAACCTTTCAAGGCGGCCACCTTGAAACAACATTTCTTCCAAAAAAATCCAGGTAGGATAAAAATGTCAAAAGAGATACAAGAGATAATGGAACCCAAAAGGTTCCCAAAATTTGAGGAAGCACTCAAACAATTCTCAATGGATGACATATACAAACTTGCAGAAGCAGGTTACGTCATGGGAATTGTCGAAGCCGGAGGTGTTATCGATGAATAACACCTACAGAACTGATTTTGAAAACATGAGAATCCCAACACTTGAAAATGTGTTCCAAGGGATAGATCATAAAGTCGAAGTTCTCCAGGAAAAAATGTCTGGAGACATGGGCATAAAAAGTTTCTACCACATATTGCCGAGAAACTTTGAGATATTACCTATTGAAAAATGTAGTGTCCAAGATGTGGAAATGCTCAAAGATTTAACAGCTAAAAGGTTCGATTGCTTTTGGACCTTAGAAGCAAAAAAAGCTGAAGAACAAGGTACCGTTAAACAATTTGAAGCAACATTCAGATTCTACAGTTTCCTAGATATGCTCAACGATGATGAAATAAATGAGTTTTACATCATCTGTCAAGAGCATAATCATGGCCACATTATGACTAGTCATAACATCATTGAAGAAATTAGGAAAAATCCTAATTTCCTAGAAGAGGTGATGGTATGAATGTTGAATCTAAAGTGGAACGTTTATTCTATGAAAAAGATATCCAAGTCAATTGTACTGACAGACCATGGTATAATAATGCATGGGGTTCAACAGTAACCGTTTATGGTATTGAGGTCCATAAACGAGATGTGGAATATGTAATATCTGAATTAAAAAGGTTAGGTATTATTTTTAATGTTCGTGATGCAAGATACCTTAATATTAACAGCTGCTGGACACACAAAGCATTCAAATTTATAGAAATCCCTAACCATGAAAAAGCTTATGGAATCATTGCAGGAAGTGATGCATTATGAACATATTCCATAAAACAAAACCAGTTCATGATTTGAGGAAACAACTAACTTTTGAAGAAAAACTTCAAAAGTTCTGGTGTAAACACAAACCAACAATTGGATTAATTTTAGTGATAATATGCATTAGCCTACTCATAATATTGGTTTGTTATGCTGTTGCAACAGGACACATGCACATGCTCTCAACAGAAGCAAATGTGTATGAACATATTGCGGATGTGATCTAATGAAAAACTACCGCCAAGAATACATCGAGTTACATTCATTAGATTTTGACATTCAAAACAGTCAATGTGGTGAATGTCAATTCGTAAATGACTGTCAACATTACTATGGTAAATGCCCACAACAAATGGGCAAAACCTTAGTCACTAATGCATACAGTGGCTCAATGGTCCGTAGCGAAGAATACTCAACAAAAGTACAGAAAATCAGTGAGGATGAATTCATGGATAATGCTAAAAAAGCATTATCTCATGTGGGTAATCGTGGAATTGCAAACCGTTATGGTTTAAGATTCAACCGTAGCCCTATCAGGTTAACTCCTGGAGATGAGGTGTATGTGGTATATATCCACGGGGGAGTTTTACCTGAATCAGGAGTATTGCCTGCAAATGTCTCACTAAGCTTCGAGCATATCGAGGTGAGAGCATGAGCATATACAAAAAAATTGCTGAAATGCAACAAGAATTGCTAAAAGAACAATTCAAAACCAAAAAAGGTTTTCACGGTAAATACATTCCTTTACCGGAAATGTTACCACCAATACTTAAACAGTGTTTTGAAAAGGAATTGACTTTATACTTCACATCCACCACAGAACATTTGATTTTAAAATTAATGTCTTGGGATGGTAAAGATGAGTTCAGTGACCGTGTAAGGTTACCTGAACTCACCAAAGATGAAAAAGATGAAGGTAAAAAAATCACTTACCTTAAAAGGTACTTGTTAATGAACACATTCATGATATTGGAAGAAAGTGTTGATCCAGATGATGAACCAACAAGTGGTGCTAGCTCAGCAACATCAAATACACAGGAACCAAAAGAGGATGTGGATATTAACGTTCCACAATTAATTGTTGAAGCAGAACAAAAACTCCAACAAAAAGGAGTGGAAATCACACCTAAATCTATAAAAAATCAAGTAAGGACATTAAGGAAGTATTCTGTTGCTGAAAGAAGAGCAATCAATGAATACTTCAAGAAGGAGGGACTCTAATATGAGTACTCCTACTTTTCCTATTACAGTAACCATCGAATTATCAGATAAAGATGGATTTATTTTTAGAGTTACTGGAAGCAAAGGCGATATCTATTATGTTGGCTTTGATTATGATGATGGGTGGTACTGCCCTTGTCCAGATTATATGTTTCGTAAACATGAATGTAAACACATTCGTGCATGTAAGCAGGAGTTATCTAAGCAGCATATTGATGTGCTTAGTGATCTATTCTGTGAGGTAAGTGTATGAGAAAAGAACCTAAGGATGAGTCTATTTCATTCCGGACTTTGCCTAAAAATAAAAGAGCTGCTCAAAGGTTACCTTGTACTTATGAGGACATCTTTGTGGTAGGTTTGGAACATTTATCCAAGGAGATTAATCGTCTTGAACATGAAAAAGGTGAACTTGAATTAGAAAAGGCTGAATTGGATAAAAGAGTGTCTGAGATTGTTGCTAATATCACTGCTATTAATAATCGTATTAGGATTATTGCTCCGGCTAGGTTGGATAAGGAAACTTTGGCTGTTATGATTGATGATGCTAGTATGGATTATGCTAAGGAAATCTACGGTACTCATGGGAAGAATAGTTTGGAGAGGATTAAGTTGGATTCTGCTCAACATGCTATTCTTAAAACTGCTCGGGAATGGGGTTATGATGGCTCTAAATTCTTACAATTAGTGGAGGAACATCTGATAGAATTATGCAATACAAAAGTGTAATGCAGTTTTGCGAGTATAGTGTCTGTTTTTGTATTACAGATATGCATATTTGTAATGCAATTTTCTATACTATACCTTTTTAATTGTATGACATTATTGTATGACAGATTATTATTATTATTATTATTATTATTATTATTATTATATTAATAATAATTAATTAAATTAAAAAAGGAGATTAAAAACAATGTCAAATGAATTATTTAACGATGGAGAATATGTTATTTGGGCAGAACACATCAACGATTTAAAAGTCGGAGACATTGTCCACTTGACAACAAGTGAGTTTATGTACGATGCAATGTGTGGATGCTTCATGCAAGACATCAGCAGATGTGCAAAAGTCAATTTGGAAATCATCTCAGAAGATCTATCAGAATATGTTCAAGGTAAACATATGAACGGGGGTTGCTATGGTTTCGCATCTGCTAGAGTATTAGATATTATTGAGGTCGGTTACTAATGTCTTCTGAATGTAATTGTGGAAATTGTCAGCATAGTGATAATAAATCACTATGCTGTTTGTTTGATGAACTGGTATCAATGGGTAATATCTGCCCATATTATCTTGGGGATAAAGAATGATTGAGTTATGTCATGATGATTATGTTTCCTGTTTTAGGGGGATTAGATTTTTATGAGTCAGATTATTTTCCCGAAAGAGTATTACAGGAAAGTTCGTGATGGGGATAAGACAATATTCCTTAGGGATAATGAGTCCCGGCCGAATGTTAAAGTTACTGATTGGATTCCTGTAGTATTTCATGATTCTAATAATACTATGTTAGTGGAAATATTGGATATTCGTTTAGTTAAATTCGGGGAGTTAAATGATAAACTATCAGTTAAATGTGGGTTCCATAATGTTAAAGAGTTGAAAAAGTGCTTATTAACTAAGTACCCGACTTTGGATAATATGAGTTTATTATATGCTTATACTTTCGAAGTAATGGGTACTAGTGAAAAGGTGGAATAATGGTTAGTTTGAAAGAACAATTTCAGGAAGCGTTGGCAAAGCACAGAACAAATGCTGAAGAACACATGAGGACACAGAATAAAACCGGATTCAAATGGGTGTCCCGTATTAAACATTCCCGTTATAAGAATGGGTATTACTGGGGTTATCAAAGGTTCATCAATAAAGAAATTGTTGTATTCCGATCAACTACTTTGATTGGTTTACTGGAAAAAGTCAAAGCAAATGGTTATACTTGGTTGGTGCTTGATGAAGAAAAAGCCCGAGCAAGTGTGGAATCTGATGGATTAAGTTGGAATGTATTCAGTAAATTTTTAAGCAAGGAAGATTTTTTGGAAGTGGAAGAATGACGATTAAGGCGATTAGTGAATTAAAGAAGACTCATTCATTAATGACTACTTTATTGAATGAATTAGAAGTTTTAGAAGATGGTGAAGGGGCGGACTACTCTCAGATTGTGATGGATTATAAATGGATTGCGAATGAGTTAACTCATCGTAGAACGAGTTTACAGAAACGAGGAAGGACATTATAAAATTATTATATCATGGTCATTAATTGACAAAATTTACTTAAAAAAATTTAAAGAGGTTCGATAATATGGTAAACGCAAAAAAGCATAAAGCAAAAAAGCAAAACCAAGAAAAAGAAACCAAAGAAGAAATTGAATTAAGAATTAGTGAACAGATGCAATCTGGATTTAAAAGAACTGCAGAAACTTGGACAGTTAAACAAATAACTGATGCAGTAAACGATGGTATAATCCATGATGCACCATATCAAAGAGGTAAAATATGGGATAGAAGTAAACAAAAAGCATTAGTTGAAACTATCTTAAAATACGGTGGAGAAAAAATCCCAACAATTACTTTAAGGAAATTAGGAGACAAAGACTTCGAAATAGTTGATGGAAAACAAAGATTATTAACTGCATTAACTCCTTATGTAAACAATGAATTTGGATTAAAAGGAGTTTATAATCCTGAGTTAAGTGGGTGTACTTTAAAGGACTTACATGATGAATGGAGAGGAGTAGAAGCATCTTTCATGAGTTGTAGAATACCTTTAGAAATAATGGAAGAAATGACTGATGAAGAAGCGATCACTTACTTCATCCAAATTAACAGTAGTGGAGTTAACATGACTATTGGAGAAAAAATCCATGCTATGCAAGGAACTCCTATTTTAAAAACATTAAATTCATTGAGAAACCATAACGTATGGGATAATATTACTCGTAAAATGAGATATAATGAATATTGGCATTTGAGTAGAATGTTATTGTTTGTTAGGGATTATGAGAAAAATGCTGATGTAATCCGTTGTTATACTCAGCCACAACTTTTAAATGAATTAGACATTTATCGTTCCGTAGATATGCCTAAAAGGATTATTAATTCTGTTAAAGAAACTTTTGACTTTTTGGAAAAGATACTCGTTAAGTATGAGTTTAAAGTAACTATTGCAGAATTTTTCAGCATTTTCCTCTATACAAATATTAGATTATCCTCATTAAAAAAGGAGAAGTCCTTTGGCAAATTCCTTAGTGAATTATATTATTATATCTACACTTACTCTGATGATGGTATATTCAGAATATTTAAAACAAGATTTAAGTATACTCCACAGTATTACCAATGGTATAACCATCAAGTAGAATATATGTTTAAGAAATTCAAAAATGGAGATGGTTGGGATGATATTAGACGTGTTCCCGTCATACAAGGATAAGGACATGGTTGATTTATTATATCAGTATGAGAGAGACACACGTCTCTCCCTTAACATCCTTGTTGAAAACTTTCTTGAACAGATGTTGCATGAAAACGGATATAGGACTATTCAACTTAATGATAAAGGAACCGAAACTAAACAATATGAAATTGATGATGATCCAAATAATAAATTCACAGTAAAAAAACAAGGGGATAATCTTAAGTTATTTGTTGAGAATTTATATTTTGGTGTTCATCCTCTTGAATTAGTGGAGGAAATTAAAAATAAACTCAAAATGTTGTCTGATAAAGAATTAACGGAACTTTCAAAAGATAATTGGGATGGGAAGAGTAATCTTGGTTATAGAATGTTTTTATGTAATGCATTAGAAATTTCTACTTCTTTTTATTTGGATGAGTCTGCATTCATATATTTCGATAAACGTCACAACTATTACCGAGTTAGTAGGCGTGATGATAGTTTTGGCGCTTCTTATACTTTTGAGCAAGCAAAAAAAGTTAGAGATTTTTTAGTTGGTAAAAATTGGGATGAACAATATGCTACAAAAAATGTGGGGCTTCGTGGTAAAAAATATAGAGAGTGGATACTTTCTGAAATCGAAAAAGAAGAACAGTTGTTGGAAGATAAATAATCTTCCATTCTATTTTTTATGGAATGGGGATAGAAATGCTGATTTGTATGGGGGAGTGATGTGCCATGGATGTTAAATTAACAAAACTTCCAAAATATATTTACAAAACTTATGATGGTCGGTACGAAATACGGAAAAGGATAAACAAAAAACTTACGTATTGGGGAAGGTTTAAAACTCTTAAAAAAGCGATACATGAACTAAATATTATAATGAGTTGTGATTGGGATATAAATTTATTAGTGGAATATGGGGGATAAGAAAATTATGACTTTTAGTGAAATGTTATGTACAACATTAGATATTACTCCCGAACAAGGGGAAATTGAAGGGTCCTGTTGTATTTGTAAGAAACATACTAAACATGGATTCAAGAAGAAGTTTAGTGGTAATTTTACATGTGCTGATTATGTTAGTACAGGTGATGTGATCTGCCCCGAATGTCAGTATCTTGTTAAAAATAGTAATGAATATCGGCGTACAATGTTTCTTTTAACAGAAGATGAATTAATAAAATTTAAGAAAAAAGAAGCTAAAGGTATTGTACTTAATTTACCGGATAAACCATTTTATATTTATTTAACCAAAACTTGGCAGAAAATTGGTTGGATAAGAATGAATGAAGTTTATAATAATGACAATGAAGGTTCTATCAATTTTTTAGTGGATTATGATATTGTGCGTGCTGATTTACAAACCTTAAAAGAATTAATGGAGTTCATTAAAAAGTTAAGGGAATTAAAAATACCTAAACCTGTGTTAGAAACTGGAGAATTGGAAATGCATCACTTCAATAAAATACGCGCGAAATATAATAGGCATATTGCAAGAAATTTCATCCATATTATAAAAAATAATGCTGGAAATCCAGTATGGGATTTAGCATTATATTTGGAGGATTAGAATTATGAAAGAAGAATATTCTGAACAAGAACAATTAGAAATGGCTGTTGAAAATAAATTAGCATACATTCTTGCTAAATGTTATATGAGAATCCCTTGGAGGAAAATTGGTGTTAAATCAGCACACAAATTCTTTATAGACCGTATAAGAGCAAGTAGTAACGCTAGAAATTTTAAAGAATTCTTGGATGTATTCACTAAAAAAATAAATGTGGAATTTGTAAATGTCGAAACAGAATATGTTCAATTCTTGGAAGATAATTTGAATATTACTATGATGTTACTAAGAAAAGAATCAACATACTTAGCAAATTTTGCTTTAGAAACTGTTGATGAAATTAAACAACAAGAAAAATTAGCTAAAACAGGTCAAAAAACTTTAATGTAATATAAGGAGGAAATATATATGGAAACTTTAAGATTCAAAGGAAATTGGACAGCATTATCCCCAATACATCATGGAGGAAGTGAAGATTATGGTACTACTAAATTAATTTTAACATTACCTACTGTTATCATTAATCCGCTAACAGGAAAAGAAGAAATAGATAATATTCCTGCA